>Ga0123353_10002030_pt1 | contig 24992 bp, 15 predicted proteins | sample TergutLab28metaG_3_FD_92763 | JGI IMG/M metagenome (GOLD analysis project Ga0123353, IMG submission 92763) | Labiotermes labralis P3 segment gut microbial communities from Petit-Saut dam, French Guiana - Lab288 P3 | ecosystem: Host-associated > Arthropoda: Insects > Digestive system > Gut ...
AATATATTGTCAGTTGGGGAAAGGGTTAAACCGCCACCGGCTGCCGCATATATGCCACCGCCGGAACCATCCGCCCGGTTCCCGGTGATGCTGCCGCCGGTCATTGTCATCGTGCCGGCGCTTCCAATAAACACACCGGAACCATTATTCGTAGCTATATTGTTTTTGATTTCGCCGCCGTTCATCTCGAATGTGCCTTCGGGGCCCAGTTCAACACCGCCGCCGTTGGAAGCAACATCTGTGCGGCTGTTTTGTATCACTGCGCCGTCATTCATAATCAGCTTTGAGCCGTCGCCAAGGATTTCAACACCGCCGCCCCGGGTCGTGTTGCCGTTACCATCTAAGATAATGTCCTCAATCGTCAGTTGTCCTTCAATGTGGAAGTGACGCGAAGCGTTCTTCTGCGTAATCGTCCACTGATTACTGTCGTTCGACGTCAGCGTGATGATTTTGTTCGCCGGAATTGTTATTGCGGTATTCACACCATCGGTCATATCCGCGTCGTTGATCGTTGCCACAATCGTATACGGGTTGTTGTCCGCCGTACAAAGCGCCACCGCGTCTGCTAACAGATGTCTGGAACCGATCAGCGTACCCGTCGCGACGTCGCCGTCGTACACAAAGTACCGCTGATGCGCCCACTGCGCGTACAGATTGATGTCGTTGCCGTTGATGTAACAAGTCTGTCCGGCGGAAAAGGAGGTGCCGCTGCCGTCCGCCTCAGTGTTCCAGCCGGTGAAGCTCATGTTATCCGGACCGGTGACCATGTCGACCAAGCTGTCCGTATTGGATAAAATCGGCACGCTTGTGCCGGTGCCGCCGAAGGGGGACACACCCGAATCCTGAGAATATCCCGTGCCGGGGCCGCCGCCTTCGGGGTGGTAGTGGATGAAATAGTTGGGAACCAACTTCACCGCCAGCGTGTCGTTGCTGTGGACCGAATAGATGATCGGACTGTTGTCCGAAACGCGCGCGAGTTGCCCGAGAAACACACCGGTCGCGTTGTTATACATGAACTCGTTGAAGTTTTCCGTCGTCGTATTGCCCGTGCTGTAGGCGTAGCAAGAGAGATTCGCGGGCAGTGTGAGAGTATTCACCTGATTTTCGGTCCCCGCATTGTATACCTTGATGTCGCGGTCATATGTCGCATTTGCGTTGATATAGTTGTTCACAAAGAACCCGTCGCCGTTTACGGGCATCTCCGCATGAATAGCGGGCCTACTGGGATTTCGCGAATACGCTGTCACAGTTGCTGTGCTGTCAATGGTAAGGTCAGCGCCGAGACCTGCCCCACCACGTCCTCCACCGATACCGGAACCGGAACCGCCACCCATCGCTGTCACTACCGCGTTGCCGGTAATACTGACTGTGCCACCGGTGGCCGGATCAGATAGGGTTCGGCCTCCGCCAATACCCGAACTTGAAGTTGCCAAACAAATCGCCGTCACCACTGCATCACCGGTAATTGTTATGGTATCACCTGAACCACCGATGCCAAAACCGCCACCGCCACCGCCACCGATACCCGTTCCGCCATAAGAGATTGCCGTCACTGTACCGCCGGTGATCGTGATAGTTCCACTGTTACCAGAAACTGAACCACCGATACCCGCACCATCACCAAAGTTATTCATCGCCGTTACCGTGCCACCATTGATAGTAATGATTCCGCCGGCTTCATAATAATCGTTTGAAAAATTAGAATAGCCACCTATCGCAGCGCAATACTGAGCGTTAGGAGGGGCAAGAAGAGGGTTAACAAATCTCGTGGCGGGAGTCCTATTTTCATTAGGCACACTCACCGTCAACGAACCGATACTGCTGCCCGGCACCGTCGCGCTGTCAATCCTGATCGTGGCAATTTGCCCCCCGCCCAGATCCGCCACCAAAATGCTGCCGTTGATATAATTCGAATCATTCATCAAAAGTAACGTTAAAACAGCGCCGGAACCGACCTCGATATTGCCGCGAAGGTCGATATCATCTATAATCAAAGTGACATGCACGCCATCCTCTATTACAATATGACGGAATATGGATGTACCGTCTTTGGGCCGTTCCGGATTGCCGATAGGGTCACGCACACCGCTTTGAATGATTTCATACGTTTGGCCGTTCGCGCCGGGACCAAAATTCAATATTTGCGTACCGTTAATCGCTCCGCCGGGAAGGCCGCCGAATTGAGTGCTGTATTTGGCCATCGGGGTACCGCTGACTATATAATTACCATTGCCGACCGTGGTTTCAGAAAGGTCGATGATTGTGGGTCTGAAAAGATACACGAAGTACACCGTTCTGTCACCGGACACCGGCACATTCGACGGGTTGCCCGTGATTAAGCCGCTTGTCGCTGTGGTAATCGGGAAGCTTGAGTTGTTATAATCCGCCTCCCACATCCAGCCCATAGCGGCATAGCTGTCCAATGCCGGAAGAGTCTTGGAATACACCCCCGACGATTGCAAAACGCCTGTCATTGTCGTGCCGGGCGGGTTGATCGGATTGCCGTTGACGTCCACGTATTTCTCGGTGATGGTGTAGCCTCCGTCGTACACGAAGTACACGATATAATCGTCGGCCACCGGATTAATAACGGCCGGCGTGCCGGGGAAATATGTACCGCTGCCGCCGATTTCATCGATCCAGTAACCCACCGGGGCATAGCCGGGGATAAACGGATGACTCTGGCTGTAGATAGGATTGTTCTCGAAAACATAACGCACCCGCTCATCGGCAAGCTCGTTGTCGATCACATCCACATATCTCTCCGTGATGTTCCACGTCTTTTGATACGGCCCAATCGAATTGATATCGTAATTGTTGATCGGGTGGTCATATATACTGCTGCTGTTTGTCTTGATATTCGGGAACAATATGCGCGCGTTGTAGGGTGGTTCGCTCGCGCCGTCCGCACAATAGTTGGAATGGAATATCACAGGTTCCGAGATATTCAGATTGGCGTAAGTTGCGTTTGTTGTCCAAATTCCACCACCGATATAGGTAGCTCCATTGCCGCTGATTGTGCCGCCTGTTATCGTTAAAGAATTTATGGATTGATTGTCTACATATATACCACCACCACTTTGAGCAATATTGTTACTTATCGTACCGCTGGTCATCAGCATAGAGCCAGTAGAAAGAACCCGCACGCCAGCGCCACCGTTATTAGTGGCTGTTGCCCTGTTCCCGATGATGCTGCCGCCGGATAAGGTTAGCTGTCCCTGGTAAATGGCCACACCGCCACCGCCCGCATCTGCCGAGTTACCTTCTATTGTGACATTTGCAGGAATTTCGAGGTTGCCTACCATATGTATACCACCACCAACAGTTATGGCATAGTTTTCACTGATTAATATATGGTTAGTGGGGGAAAAGATTAAACTGCCGGATGTGGATATACCACCGCCACCGGTGCCCGCTCCTATGTTCCCGATGATGCTGCCGCCGGTCATTGTCATCATGCCGTTGGTTCCAATAAACACACCGCCACCGCGGCCCGGGTTAGGAACATAATTATTTCTGATTTCACCGCCGTTCATCTCGAATATGCTATTGGTGCCCACCGCGACACCACCACCGCTGGAACCAAGGATTGCGCGGCTGTTTTGTATCACTGCACCGTCATTCATAATCAGCTTTGCGCCGCTGCCGGCGATTTCAATACCGCCGCCCGGGGTCCCGGTGCCGTTGCCGTCTAAGATAATATTCTCAATCGTCAGTTGTCCTTCAACGATGAAGTGACGCGAAGAGATCACCGGCGGAGTGATCGGCGAAGTGCTCTTCTGCGTAATTGTCCACTGATTACCCGTGTCCGACGTCAGCGTGATGATTTTGCCCGCCGGAATTGTTATCTCGGCATGCACACCGTTGGTCATATCCGGGTCGTCTTCTGTTGCCACAATCGTGTACGGTTTGTTGTTCACCGTACAAAGCGCCACCGCGTCTGCTAACAGATGCTTGGAACCGATCAGTGTACCCGTCACCGGGTCGCCGTCGTACACCAAGTACCGCTCGTTGGAGAGGGGACCCAACTTCACCGGCAGCACACTGGTGTTGTTGACCGAATAGATGGTCGAATTGTTGTCCGAAACGCGCACGATTTGTCCGAGCACTGTGCCGGTCGCGTTGTTATACATGAATTCGTTTAACTTTTCCTCCGACGTATTGCCCGTGCTGTAGGCGTAGCAAGCGTAATTCGCGGGCAGTGTGAGAGTCGTTACCTGAGTTATGGTTCCCGCTTTGTATGCCTTGATGTCGCGATTATATGCCTCAGTTATGTCGATATAGTTGTTCACAAAGAACCCGTTGCCATTGTTGTCTGACGCCGCGTGAATGGCGGGAATTGCGGAAGATCGCGAATATGCTTTCACAGTCGCTGTGTTGTCAATGGTAAGGTCAGCGCCGGCACCGAAAGGTCCTCCGCCGATACCTGCTCCCTCATGAGAGGTTGCCGTCACCACTGCGTTATCGGTAATTGTGATGGTACCGCCGGAACCGGCGTTGGTACCACCGATACCTGCTCCAAAGTAAGAGGTTGCCGTCACCACTGCGTCACCGGCAATTGTTATGGTGCCGCCGGAACCGCCTATCAGACCACCTTGCCCACCACCGATACCTGCCCCCCAATAAGAGGTTGCCGTCACTGTGCCGCCGGCAATCGTGATAATTCCTCCACCCACATTAAACACGCCGGTGTAGGCGCCGTTGTTGTCTTTGTAGCCGCCGCCGATGCCCGCGGCATAGTTAGCATTGTCAGCCACCACCGTCAGCGAACCGATACTGCTGCCCGGAGTCTCCGCGCTGTCAATCACAATCGTGGAAATCCCCACAGAATCCCAATCCGGAACAATAATGCTGCCGGTGACATAATTCGAATCGCAAACCGCATAATCTCCCGAATTCTTCAAAAGCAACGTTAAATACGCACCGGGATTGACCGTGATATTGCCGATAATGTCGATATCGTCTATAACCAAAGTGACAAGCACGTTATCCTGTATAATAATATCACTGAATATGGATGTGCTTTCTTTGGGCCGTGCCGCTGCCGGATAATTGCCCGTTGTGTCGCGCACACCGCTTTGAATGATTTCATACATTTTGCCGTTCGCGTCGGGACCGAAAATCAATTCATTCTCACCGATGATCGCTCCTCCGGGTTCGTTGTTGAATTGAGAGCTGTAGGAAGTCATCCAAGTACTTTCGGATGTGTGGACAAAATAATCGTCATTGCCCATCAGGGTTTCAGAAAGGTCGATGATTGAGGCATCGGTATAGACGAAGTACACAACAGCATCGCCTGTCACCTCTACATCCCGCGGATAGACGGGATTGAGCATAGATTGGGTGATGGGGGTACTCAGGAGAAGGTAATCCTCTTCCCAAATCCAGCCTATGAGTCTGTAGTCACCAATTGCATGGGGATGCTTGGTGTATAACGAGGGCGGAGAGACATAAGTCTTCGTCTCGCTGCCGCCGGCGCCGATTAGATTGCCGTCTATATTCACATAGTATTCAATAATTTCGACTGTCGAGAGCATCAAGAAGTCCACGTCTTCGTAGAACGTGTCGGGACTTCCGATTGTGAAGGGTGAGGGCAACGGAGTCGAAGTCGAATCCAACACACTGTCTGTGAAGGTCACACCCGTGATTTCAATGGTCTCGCTGTTGTTGCCTTTTATAAAGTATGTGCCGTCAGAGGATGTCGTTGTTGAGCCGTTGACACCATTGAGCTTATAGTCGATAGTTACGCCGCTGATGGGGGCATTGTTGCTTGTGCTTCTGACCGTACCCGCCACGCCTAACAGATCATATTCAGTTATGCGCACCCAGCCGTCCTCACCCTTGCCGCCGGGAGCACCGCCGGCGCCGCCGCCGCCCCAGCCGTCCATCATTGAGTCAGGGCTACTGCTGTTCTGCAGACTGTCCACACCGGCGACATAACCTCCGCCGCCAAGGCCGCCTTCACCATTAGAATAGACATCGCCTCCACCTAAATAGCCGCCTCCGCCGCCACCACAGCCTAAGTAAATGCCGTCAGCGCCATCGCTGAGTGAGCCACCACCGGGGAAGTTGCCGTCGTTGCCGTACCCCATGGAACCGGCACCGCCTCCGCCACCGGCCACGATAACCTTGTCCATGTAATTTCCGGGGAACGCTAGGTAGGCTCCGTCTACGCGTATCTCAGTTCCGCCGCCTCCACCGCCGCCATAAGAGGATGAGTTCGTCTGGCTGCCATTGCCGCCTCCATTGGAGCCGCCTAAGCCCAAGTTGTACTCGCCGTCAAGACCTCCTGTGCCGACAAAATAACGCGCCGTGACATTGTCAAGGTTTCCGAACGTACTGTACCAACCCATCACATAGCCGCCGTTGCCGCCCGGATGGTTAACAGAACCTCCTCCTCCGGCACCGTAAACCTCAAACTTATAGATCTTGTTCGGGCTGAGATTATAGGTGCCGTTAGTGGTCGCATTGTTCACACGGATTAGCCCGTTACTGAGGTCAGTCGTTTTGAATGGTAGGATGAACGGTTCTTCACCGCCCGTCGTCGGCGTTAACTTTGCCGGAACAAAACCCATCGGCAACCGCATGCCGCCGTTAATGTTTTGAACGGAGCCGTTGGCCGTTACAGTCAGGGGAGCGGTGAATGCCATGATCGGATTACTTCTCCAATCAATGGCGAACTTGTTGTCATTGGTGACAGACATCGGAAGCAAGTAGTCGGTTTCGCCGGAAAAAACAGAGGTCAAACCGACAATGTAGCTGCCGGACTCCAGACCTGTAAATATATATGTGCCGTCCCGAGAAGTCTGAGTTTGAGCGATGTTTGTGGTCAGGTCATTCGCTGAATACAGATAAACAGGATAGCCGGAAAGAGGAGATTCGCCGGAGTCATAAAGGCCGTTCCAATCCGTTGGAAGCATGCCGTTTCCGTCAACCCATAAAAGACCGGAAATGGTGCCGTTGCCGGAGCCGACGGAACTGCCGCCGCCGGAGCCGCCGGAACCGCCGCCGCCGGAGCCGGCAGGGTAGTAAATGCCGGAGCCGTCGACGTAATCGAAGCCCGAGCCGGAACCGGAACCGGAGCCCGAGCCGTCGCCCGAATCAGAATCCAAACCGAAGAAAGAATCATTCGCCGCGACAAGATTCAGGGGAACGGTGGCAAAAAGAAGCGCAAAGACAACAAAAAGAGTGAAAAGTTTATGCGCCGCCGTTCTCCAATCTTTCGCACTCGGCAGAGCCGGCAGAGCGGTGAGGGCCGAGGCGGAAAAGAGATTAGGATTATTATTTTTGAAAGAGTTGACATCTGTACGTTCATCGCGCACGTTGCTTGAGGCTCGTTGCGATTCTAAGGGGACCACATTGGACATAAGGAAAACTCCGCTTATCAAAGAATACGCTCAGCCGACAATGAAAACACACAGAAATTGTTGGAAAGAATATTCATTGATTTTGAATATATTATTAATTCATGAATAACATTAGAGAAAGTAGATAGTCTCGTATTCTATATTAATATTTTGTAAGAAACCATGTTTAATGATAATTATTCCTAAAAAATTCCCTTTAATGATAACAATTTCTAAATATGTCAGAATATGTAAACGATTGAAAAACTCTTTGTTCTCTCTTTTCTCTGTTTTCTCTCTTTTCTCTGTTTTCTCTCTTTTATTTCTTCTCTCTCTGATTTTTAATTCGTCCTCTCTTTTTCTTTCAGAGGCTCACGGCTCATAATACATTTAAATAGCAGACGCCTTAATTATAAACCATGTATGAAGTTGAAGTCAAAGTGAAAGTGCCGCACGCGAAGATGAAAGAAGATTTGATCAAAAAAGGCGCGGTTTTTTCGGGAACGGAAAAGCAAAGCGACACATATTTCAATTCCCCCCTGCGCGATTTTTCAAAAACGGACGAGGCGCTTCGAATCCGCTCCGTCAACGGCGCGGGCGAGATGACGTACAAAGGCAAAAAGATCGACACCGTTTCCAAAACACGCCCCGAATACAACAGTCCGGTCAATGAAGACGAGATGAAGGAAATACTCGCGGCGCTCGGGTTTTTCGTTTCGGGCGCCGTGAATAAAACCCGCGAAATTTATCTGTGGGAAGATTTCGTCGTCGGATTCGATACCGTCGAAGGATTGGGCGAATTCATAGAAGTGGAAAGAAACATCGGAGAAGAGACCGGCCCAAAAGAAATTCAAAACGAAATCGACCGCGTTTTTGATTTCCTGAGCGGATACGGCATTACAAGAAAAGAATCAATCACAATGTCCTATTTGGAAATGGTTGCGGCGGCAAAAACGAAATAAAACGGAAAAAAAGGCGGCAAGAGAGAGATAAACGGATTATAATAAAAATAAATATGATTGAATTGAATATAATAAAAAAGGCAATAAGAAATAAAAGGCAATAAGAAAAAGAGACGGAAAAGAAGGGAGAGCAATAAGAAAAAAAGGCGAGAAGAAAGAAAATATAAAACGAAAATAAGAGAGAGTAAGGAATAATTAAGAATAAATTTAAAAAATTTTAAAAAAATTAAAAAAATTTAAAAAAAATTAAAAAAATTAAAAAAATTAAAAAAAAAGATTAAAAAAATTAAGAAAAAAAGGCATTCATTCATTTTTATTATTTTTATTATTTTCATTATTTTCATTCATTTTCATGATTCTTTTCGGAAAGGCTGCTGTCCGGTTTATCAACATCGGGCGCGGCGGATTCTTTCCGCGGATTCTTTTTGGAAACTTCATTTTGGAGTATTTTGACGCTCGGGATCAGCGCAATGATAAAACCGGCCATGGAAACGATTTTTGAAACGGCGTAAATATTGCGCGCGGCCGCCTCGTCCTCAGGCGTTAGGGCGCCGGATTTGAGTTTCTCTTTCGCCATGTAAGAACAGGCGGCGCCGGCCGCAAGAATCAAAATGCCGGCGACCGCTAAAATGTATAATTGTTTCTTAGTCAACCGTGAAAAAAATGAACCGTCTTCTGTCATCCATGGGTAATGCCTTTGCGGGATGATAAAGGTTTGTAAAGGTTTGTAAAGGTTTGCAAAAATGACGCCTCATCATTTTTTCTTCTTTTTCTCATTTTTTTGAAAAATGAACAAAAAACAAAAAACAAAAAACAAAAAAGAACAAAAAAAACAAAAAAGAACAAATTATTTATCTCAGTATCCTCTTTTATTGGTGAGTTGCCATACAACTATTCAATTTTAAAATTCGGAAGGCTTATTTTTAATAAACCGGAAAAAAACGGCAAATGTATTCAAATACTAAAATGCTGTTTCAGTAACTCAAGTTTGGTCAATTGACCGATAACCTAAATTTATCAAATTTATCGAATTTATCAAATTTATCGAATTTATCAAATTTATCAAATTTATCCTTATGATTGAACCGGATAATGATATCCGGTTCATACTCACCCCGTTTAATCATAAAATTCAGCGTTGAAAAGCGCAGGTGTAACAATGGCTGTAACAATCCCGAATGTTGAAGACATCATGGTCAAAAATGTGGCCAGTGCAACGCTTCCCGGATCCAGAGATGAGGTTTTGAGCATCCTCAAAGATAAAAATATATCGGGAGTGCCGGTTTTGAAAGATAACAAAGTTGTCGGTATCGTTTCAAGAACAAATATTCTCAAAAACCCGGAAGAAGAACAGCTGGCGCTTTTGATGTCCAGAAATCCGCTGACAATCCGGGTCGGCGCCTCTTTGAAAGACGCCGCGCGCATCCTGTACGAAAGAAATGTCCGCCGTCTGCCGGTCGTTGATGAAAACGGCCGTTTGGAAGGACTGATTACAACCGCCGACGTGATCGGCGCGATTGCTGATTTTGAAATCGACAAACCCATTTTGGATTACTTGTCGGCTCACGTTTATGTCCTGTGGAGCGAAACGCCGCTTCCGGTCGTTTCTCTTTTGATGGACTTGGCCGATGTCAAGGCCTGTCCCATTGTGGATTCCGATTTAAACTTGGTCGGGATTATCTCCGACAGAGATGTTGTCGGCTCCAGCATCATTGAGGACCGCGTCGAAAAGTCCGATATGTCCGCCGGCGACGACGACGACAGCTGGACGTGGGAGTCCATGCGCGACACGATGAGCATTTACTACAGCATTTCAAGCGTCAAACTGCCGACCAACAAATTCGCGAAGGACATCATGATTTCCGACTTAATCACGGCCACCAAAATTTCAAGCGTCAGCGCGTGCGCCCGAAAAATGAAACGCGCGAGAATCGACCAAATGCCGGTCGTCGGCGCCGACGGCAAATTGGAAAGTATGTTGGTCGACCACGATTTGTTGCTTCCGCTGATTCAAATGGAAGAATAAAATCATAACAAAACCATGATGAGTCGCGCTTTTGCGATTTCCTTTTTTTACTTTTTCATCCCGCCCGCGCTTTTTCGGAGAAGACGAAATGATTCAAAAATCCGGCCGCCCGTACATTTTTATAAATTCAGCGATGTCTGCCGACGGCAAGCTTTCAACGTTTGAAAGAAAGCAGGTCAGAATCTCGGGCCCCGCTGATTTTGAACGCGTCGATGAACTGAGAGCCGGATCCGACGCCGTGATGGTCGGAATCGGAACAATGCTTTCCGACAATCCGAGCCTGACCGTCAAATCCGAAGAGCGTCGAAAAAAGCGCGTCGAAAAAGGTTTGGATGAAAATCCGGTCCGCGTGATTGCCGACAGTCATGCGAAAACGCCGGTTGACGCCGACATATTCAAAAAAGGACTCGGCAAAAAAATCATCGTTGTCAGCCGGTCGGCGCCGCCGGAGAAAGTGACCGCTTTGTCTCGGCTCCCGGACACCAAAGTCATTGTTGCGGGAACAGACCGCGTAAATCTTGAAGAAATGGCCGTACAGCTCAAAAACGAGGGGATTGACAGGTTGATGGTCGAGGGCGGCGCAACGCTCAACTACGGGCTGATTTCGGCGGGACTCGCGGATGAGTTAAAAATCTTCATCGGCAACATAATCATCGGCGGAAAAACCGCGCCCACCTTTGCCGACGGCGGCGGTTTTTCGGAAAAACACGTCAAAAAACTGGAGCTGACGGATTTTGAAAAAACGGATAACGGTATTTTATTGACATGGAAAGTCAAAAACGATTAACCCGTTACAGAAAACTGTCCTCGTAAATTTTCATCAGTTCAACAAAACAGGCCGCCGCCGCTTCAATGCCGCCTTTTGTCTGCGGCATGGTAATCAGCGGTGTTTCCAAATCGGAATCGGCCAGATATTTTTTAGCGTCGTTTTGAGTGCCGATACCGGCCGGAAAACCCAAAATCAGATAAGGCCGGCTGCCTCGTTCGGCCAGACGGCAGACGCTGAGCAAAGCCGAATCGTCTTTTCCGATAATGACAATTGAATTTCGGAGAGCGTCTCGGTAAATCATAAATCCTGCCGCCGCCATTGAAATATTATATTTTTGAGCGAATTCGGCCGCCTTCGGATGTTCTGAAACGCAGATGATTGGAGGGACCGCGTGAATTTTCGAAGATGCCGGAACTGTATTTTTAAAAACCGCGGCCGCTTTGAGACGGTCGTGTTTTAAATTCTCCTCAGAAACGCGGGCGGCAATGGCCTCCGCTAAAATCGGCACATCCGTAAAAATTTGAGATTCATTTTTAAAAGCCTTAATACCGGCCGCGACCGGATGAAGTTTAAAGATCAGGGCGGTTTTGTACTCAATGTCGCCCGACACTTCAATACAGGAAACGCGTATTTTGTTTTCGCTCGCCGTGTCTTCGATTTCCTTAAACTCTTCGGTTTTCTTCGGCTTCTCCTTGCGTGGCGGAACGGGAGCGGTCGAAAGATTATCGTAAATATCCCCGATGCTGATACCGGTAGATTTGTGTTCTTCGTCGGACATCTTTGTATTCCTCTCAATCGTTTTTCGGTTCAATGTGTGATTTGAATGATGACAAAATTTATATTTTTTTTGTGAACGGAGATAGGATTCTCCATTATAAATAACCGTTTAAAAATTCATCTTTTCAAGAGATTCAAAAAACGGCGCTTGATTTTTGAGACCGAGCGCCAAGTCGTTGGCACCTGTTTTCATGAAAAATGCCCATAATATATAGGCATTTATAGAAAAATTTCGATTTACTTAAAAAACATATAATATGAAAGCAAAATATAAATAAAGCGGGCGATTTTTGAGGATTATACAAGCTCGGAAAGCGCTTGTTGTAACTCAAAAACGCCTATCTTAAAAATGGATGTAACACACAAAAACAGTTTATAATTTAAAACAATACATAACTCAAAAACAATGTGTTTACATGAATTATTCGTCCCAAAAAAACCCCGAGCAAAATCGATTCACGAATAATTCTTTAATTTTTAATACCATGACGGAGTTAAAGTTTTTATGAAAATGAAAAAAAGTGCAAGAATTAAATTAACAGTTTTACTCTCTGTTTTACTCATTGCTCTGGCCGGCGCCGGCTGCCTCGGGCAAAATTCAGATAATCAAATTTATACCAGCGGCTCGACAACCGTCCTGCCGCTGATGCAGGAACTTTCCGCAAAATATATGGAAAGTCATAAAGATGTAACAATCATCGTTAGCGGTGGCGGCTCCGGTGTTGGCATTGCCGATTTCATCGATGGCACAAACGATATCGCGATGTCTTCCAGAGCCATAAGGGACAGCGAAGTAGAGGCTGCGGCATCCAAAAACAGACCGCCCGCCGAACATACTATTGCTTACGACGGCATCACCGTCATCGTCCACCCCTCCAATAATGTCAGCAATTTAACCATGGATCAGCTTCAAAAGATTTACAGCGGCGAAATTAAAAACTGGAAAGACGTTGGCGGTCCCGACAAAGAAATTGCAGTGATTGCACGCGATTCCGCCTCCGGAACTCAGGAATTCTTTACGGAAGCCGTGATGAGAGGCGTCCCGTACCGCAACGACATGATCACTCAATCCGCAACGGGCGCAGTCATTTATGAGACCTCTCAAAATGAAAAGGCAATCGGAATCATCGGCGCGGCTTATCAGGTCACCAGTGTCAAAACCGTCGCCGTAAACGTAAACGGAACAAACGTCATGCCGACCGAAGAAAACATTTTAAGCGGCGTATATCCGATTTCAAGAGCATTATACATCTACGCCGATCAAAAGCCTTCGACGGCGGTGTCTGAATTCATTGCCTATATCTTAAGCCCCGAAGGGCAAAAAGTTGTCAAAGACTTAGGCTACGCCCCCGTTTAAACCCGTTTTAACCGGAAAAAAGCAATACTGTGGGAAACATGAAAAAAAATCGCAAAACAAGAGATTTCATAGAGAAATTAATGAAATCTCTTTTTTTTATCGGGGGCATCGGAACAATCCTGATCCTTCTTCTGATCTGTGTATTCTTATTCTCGGAAGCCTCCAATTTCTTTAAAACTTACGGCCTGATAGATTTCTTGGCCGGAAGCGCGTGGAAACCCGGGATGCATCCCGAATTATTCGGTCTCCTGCCGCTTCTTTTCGGCACCGCGGCCGTGACGCTCGGCGCCATCATTCTGGCCGTTCCCATCGGTATTTTAAGCGCGATATACATTGCGGAGCTGGCGGGTCCGAAGACCGCGGAAATACTGAAGCCTTCGGTTGAACTTTTGGCCGGAATTCCGTCTGTTGTTTTGGGTTTCTTAGGTATGGCCCTCCTCGTCCCGATTATCCAAAGAACGTTTGATTTGACAACCGGTCAAACGGCCTTGACCGGATCCGTAATATTGGGAATCATGGCGCTCCCGACAATCATTTCAGTGTCGGAAGACGCGATATCCTCTGTTCCTCTCCCGTTGAGAAACGGGTCTTTCGCTCTCGGCGCCAACCATTGGCAAACCATTTACAAAGTTGTCATCCCCGCCGCCTTCTCCGGAATTTCCGCGTCGGTGATATTGGGAATGGGCCGCGCCATCGGCGAAACAATGGCTGTCATGATGGTGACCGGCAATATGGCAATTATTCCCGGCTCCGATGTCTTTTTATCATCCGTCCGGACCATTACGGCGACGATTGCCTTGGAAATGGGAGAAGTCGCCCGCGGAACGGAACATTATTACGCGCTTTTCGCGGTCGGTGTGATCCTTTTCATTATGACGTTCTGTATCAACTTGATTGCCGACGCCGTGAAACGCCGGCACCAATTGGAGGTCTGAAAATGGCGTCGGAAAACGGAACCAAACCCAAAAAATCGGCCGCTCGCAAGAGACGCGACCTTTATCAAAAAACCGCTTTTCTTTTCATGAGAATGGCAATCATTTTTGTCGTTCTGATTCTTTTGGTCATACTGGCGGACATTTTTATGAAAGGGCATTCCGTCATTACAATTGATTTTCTGACGCAGATGCCGAGAAATCAGATGACGGAAGGCGGCATCCTCCCCTGTATCATCGGAACGGTCGAGCTTGTGGTCCTTTCACTTCTGATTGCGGTCCCCCTCGGCATTATTTCCGCCATATATCTGACGGAATACGCGGCGGAAGGAAAAATCCGGTGGACTGTCGAGCAAGCCGTCAACAATTTGGCCGGAACGCCGTCCATCGTTTTCGGGCTTTTCGGAATGGCTCTTTTCATCAAATACATCGGCCTCCCCCGTTCACTGCTCACGGCGTCCTTGACAATGGGACTTTTGATTATGCCGGTCATCATTCGGACAACGCAGGAAGCAATGCTTTCCGTACCGAAAGAATACCGGGAGGCATCTCACGCGCTGGGGGTCACAAAATGGGAAACGATCCGCCGCGTTGTTTTGCCGACCGCTTATTCGGGCATCATTACGGGCATTATCATCAGCATCGGGCGCGCCGCGGGAGAAACGGCCCCGATTTTATTTACGGGAGCTGTCTACTACTACCCACGGCTTCCCGATTCCGTGTTTTCGCCCATCATGGCGTTATCGTACCATCTGTATGTGATGGCAACGGAAAGCATGAATATTGAAGCGACGCGGCCGATTCAATACGGAACCGCTTTAGTGCTTCTTTCGATCGTTTTTATAATGAATTTAGCGGCGGTCGGGATCCGCCGGCATTACAAGAAAAAAGTAATGAGATCGAACTGATTTAAAATCAATCGGACTGAGATTCAAACTGATTCATCTGATACGGAGAAAATAAATACGAGGAAAATGAAATGGAGATAATAGAACTATGTCATCTGAAATGAAAGCAATGGACATGACAGACGCGCCGGTTTTGCGGGCGTTCCGGGAATCGGCCGGAATTCATCATTACGAGTCACAGGAGGCATTTGAAACGGAAACACAACATCCTCAAGAAAAAGAAATCCAAATCAATGATTTAAATCTGTGGTATGGCAATTTTCACGCTCTGAAAAGCATCACATTAACGATTCCGTCAAACAGTGTTTATGCGTTTATCGGGCCTTCGGGATGCGGCAAATCAACGTTTTTGAGGACATTGAACCGCATGAATGACATGATTTCCGGCTGCCGGATCGAAGGCGAAATAAAAATCGATGACCAAAACATATACGATAAATCCGTTGACGTGACAGATTTGAGAAAAAATGTCGGCATGGTTTTCCAAAAGGCCAATCCGTTTCCGATGTCGATTTATGACAATGTCGCTTACGGGCCTAAAATCCACGGCGTTCCGAAAAAGGAATTGGACGGAATTGTCGAGCACGCTTTGAAATCGGCGGCGCTTTGGGAGGAAGTGAAAGACCGTCTGAAAGAGTCGGCGCTCTCTCTTTCCGGAGGTCAGCAGCAGCGTCTCTGCATTGCGAGAACGTTGGCCGTCAAACCCGAAATCATTCTTTTTGACGAACCGTGCAGTGCGCTCGACCCGATTTCGACCGGACGGATTGAGGAATTGATAACGGAATTGAAAAAGGAATACACAATTATCATCGTGACGCACAATATGCAGCAGGCGTCCCGTATTTCTGACCACACCGCGTTCTTTTTAATGGGGGAACTGATCGAATCCGGAAAAACAACGCATATTTTTGAAAATCCCAAAGACTACAGAACCGAAGGATACATCTCCGGGAGGTTTGGCTGATGCCGCGGCAGATTTACGATGCGGGATTAAAAAACATACGGGACGATATCATTCAAATGGGCGACTTGGCGGTCCGGATGTTTGTCCTGTACGCGCGTATTTTCGAGAAGGGGGAAATGGACTCAATTTCTCGGTTGGATGAGATGGAAAAACTGCAGGACTTAATTGAAAAGACAGTGGAAGAGACGGCAACGCGTTTGATTACACTGCAGAGTCCCGTTGCGAAAGACACGCGCGAAGTAATCTGCGCGGTCCGTATCGCGACCAACTGGCGAAAAATCAGCAGCCATATCACCGATATGTCCGAGTTTATCGAAGCCTACGCCCGAAAGATAAAAATGAATGAAATGGATGCGAAAGAGAAGGAAACGTTGAACTGTATCATGGCCGCCGCCTATGAAATGATTTCCGGCGCCGCGGCAGCCTATGCGGACAGAGACCCCGAAAAAGCGTTAAAAGTTGCGGAATCGGATAATGTCATTGACGCCATCTACAGCGGGATCCGGTCAGACCTGACGGGCGAGGAAAAAGACGGCAAAAATATATCGCTCTGCTCTTTGGTGGTCGCGGAACACATCGAAAGAATCGGCGATCACGCGGCAAATATCTGTGAAGAAGTGATTTACTTAGAAAAATGCGAGCTGGTTAAGCTCAATTGAAAATTTGCTTTCGGTCGCAATTTTAAGGGGCGCCTTCGGCGTCCCGCCCTCTTTTTATAGTTTTTGTTCAGCCTTTTGCTTCCGGATTGTCGCTTCTCACGACCAAGACGGGTTGTTTGGCGTTTCGGAGTACTTTTTCGGAGACGCTGCCGAGAATCAGTCTCTCGAATACTTTTTTGCCGGTCGCGCCGACGACGATTAAGTCCGCGCCGATCTGATTCGCGTATTGAACGATTTCTTGGGCGGCCGCGCCCGAAAGACTGATCAGTTCATAATTGACCCGCAAGGCTTCCGCGCGCTTGCGGATGTCATCAAGGGCCGCGTCGGACTCGCGTTTGATATTTTCGGCGACGAATTCCCATTCCGCGCTTGTCGGCGTGATGTTGGAAACGTCGGAGACATAAAGACCGTACAATGTCGCGCCGGTCAATTCGGCAAGACCGGCCGCCGCGTTAATGGCTTTTTTTGCGTATTCCGTTCCGTCTGTTGCGACGATGATTTTTTCATAAAGCGCCATAAAACTGCATCCTCTCTTTTGAATTGAATCCGAAAATCTTCGGAGAATCAATGATTCAAAAGAATGACGCGGGCATTCAATATAAAATGATTCGAAAAACGGACAAAAGAACCGCGGCAGAACCGCGGCAAAAATGCGAAGGATCGCGCCGGCAATCAGATAATTCCCAAAATGTCATCCGTCCGCGCTCTTCGGGCGTATCCGGCCAGCGGGTCTTTGACATATTTCAGGTTTGAGGATTTGGCGTTTAAAATCAGCAAATCCGCTTTTTTCCCGACTTCGATTGACCCCGTAAACCGGCAGTCAACGGCGTCGGCGCCGGCGGAAGTCGCCATTCTGAAAACCGTGTCGTCGGAAAGACCGTAAATTTTGGACAGGAAGTGGATTTCCTCAAACATATCCGGCGAATTCAGCATGATGTTGTCGGTTCCGACGCTGACGCGGATGCCCGCGTCCAGCATATCCAAAACGGGCGGAATGCCGACGCCGGTCGTCATATTGGACCGGACGCAGACAGTAATCGGGATACCTTCGTCGGCAACGGTTTTCAAATCGTCCGGCGTGGACTGCGTCATATGAATCAAGAGATCGGGCTTCAAAGAAACAGCCGTTTCGATGTCGCTCCGGTCTTTTTCGCCGGCATGGATCGCCAATTTCTTTTGGCGGGAAGCGGATTTGGAGGACAGTTGAGACAGCGCGGACCCGTCCATATCATTCACGCCGCTGATGCCGATACCGTCGGCAACGTCCAGCAGGTCGCGCAATTCATCCGAAAAAGAAGGAGAAGCAATATGAGCGGGGCGGCCGAAAATAACCGGCTGAACATGACGCGATGTTTTTTGAAGCGCCGTCAAAAGGGCATGAACGCCGTCAACGCCGCCTTCTCTGAAATCGGCAAAAACGGATATCCCGTTTTGATAGATGTCCCAAATGGCGGCTTCCATGGAACAAACGGCTTCCTCCGCGCTCAGGCCGGATAAAAATTTATGTTTCAGACCGTTCGGCGGCTTGACCAAAACATCTAAGTCCCTTTGAACGGCAAAAGAGCGGTAAACATTGCCCAAAGGCGGGTCTTTCAGCATCGTATCGCCGATGTGCGTATGAGCGTTAATAAAACGCGGTACGATCCAGTTTTCCGATTTGACTCTCGTTTCTTCGATTTCTTTAATGAGGCCCTGTTCAATGTAAACGTTGCCGTAAACCAGCTCCGGCCCGTCGCCTTTAAAAATCAGGCCGGAAACCATGCGGTCGCACGGATAATCGGAAAAATTCGTATCAAACTCAAATTCGGGAGACAGGCCGGCGTTTTCACTCTCCCTTTCGTTTTCAACCCGCTCGATTATCCCGAGAAGCCGTTTTAAATCAGAGTCATCAAAGCCGGACATAACTTTCACCCGATATTTAAAAGCCGGAAAAGAGCCGGACCAACCCATCGGTTTTGTATAAAATTGTAAAAACCAAAGGGGAATAAATTATTTATCCTTTACCCGTCTTTTTTTAATGTCGCATTGTATAGGTCCCGGCATGAGAATCCGGATAACGCTGTCTGTGATTGTTCGGACAACCCCGATGCGGTACAATTGTCCGTGCGAAAATGCCCTTTGCGAGGGAAACCGAAGATGATTAAGGACTACCGAAAAAAGATGAATCTTGGGTGTTAGTAAAGGGCGACAGCACATCTTCTGTTTTTTTCTATTTTTTCCTATTTTTTCCTATTTTTTTCTATTTTTTCGTTTTTTTAGTTTCGAGCCGTTTCGTTTCGAGCCGTTTCGTTTCGAACCGTTTCGTTTCGAATATAGCTTTTATAAACTTTTCTTTTTCAATCAAAACGGCTGATTCAAATGGCATGAAGAGATTCATTTTTTTGCGTCCCGGTCTGAAAACTTAAGAGGAAGCTATATGCCGTTTAATAAAACAACAAAAAAAAGCTCGTGCCGCCCGATAAGCATAATATTGTTTTCGGCGGTTATTATTGTCTCCGTTCTGACTGCGGTGGCGGTATGCGATGAAATCCGAATCAGCGATTCCGTGACGCCGATGAAAATCGAAATCAGCCCTGCAAGTGATTCGGATGCGAACGGAATGATTTCAAAAACCGTCAGCTTAAGAAACACGGGAGACGTCCCCGTTAATTATGTCATATACATGGAAAGCGGCGGCAATTCAAACGCGGCGTCTCTTTTTGAATTATCGGCAGCCGCCGCGTCGGTTGCCCCCGGCGGTAAATTCGATCTGCAAATCAGCGCGTCAAAAAGTGAAATCGAGAAATATACCGCGGCGGAGTTGGAAAACATAAAAATCAAACTGATCCGAAATCCCGACACGCAGACGCCTGTCGGTTACATCATTCCCGTGACCGTCGGCGGCAAAACAGAGACGAAAACGACAAACGGCGCGGCCGGAGAAACGGATTCGTTTGAAACGGCCGCAGGCGTCTCCGGCGCAAATCAAACCGGTTTGGAAAATCCGGCAGCCTCCGGCAAAAACGCGGCGGCGAACGGAAGCGGCGTCGAAAAAGAGGACGAGAACGCCGGCCGCACAATATCAAACCCAAAAAAAATGAATGAAAAATACAAAATAATTATCGCCGTACTCGCGGCCTGTTTCGTTCTGCTGGCGGCGGCGGGTCTTTACGCCGTCCGGAAGAGAATGAAAGAATGAAAAAAACGCCTTCATTTTTTCATTCATTTAAAAAATGGCGGGCGCGCCGCCCGGTGAAAGATTACTTTTTCCGGCCGGACTTTTCTTTGACTTTTTCCAAAAACTTTTTGGCGTCATTCCGGGCGTCTGCGACCATATCATTTTGCCGTTTGAACTGAGACAGATCCGGCCGCTGCGTACTGCCCGGAGAGTCGGCTTCGCGCCGGTCGTATTCTTCGTGCAGCCGCTTCAGCTCTTTGATTTCGCGCGTGCGGCGATAGACGATTTCGGCCAAGAAGATAACAAGCGCCGACAGCAGCAGGTAAACATTGAAACTGACAGCCTCCCGAGTCTTGTAAGTGAACTTGTCGCCGTTCATTTGAATATACAGCGCTTTGGCTTCCTGAACCGTGTAAATTTTTCCGCCGGTGGACTCAATAGATTTGCGGAAATCCGGATTGACGCCGATGTCCCGGTATTCGATCGGATAGTTCACCGTGACCGGATAGCCCGATATGTAGTAAGTGCCGGTTTGATTGAAAACCAATTCGGTAACGTAAACGTCCTTAGATTCCAGCGTCAAGAGCAATTGTCGGTCGCCCAGCATCAAAATGGGGAGGCCTTCGTCATACATATGAACGCGCAGCGTGACCGGAACGCCGACATACGTGTCGGGACAATTGATAACAAGACCGCTTTCCTTATTCGGATCGCCCATGACCCAATTCGTTGTTGCCGTCACCAATTTTGACCCTCCCGGGTCGGAATACAGCTGCGGCGCCCAATAGTTGCCGCGGCCAATACCGTTATCCGTTGTCAGTGCGGCGACGCGCCCGAGACCGTAACGCCAAACTGTTAAAATCGGCGAACCGTCACTGGCAATGACCAGCTTATCAGAACCGGCTTTCGGCGTCACGTCGTTATAACCGCTGATTTCGGTTGTGGTGAGATTCAGGTTTTGCACAATGAAATGTTTCGGATTGGAGATATAGAGGAAGATTTTTGACGTATTATCCTCGGTATCGGTTTCATTGCCGCCGAGTATTTGGTTAAAGTTCGGGTTAATCGGAAGCCCTTGAGAACTTTGGAGATAGACGCTGGCGCCTTTGTAATCCCGCATCAGGGATTGGGCGTAGATCCGGCCTCTGGAATCTTGGAATTGGCCGGCCGGCTGGCCGCTGAGCGATCCTTTGGACTTGTTCGTATAAATGTTCATGAAGAGGACGGTTGAGCCGTATTTATCGGCTGTATTGATTGATCTCAGCAATTCATTGTACGTTCTGCCCACGGTGAGGAGATTTCCGTCGCTGATAATAATAACTAAAGGCTGGCCCGTACGGTTTTCCATAACTTCTGTGGCCCTCTCAAAAGTACCGACGAGATCGGTCGCGCCGTCCCCTGTCTGCAAATCGCCGATTTCTTTAATCAGCTGCTGCGCCTCCCGCGGGTTTCCGGCGAAAAAGAATTCGCCGGTATCATTGCGGCTGGAGTCGCCGATCGTGAAATAAGTGATATTGGCATCTTTGAAAAATTCATTTTCAACGATATCGACAGCGGTTTTCTTGATGTTTGCCTGAATCGTTTCATGATTTGCAACGCCGGCATCCGTATTGGAGCTATCGGAAACATCGATAAGCAAATAAACATCCTGCACGCCTTCCCAATCCGACGGGATCGAAACGACGGGCAGAAGCTTTTCAAAAGACGTGTCCAAATAACTGTTGCCCGCGCCGGCCATATATCCGAAAGAATTGACGCCGCCGACAACGACCAAACCGCCGCCTTCCGCGACATACCGCTTCAAACTTTCAGTCTGTTCCTCGGTAATGTTGCCGATATACATATTGTCCAAAATGACCGTCTTTGAGGCGTTTAACGCTCTGTCGAGATTTTCAATCGAGCCGAATTCCGCCAAATTGGAGACAACGGTAACACTGTAAAGCGTTCCGATAACCTGCGACAGAGACGCGCCCGATTCGGCCGTGACGATCAAAACGTTCGGTTTTTCAATGACATAAATGGATTTTGTAAAGACATTGTTAACGGCATTGGTATCCTGTGAGGAAGCAATCGTCGCCGTCAGGGTTTGCGCGCCGAGAGCGGTGAAATTCGCCGTAAACGGAATAGTCGTCTCCGTACCATTCATCGTCGCGGAGCCCCTCTGGAAGGGGACACCGTTTTTGGAAAGTTCATAAGTGAAAGAAACTTCGGTTCCGGAGTGGTCGGCCTGCTGAACTCTGAGAATAAATTCCTGATTATTCCGGTGAATGACGTTTTTATCGCCGATGATTTCAACGCTTAAATCATTTCGCGTCAATTGAGGAATAACGGCCGACACCTTGGTGCCGGTCTGAACGGCCACATCAATGGCGTTGTCCAAGTCCGTTCCGTAATTGCTGTTGCCGTCGGATATCAAAATAATCTGATTCCGCCCGTCGGCGTACTGGATCACTTTTTCGCCCAGCGCCGTGTAATTTCCGGAGATGATATCGTATTTGACATTAAAACGGCCGGAAAAGAATTCGTATAACTCTTGTCCCGCGCCTTTGGAGAAATAATCCATACTGCCCGTCGTATCCGAAACCAAAACCATATTGGGGTTTCGGTCTGTCCGCGTCACCGTCAGGAAAGTCACCGGATTTGCCAAAGCGATAATGAGCAAAACGCAGATGATTGTGCGCGTCCCAAGCAAAATTTTTTGCTTCTTGCCGACAGCCTTTTTGAAGAAATACACCCCGATTAAAATGGCGGGAATGAGCAGCAGCAGCCAATAGCGTGCTTCAAAATAAAATGCGGGAAGCGCCATTTTATATCTCCCTCCGTTTTCTGAGCAGCCAAAGTTCCGCGAAAATCAGCAGCGCCGCTATGATTGCGAAGATGTAGAAGAGGTTATTTTTGATCTCGTACAGTGTCGGCAATTCGTTAATATCGTTAGCGTCTTCAATGCCGGGCATACGCGTCAAAAGCGTATTCGACTCTTTATCGTTGTACATATTCACGGCAATCTTTTTCGAGCCGATCGTATAAATGCCGGCCTTGTCAAAAAGAACGCGGTTGGTGGTTATCCGGCCTTCGGGCGTAATAACTTCCATACTGGACGGAAGCGTCATGATTGTACCGGCTTTAATGTTGTATTCGGAAATGTCGCCGATACCCGTAAAGTAATTTGCGATGCGGACCCAGAAGACCGGAAATTCCGGAAAACTGGCAAAATTATTCCAAGCGTCGTCGCCGGCGTGATCATTTAAACCGAAATAGAAAACCATTCCTTTTTCATACGGGCCGTAAGCCACGATCGGAACGCCGTCCATTGTCATCACCGGATAAGCTGTCGCCGTCAAATTCCGGGTCTCCGCGTTCAAATATTTTTTGACGTAAACTTCATTCAGATCCAAATCACTTGTAAAATCACTGCCGATGGCGTAAATCGGTTCCCCGACCCGGGTCTCGACCGTCTCGGTAATGCGGGCCGGCAGCATTTTTGAAAGATTGATGGTCTGGTTCGCCGATTCCAGATACTCGCCGCCGATGAAAATGATATTGCCGCCGTTGACAACGTAAGCGTGAAGCGCGTCCACTTCAGCCGCTTCCAAAACGTGAGCGCCCATGTTGACCACAACGAATTGATACTCCGCTGAAATGGCGGCCGGAACTTCACTGACGCTTGTCAGCGTTAATTCGGGGATCAGCTCCAGCGCGATTTGGGACGGAAGTTTGCCGGATTCAGCCGCGTCCGAAATGTAAAGCGCTCTCGCCGACTGCGCGTCGGGGATGGAAATGTAAGCGACGTTATCCTCGGCCAAAGAGTCGCCGACCATAATTTTTATTTCGGTCGTTCCGCTCCGGACGTTGCGTAAAACAAAGGTCTCGGCGCTGTTGCCCGGAACGGACAGCGTCATCGACGGATAAGTCAGGCGGGTGCCGTTCGGAGCCGTCGTTGTCACGTCGGCGGACACCGTCCTTGCGCTGTTTCCGTAATTGCGGACCATGAAATAATAATTATAAGTGCCGTTTGATTTTTCCAAATAGCCGTTAATGATACCCAAATTATTGCCGGTGGGGGTGCCGTAAGGCACGTAATTGATATTTAAACCTCTTCCGAGAAGGTGCCGGGCTTCCATCGGATGCAGGCCGTCCCATGACGTAAAGTCGGAAAAGACATACATTGTCCCGCCCTTTGCGGAGAGGACATTCGCGCCCGCCGCCATTGCGGATCCGATATCGGCTGTGACGGCTTTCGGTGTCAGATTGTGAATAATGGCTTCAGCCTCGGACGCGCTGACATTTTCGGCCACCACCACCGGAACGGATGAGGCCAAAATGATCGTATTCACTTGGCTGAGGCAGCGGACAGCGTCGCGCTTAGCGTCTTCAAAACGGCCGTCGATTTGCATACTGCCGGACGCGTCGATGATAATGACCGTGCTTTCGTCACTGCGCGTGTCATAGGATAAAATGTAGGGACCGGCGGCCGCAACGGCCAGCAGGATCAAAACAAAAAGCTGAATGAGGAAAAGCGGGTCTTTGACAAGTTTTGTGAGGGACGAATAAATTTTTTCGCGGGACTCCTCCACCCGAACCAAAAACATGACGGACGGCACGCTGACTTTGAAGGGCTTGGGGAGAAGCATATACAAAATAATCAGCGGGATTAGCGAAATCAATCCGAGAAGCGCCAGCGGAGTGATAAACGGAAGAGTTGCTAAAGTGTCGGCAAGCGCCATGTTCAGCCGCTCCTGTCAATGATCCGTAAAAAGGATTCGAACACGGGCACATCCGTCGTGAAAGAGTAAAACTGGGCGCCGGTTTTTTTGCAGATACCGTCAATGGCCGCGTTGTGGTTTTCCAATTCCCTGAAATAGTTTTTACGGAAGCCGTCACTGATGTAAGTTTTCATTTCATCGCCGGTTTCCATGTCATAAAAGCGTGAGTCGCCTCGAATGGGCAGACTCTTTTCAAACGGGTCAAGAATTTGAATTAAAATCAAATCGTTGCCGGAAAGTCTCAAAACGGAAGCTTCGATGTGTTTGAAGTCTTCCATGAAGTCGGAAATAATGACGACCAGTGAACGGGACTTAATCAGCCGCTCATATTTATTCGTCACGATGTCCACGTCGGTGCTGCCTTCCAATTCA
>Ga0123353_10002031_pt1 | contig 24991 bp, 26 predicted proteins | sample TergutLab28metaG_3_FD_92763 | JGI IMG/M metagenome (GOLD analysis project Ga0123353, IMG submission 92763) | Labiotermes labralis P3 segment gut microbial communities from Petit-Saut dam, French Guiana - Lab288 P3 | ecosystem: Host-associated > Arthropoda: Insects > Digestive system > Gut ...
CCTAGACATGCTCTTGAGCGGGAATTTGGCGCCAAAATTTAAATGGCGCTATTAGTCGTATATTCTTATTTTATATCTAAGTATTGAATAAAGCAAATCATACTAAGGAGGATTTATGGAACAGACATTGATAGAAAAGGCGCTGGAATTAAGACGAGCATACCGAGCCGCTTATGCGGGAGCTAAACGCAAGGGCGGGAGTCGCCCGGTCAGTAGCGGAGGCTATCGAAATTTGCGGACTAGAGGAGGCACCGGCGTGAATAATATAAAAATCGCGAAAAGCAGAAAAGCAGACTTAATCCTGCAAGCCCTATTATCAGCCCGAACGGTAAGAGAGGCGGCGCTGACTATAAAGGTCTCCGAAAAGACAATTTACAACTATCTTCATGACCCTGAGTTTGAGAGGCTCTACAATGCCCAAAGAGCGGACATCATTCGCGGCGTGGCTAATCCCACTTACGCGACAGCATGAACGAGGCTGTGTCCGTTACGGTAGAGATTATGAGGTGCGGGAAAAACAGGGCATCCGACCGTTTAGCGGCGGCTAGGACAATTCTTGAGTACGGCGACAAGTACATTGAAAGCAGCGATATATTAGATTTATTAAATAAAGGCGAAAAGGAGGCGGGCATTGGGCAAGGCGGCGTATAAAAAAAGAGCGGCTAGGCATATGGAGTTTACGGTTATGAGGGTCAAATCAAAAACCCCATATAAAAAGCACCCGGACTTTGACTGGGTATTCGATTGTCTCAAGGATCTGCATAAAGAGGGGGTTGTATCAACTGAAACTATCGAGAAGATCCGCGCGGTTGAGCGGGCTATCGCTAAAAATGACTTTTCAGGGATAACCATTGACGCGAATAACGTCGGGGGCATCGACCCGTTTTCTTATACCTCAAAGAGAGAACTATTTGCCGTTATATATTTAGGCCTCGACGAGGGCGAAGCCGCCGCCGGCGGTGGCTGGAGGGATATGTGCCTGAGCTGTTTTGCCCCCGAATATACGGAACTGCTCGACCGTATTATTGAGAAGAGCCCCAAACAGGCATAAGGGATAGTTATTCAGGGATATGCCGATAATTTCACGGTATGCGCGAAAACAGAGGCTCTACAATCGAAATCTAGCCCGGAATACGTTAAGGCAAGGCAATTGCCTTGCCCGCGCTATGCCCTGTTAGCGGCATGAGCATAATTAACTTCATTTTGGCAATCGCGGGGGCTAGTTGACCTCGGTTGTATGGTATTTTATCTGTAAGAGGAAATTTGAAAATGATGACAAAGGGCTTGACTCATACGCCCATAAGGCGTATAATATAAGAGTAACGGGGCAATATGAAAACTACCGACTTAGTTAATATGCTATTAAAAAATGGTTGGACATTCAAGCGGCATGGCAGCAACCATGATATTTACATAAAAGGATTTAAGCGCGAGTCAATACCATATGGCAGAAATATTGATGACGGGCTTGCGAAGGCAATCATCAGCCGTAATAATCTGAAGTAGAGGTGCATCAAATGATAAAAGGTATAAAGGCAGCCTATCCGGTAGTACTAAGTCAGGGCGAAGAGAATGTTATTGTTTATGTGCCGGATTTTGATATAAACACACAGGGAGATAATTTTGCTGATGCTATGGAAATGGCGCGCGATGCTATCGGCTTAGTTGGTATTGATATGGAAGATGATAACGAGCAATTACCAAAACCGTCTATGTTAGCAGATGTCAAAAAAGGTAATTTAAGAGATATAGCTACTTTGGTTGATGTAGATTTCGCTGAATATCGCAGACAAAACGACTTGCGCTCGGTGAAGAAGAATTGCACTATTCCGGCATGGTTAAGCTATAAAGCTGAAGCTGCGGGCGTTAATTTTTCAAGCATCCTGCAAAACGCTCTAAAGAAAGAGTTGCAATTAACAGAGGCAAAGTAGAGAGGTTAATGGTATAGTATAAGGGTGAATTATTGAGAGGAGGCAGATGATGAGTAACGTTGTTTATGATAAGACTAAAGCAATTGAGACTATATTGTACCTTGTCAATAGGGTATCAACCCCCTCTAAATACGTCCTCTGTAAAATGATTTACCTTGCGGATAAATTAAGTCTTGAGAGATACGGGCGGCTAATATTTGGTGAATCTTATGCTGCTATGCGGAATGGGGCAACCCCGTCTAATGCCTATAATTTAATTAATAAGAATATAAAGTATCCCTGCGAAATTAAAGTAGATGGCAATAATGTAGTCGCTTTACGAGATGCAGACTTAGATTATCTAAGCGAGTCAGACATAGAGTGCCTTAATCAAGTAATAGGGACATATGATAAAGCCGGCGCTAAAATGCGTAATGATGCGCATGACTCAGCGTGGGATGCAGCGTGGAGCAGCAGGGGTTCTTTGAACAGCGTACCTATGCCTATAACTAGTATTGTGAATGCTCTACCTAATTCAGAAGAGTTGCTAGATTATTTAACAGTCTGCGGTGTCGGATAAGCATGGTTGCTATTTGGCACATTTACCATGTAAGTATGTGCCAACACACAACACCGCGAAAAGATAAATACGTTGCTATTGTTTGCGCTAATCCTAATCCATATGGTTTTTTTATCAATTCAAAAATAAGCAAGTTTGCTCAATCAAATCCTGATTTGCTTAACGCTCAAGTAAAAATACTTGTTGATAAATATGGCTTTTTAGGGCATGACTCTTATATTAACTGCGGCGAGTTGTATCCGTTTAAGGCCGGTGATCTGCACAGTGTGCAGAAGATTCAGAATAACACAAGAGCTGAAATAAAAAGAGCCGTATCAGAGTCTAGGCTAATTGCGCCTATACACAAGAAACTAATACTTGGCGAAAGTAGTCAAGTAGAGAGGTATAAAGAAAATGAGCCCCGCAAAGAGGGCTCATTATTCAATAACCTCCATTGGGGCGCCGATAGTCTCGAGTACCGCCTTATTAACCGCGCCTCTTATAAAGCCGTTTACCGTCTCGCCCTTTACCGCGGCGGCCTGCACTATGCGATCCCGGGATCCTTTCTTTGCCGCGAAAGTTATGTTCTGATAATTGGCTTTGATATATTTCGCGTTAGCTTTTTTGCGCGCGTCCGACATTGGTTTTTTATCCATACCTCCATTATAAGATATATTACACGTAATGTAAAATTATTCCTAAAAAGTGCTGAAAACCCATTGACAATACATTACGCGTAATGTATAATACTAAATAATATATCTTAGGAGGCAAACAATGGTCAAATCGGTTATAGGCAAGACTCGGTCAAAGGCGGCGCGGCCCGCAAAAGTGGAACAGTACGGCAATGTTACGGTCACAAAGCAAAACGGGATAATAACGCTCACCTTCCCGAATTCTAGGGTTATTGCCGAATGCCCGAAGGAGTATGCGTCATTATGGAGGTAACGATGAAACCCGGGCGGCACGTAATCAGGGGCTTAAGTACAGTCGACTTATCGGACGCTATCGATCGCGCGCAGGAAAACAACGAAAGAATAGCGCTGTTGCTATGGGATTTTCTGTCTGCCATCGGGCTCGATAAGTCCAGCGAGTCGGACTCGTCGCCGTTCTCATCCCACGAAGAAATGTATCGCCGCATTGCAATCGCCCAAGATTATATATTCAAGACAAGGGAAGAGCTCGAGCTCGCGGAGGAAGAATTGGAAAAGCTATATGAGCGGGGCTAGCGCAATACCCGGCGCTAAGGCGGGCGGGCCGTTAGAACCGCCCGGGCGCATTGTTCGCTAGAATACAACCGCCGAGGTAAACTAATATTAACCCCCGGTCGCCTTGAGTAATTAGGCTATAACCCGGGGGTTATTTCTTTGTAACACTATCAGGCATGAACCGACCGTCAATATTTGTTGCAAATTTGTTGCAAATCATGGTAAAACATGACGCAATATAACGCGTTATTATGCAACTAAGAGATGTTCAAAAACTCGCATTTAGGCACAAAAAGGGCTATAATGCAACATTATGTAACGGTTCGTGGCACGTTCCGTAGATAAAAGGGATATCACTTGAAATGTATCTGGCTATTGACACTTCCGGCAAAACCAGCGGCCTAGCACTAATTCAATCCGGCCGCGTTACGGCAGAATTGAATTGGCAATGCGAACGCAACCATGCTGTTGAGCTGCTGCCGCGCTTAGACGAGTTGCTAAGCGCGTGCCAACTGAATATTACAAATATATGCGGAATCATCGTGGCATGCGGCCCGGGCAGCTTCAATGGACTGCGCGTAGGCCTTGGCACCGCAAAAGGACTAGCCTACGGATTAAAAGTTCCCATTGCCGGCATCAGCACTCTGGAGGCTGCCGCATACCAATTTGCAGACAGCAGGTTTCCAATATGCGCCATCTCACCAGCAGGACGCAACGAAATCTCCTGCGCCATTTACCAGCAACAAAATGAATGGCTTTGTTTGACGCCAGAACATATCACCGCCATCACAGTACTATGTGGGAATATAACACAGCCGTATATTTTCGGCGGTGAAATCAATCCTGAAACAGAAGTAGTATTGCGGCGGCAGTTAGGTAATAACTACATGTTTTGCAAAGCAGCCTCCAGCCGCATAGCGGCGCTGGCACTGTTAGGAGAGAAACGTTTTGCAGAGACCACAGCAGACACTGTAGCAACCATACAGCCATTATATCTGCGCCGCCCCCATGTCAGCCGGCCCAAGTCAAAAAGCGCCGGCGCTATAGCAAATCAGCATAATATCGCTATCATTTGGGATGTTGACGGCACCATTGCAGACACGGCAGAGCTGCATCTCCGCGCATGGCACGCCGTATTTGCTAAACGCAGTATCAGCTTCGGCCGCGAAAATTTTCGTAAAATCTTCGGTCTGCGCAACGACATGATAATTCAAAACTTCTTGGGAGAACCCGCCACAAAACAAGACATGCAAACCATCAGTGAAGAGAAAAACCGCGCTTATTATGATGACCTGCAGCAAAATAACGTATCCCCCATGCCGGGCTCCATCGCATTACTGGAAGAATTGCACAAGCACAGTATCCCTATGGCTGTAGCTTCCTCTGCGCCGCGCAAAAATATCGAGATAATTTTACGGAAACTTGGTATCTGCCACTTGTTTCAAGCTATAGTCAGCGGCGACGACGTAATATATGGCAAGCCCAGCCCCGAGATTTACCAAAAGGCCGCGGAGCAGCTCGGGGTTGAGGCACATCGCTGCATAGTCATTGAAGACGCTGTAGAAGGTATAGCAGGCGCCTGCTCCGCCGGCATGCGCTCAATAGGAGTAGCCGCAAATCATCCTCGGTTAAGCCTCCGAGCAGCCAACATCGTGGTTGACACGCTAAATCAAGTCAATATGCAAGACATTGAAAAGCTAATGCGAAACTGAGATACTAACAAACCGAAATAATTATGGAGGAAAGACGTTGATAGAAAAGTCATTGGTACTAGTTAAGCCGGATGCTGTAGGGCGCGGTTTAAGCGGCGCTATTATCAGCAGGCTTGAAAACACAGGGATGGCACTTATTGCTCTTAAAATGCTGCATATGGATCAAGCACTAGCCAAACGACATTACGCGCCGCATAAAGAACGTCCTTTCTTCAATGGACTGATCGGCTTTATTACCTCGGGCCCCGTCGTAGCTGCTGTATTTGAGGGAGATGACGCTGTGAGCGTCATACGCACCGCCATGGGCGCAACCGACCCGGCCAAGGCGGCGACAGGGAGCATCCGCAATGATTTCGGACTGGATATAGAACGCAACGCAGTTCACGGATCAGATTCTGTGCAAACGGCAACACACGAAATTGGCTTATACTTCACAGACACAGAGCTTATGCGATACACGCGCAAGGAATAAGGCTTACGCTAAACGCACTACCTGGCGAGCGGCGCTCCACATGTCGTCCAATCTGTAATAAGCTCTTTCAGCAGGAGCGAATACATGCACGACAACGTCGCTATAATCCAGCACCAACCAACCGGAGGCAGCGATTCCTTCTCGATGAGTTAGGGTTATGCCTTTTTGTTTGAGAACACTCACAATCTCGTCTGCTACAGCTTGTAACTGGCGGGCAGATTCGCCACTTACAAGCACTACATAATCCGCATAGCTACATGAGCCGCACATATCCAGCAGTACAACATCGCCAGCCAGCTTATCGCTGGCAATTTCTACCACGGCACGAGCTGTATCGAGAGCCGCCTTAGGAGCAGTATCATCAATCACGAACACAATTATATCACAGCCAAGCCAGTATCTACTGCGGTAAGCCTGCGTGAAGAAAATAATGCACTTTCCTATAAGCCATAACAACTATATGGTCTTTCAATAATCTGTCTGTTATACTCATAATGCTCTTATGTTGCTGCCTGCGCAGGTGCAATTCGCATAAGGCAAAAAGCTATGAAGGTAACACCAAATATGAATAACAGGCTTTATAAAGACGCCGAGCCGGCAGACACTATTTACAAAATCAAGAGTATATTATCAAGAAACAGAATCTTTGTTGACGAGCGCACAATGGAAGGCTTTGACGGAGTATTCTCTGCCAGAGTTCTAATTGATAATTTAGACTTAGGAACAAACGGGAAAGGCGCTTCAAAAGAAGCCGCTCTAGCAAGCGCGTATGCTGAGCTGATGGAAAGAATTCAAAATTTTGCGCTTTATAAATACTCTTTTCCCGCGAAAGAGCACCTGTGCAATGCGGAATTTTATTACGCACCGGACGAAAAAGCAATTTCCTATGACGAGTATATTGGATACACAAAAAGGTTTAAAGACGCCGTTAACACAGATGACGTTACGATTGATGATCTTACGATTATTAATACAAAATACGAAAGAGATAATAACGTCGTACTCTGTGTACCATACATAAATTATGATAACAATGAGTCGGTTTTCTTCCCAGCTAGACTTAGCGAACACATTTACGCTAGCAACGGCATGGCGGCGGGGAATACCTATACAGAAGCGCTGGTTCAAAGCATTAGCGAATTATTTGAGCGTTATGCCAACAAGGTTATTTTTGAAGGAAAAGTCATTCCTCCTGAAATTAAGATTGAAGACATTCCATTCTCGCCTGAACTACAGAGTGTAATATCGAGGTTAAAGAAAAAAGAAAGCTATGTTTTAATGTTTAGGGATTGTTCTTTAGGGATGGGCTTGCCTGTCGTCGGTATGTATTTTATCAACAAGTCCACCGGCAAGTATTTCGTAAAGTTTGGCTGCCATCCAATACTATCCATAGCAGCAGAACGAACGATAACAGAACTTTTTCAGGGAAGAAACTTAGCCCATTCTGACATGTGGTTAAACGCTTTTACATTCGGAACAAGTATTGATGCAGACATAAATTTCGAGAATATATTCCGTAATGGAGACGGTACTTACCCTTATAATATTTTCTCTGATGCCTACTCATACGAGTTTTCCAATTGCTGGTATAAAGCTGACAGCGCTGATAATAAAATGTTCCTTGATTTCCTGCTTGGCATTATAAGAAACAATAATTGGAATCTGTATCATCGGGATGTATCCTTTTTGGGGTTCCCATCGCTTCATGCGTTCATTCCAGAAATCAGCAATATTGCACAAATTAATAAACTCTATTTGAGCAAACAGCGTAGATATAACTCTATAAAAAAATCTATGAAAAGGCTCCCTCAATGCAGCAAGGAGGAACAGCTCGAAATAATAGATTTTATAGACTCAAATTTCTACACAGAATTTGATACCATACACAAGCTATTGGGGCTGCCGCTTAGCGGAGACTCATCTTTTAACAAAACTAATAACCTCTGTTTTAAATATCTGCTCTGTTGCAAAGCAGAAGAATATGCCAAAGGAATCAAAAACTTAGATAAATACATGAAAGAGCTTTTTCCGCCGGTGGAGATGCTTACTCTTTATAGATGTTTGAGAGAGGCCACCTATGCATTACACATAAACAAAATGGGGATAAATGAAACAAAACACATACTAAATATGGTGTTTGGCACAGACGTTACAGACCGCGCAATATCTATCCTGCTCCAGCACACTTTTGAAACATTTGACTGTTTCGAATGCGGATACTGCATCTCCAAAAACACTTGTTTCTATCCGAGAATAATACAATTTGACAGTAACATCTCAACACAATATTCTCTGTGGAAAAATTGCTGATATATCACCAATAAATCGGGCATGCCGGTACACGGTTTTCCACATAACGCATAACTGTTATACTTAACAGCTATGGCAGAATTACTTTTCGGCACGGCCGGTATTCCGCTCAGCACTTGGCCTCAGGAAACCGGCGAAGGCATTCGGCGCGTAGCCGCGCTTGGCCTAGATTGCATGGAGCTAGAATTCGTTCATGGAGTCTACCTCAATGAACCAAAGCCAAAGCTATGGCCGGCATAGCTAAAAACAACAACATAACTCTTTCAGCACACGCCCCCTATTACCTCAATTTCAACGCCCGCGAAAGCAAAAAAATGCATACCAGCCAGGGCGTGTTATACAAAACCGCCCGAATTGCTGCGCTTTGCGGCGCTAAAAACGTAGTTTTCCATCCGGGTTTTTACCTTGGCGACCTTTCCGAAAAAACTCTCTGTAGTATACGGACATCTCTCGGCAAAGTTGTGGAAAAATTGCAAGCTGACATGATAGACATCAAACTTCGCCCGGAAAGTGCTGGCAAGCCCACACAATTCGGTAGCATAGACGAGCTGATAAAGCTTTCCTGCTCGCTTGATAACACTGCCCCCTGCATTGATTTCGCACATTGGCACGCCCTCACCGGGGGCAATAATTCCTATGGAGAGTTCTGCGGGCTGCTTGATAGTTTACGCAAAAACTTGGGTGAATCTGCCTTATGCGACATGCATATACATATTTCCGGCATTGAGTACGGCAATAGCGGAGAGAAAAAGCACCTGCCACTTGCCGCTTCTGATTTACGCTATGAAGATCTGCTGCGAGCTCTTAAAGACTACGGCGTTTCCGGCTGTGTCATATGCGAAAGCCCCATTCGCGAAGAAGATGCCTTACTGCTAAAAGAAAGCTACCGGAAGATTTAAGCTAGCTCCAAACACCAATCGCTATCAAGCGTATTCCGGCTATTACCAGCGCCAGCGCTAAAAGTCGCACAAGTACCAACCCTTTGATTTTGGGCGACAGCCAAGCTCCTGCCTGCGCCCCCGGTATTACCCCAAGTGCTATCCATAGCAGTATTTGCCAACTTTGAGCATAAGTACCGGATGAGGCGTGAGTCAACGTACCGGTAAGTCCAGTAAAACCCAATATGAACTGGGAGGTGGCCGTAGCAATATGCACCGGAAAATGCAACGCGAAAAGTAGTATCGGCATATGCATAATGCCTCCGCCGATACCAAGCAGTCCGGCGATAAAGCCCACGGCAAAGCTGAGTGCTATGCCAAGCGAACGATTACAACTATAGCTGAAGCGCATACCTGAATAATCAACTATCGTGCAGTTTGCATCTTGCGTTGTTTCGCAAGATGATTTGGCTTTGGGACGCAGCCAAATAATAGCCGCGAAAACAAGTAGCATAATACCAAAAATGATGAGGAACGCCTGTTGCGGTATACAGCGCAGAGTCCATACTCCTATTATAGCGCCCGGGATAGTAGCCATGGCAAAGAACATACCATTGCGATAATCAATACGTTTTTGGCGAGCATAAGCCAGTGTGCCAGAGAGTGAATTAAGAAACACTATCCCCATTGTAATACTGGTCAGCACCCGTGGATTTGCCTGCGGATAAAGCAACAATAGCATTGGAGCCAACACAACGGCGCCGCCAAGCCCGACCAGCGTGCCATAGCTGCCGGCGATAAATCCAATACTCACAAGCAGCAGAATGAGAGGAAATCCGTGAACAAAAGAATCGCCCATAACTGTGCAATTTTAACACACATTTTTATTTTGATAACGCGACATATGTATACTAAGCTATAAGCGAAAACTAACGCAATCGTGCACAGTTTCGACATTACATACGGCAAGCGCCATTTTGTCGGGCTGAAGTACTTTTATGTTATACTGTGTAAGAGCAATCGATAGGAGCCCCTTCCATGAAAACCAACTGGAAACGCAACACTATTATTTACGGCATTATATTTGTGGCATTCATCGTTTTCCTGACTGTCATTTTCCCGCCTCAATCACCCAAGCAGGAAAAGATTTCTCTGTCAGAAATGATTGCCATGGTACAAGCTAACGAAGTAAAGGCTATTGATGTTAATGTTAACACTGTCAGTATTATAGGTACCGATGGTAAAAACTATGTCACCAGCAAGGAAAACAATGTCTCCATCTACGATTATATCCCAGATCTAGACGAGAGAGACATTCAAGTAAACGTAACTCTCCCTTCCGGCATTAACTGGGGCAGCATTCTTGGAGCAATAATTCCTTTCCTGCTCCTTGGAGGGCTCATATTATTCATGTTTAGCCGAGCGCAAGGAGCAAATAACCAAGCTATGAACTTCGGGCGTTCCCGCGCCCGCCTATTTAGTTCGGATAGGCCTACAGTAACCTTTGAAGATATCGCCGGAGTGGATGAAGCTAAGCAGGATTTACACGAAGTAGTGGATTTCCTCAAATCACGAGATAAATTCCAAGCGCTTGGAGCACGTATTCCTAAGGGCGTGCTGCTTATCGGGCCGCCAGGTACAGGTAAAACACTGATGGCGCGCGCCGTGTCCGGAGAAGCCGGCGTGCCTTTCTTCTCAATCAGCGGCTCAGAATTTGTTGAAATGTTCGTAGGTATAGGAGCTTCTCGCGTGCGCGACCTCTTTGACCAAGCGAAACGCAATGCTCCATGCATTATATTCATAGATGAAATTGACGCCGTAGGGCGGCAGCGAGGCGCGGGTCTTGGCGGCGGACATGACGAACGAGAACAAACACTAAACCAAATCTTAGTTGAGATGGACGGCTTCGATACTAATGTCAGCGTCATCGTAATGGCAGCAACCAACCGCTCTGATATTCTTGATCCTGCCCTGTTACGTCCTGGACGTTTTGATCGTCGTGTTGTGCTGGATCGGCCTGACGTTGTTGGTCGGACTGCCATTCTCAAAGTGCATACCCATGGCAAACCAATATCCCCGGATATTGATTTGGAGGTTATTGCTAAGCTCACTGCCGGTTTTTCAGGCGCTGACCTTTCTAACTTAGTCAACGAAGCTGCCATTCTGGCGGCGCGACACGACAAGCAGGTTATTGAAATGTCCGAGTTAGAAGAAAGTATTGACCGCGTACTGATGGGCCCCGAGCGTAAGAGCCGCCGCATGACACCCAAAGAAAAGGAGCTTACAGCCTACCATGAAGCCGGACATGCACTGGTAGGCCACACGCTAAAAAATCTTGAGCCTATTCGCAAAGTAACTATTATTCCGCGAGGCTTAGCCGGCGGCTACACCAAGCCATTAGTAGAAGACAGGCTTTACCATACGCGCTCATATATTGAGGATATGCTGTCTATGTATATGGGTGGACGCGTTGCCGAAAAATTAGCCTTTAACGAAATGTCCACCGGCGCTTCACAAGATATTAAGGAAGCCACAGAACTAGCCCGTCGTATGGTAACAAACTACGGCATGAGCGATCTGTTAGGCCCGCGTACATTCGGGCAGAAAGATGAAATGGTATTTCTTGGGCGCGAAATCACCGAACAACGCGATTATGGAGACAAGGTTGCCGACCAAATTGACGCCGAAGTGAATCGTATCATCCGCGAAGCGCATGAAAAAGCGGGGAAACTGCTGACAAAAAACCGCGCCAAACTGAATAAGCTAGCCAAATCACTATTGGAGAAAGAAACTCTAGAAAGTACAGAACTTGACGCCATACTGGGCATCAAGACGAATGACTGAAAACTACTGTTGCTTATGTTATAAACAAATCGCTTTATTTGTTACGCTTGATAACATAATCCACAAGTGTCATCAACGCCTCAGAGGGAGGTTTAGCTGGCAGTTTCATAAGGTCGCGGCAGGCAAGACAGCAGTAATCCTCAGCTAGCTTGTAGCACTCGTCGATTATGTCTGAATTGCGTACCATTTCTATAACTTTTTTGATGTTGTTGTCTAAGTCCTCTTTGCGCGCTATTGCCATTAAAGGATTGTCCTTGGGATAGCGCTGCAATAGTTTCTGGGCCGGCAGCGTGACTGTGCCCTGCGCCAAATCAGCACCTACAGGCTTACCAACATCCTTAGCGTTGCCCACAAAATCCAATATGTCATCTACGATTTGGAAAGCTATGCCCAAATTATAGCCGTAATCATGCAGAATACGCACCGAATTTTCCGGAGCATGGCTTAATATTCCGCCGCTTACTGTAGAGAGGGTAAACAATGCCGCCGTCTTAGCAGCAACGCGCTCGATATATTGCTCAAATGTCTGATCCAACTTGAAAGAAGCTAACGCCTGCTTAACCTCTCCCCGAGCGATAATACCAAGTGTCTGCGAAAACAGTTCCACAACACGAATACTTCCTGTGCGCGCAGCCATCTCGCCCGCGCGCGCAAACAAGAAATCTCCCGCCAAAATAGCCAAATCTACGCCCCATACTGCGTTGATAGTGGGACGTCCGCGCCTGCAATCTGCGGAGTCAATTGCATCATCATGTACTAAAGTAGCAATATGCATCAACTCTGTAGACGCTGCCATCGGCTGCAGAACTTTAAGATCATAATCGTAAAACATGCCGGCAAGCAGAGTAAGCATAGGGCGCATCACTTTGCCGCCCACCAACACCTGACGCAGCATTTTCTGCATCTCAGGAAATTCTTCCTGACTGTCAATCAACTGAGCAAAAGTGGTTTCAACCTCAGAAAGTCCGGGTTGCGCCAGTGCATATACTTGATTGAGCTCCATTTTTCGCTGCATTTTCTAACTCGCGCCCAAACCCATGCGGTCTGTTTCTTCTTCTATAACATTTTCTTCCAGCTTGACGAAAAGTACTTCCGGCCGGTTGAGTTTAGTGCCAGACTGCGGCATGATAAATTTCCAAACGTCATTCTCTATACTGTTTGATAATCCTAAGTAACCGTGAACTTTCTCAGAACTAAACGGAATAAATGGATACAATATGGTTTTCAGTGCCGTAATGACAGCTATAGACACATATAGTGAGCTAGCCGCCTCTTGGCGGTTCTCCTTAATAGCTTTCCATGGAGCTTTCTCATCAAGGTATCGATTTGCTTCCTGCGCAAGAGTCATGGCCACACGGATAGCCTCTTTAAAATGACACTCTCCGATTAGTTTGCCTACCGTATCAAAAGCACTCTGCGCCTTACCAAGCAATACTTGGCTCGCAGCATCAATCTCGCTCGCATCCGGCACTAAACCGTCGAAGCGTGTATAGGCAAATGTTAGCACTCGTTGTACCAAATTGCCGTATGTAGATACCAACTCATCGTTATTGCGCCTGACAAACTCACGCCACGAAAAATCGGTGTCAGACGTTTCCGGCATATTAGCGGACAGCAAATATCGTAATGGATCAGCCTGATAACGTTCAAAATAATCCGACACCCATACCGCTAGATTGCGGCTCTTAGAGAATTTTTGCGCCTCTATAGTGAGAAACTCATTTGCCGGAACATCATATGGTAAACTCAACCCCCCATAACCAAGAAGCATGGATGGCCACACAATGGTATGAAACGGAATATTATCCTTGCCAATGAAATAATAGCTGCGCGCCTTGCCGTCCCAGAAATTGCGCCACGCCTCCGAATCACCGGATTGCTTAGACCATTCCTTGCTGGCAGACAAATAGCCGATGACAGCCTCAAACCATACATATAAGCGCTTGCCCGCATATCCCGGCAATGGCAATGGAACACCCCAGTCAATATCACGTGTAATGGCGCGGTCATGTAACCCTTCCTGCAAATAACGCTTAGTAAAGTTTTGCACATTAGCGCGCCAATGCGGCTGTGATTTAACCCATTCCAGCAGAGGCTGTTCAAAGACAGAAAGCTTTAAAAAGAAATGCTCCGATTCTTTATACACCGGCGGCGTACTGCATGCGCGGCAACGCGCCCCGATAAGATCTGCAGGATTCATGGGCTTGCCGCATTGCTCGCATTGATCGCCGCGCGCATTGGAAGACTTACACAGCGGACATACGCCTTCCACATAACGATCCGGCAGGAAACGCCTGCACTTATCGCACCACGGCTGAGACACACTCTGTTTGTAGATATAGCCCTTATCCAGCAGCTTCAGAAAGATTTCCTGGGCTGTCTGCTCATGATTTATAGTACGCGTAGTAGTAAATAAATCCCATGAAATACCAAGTTTCTTGAAATCCTCTAAAAAAAGCTGATGGTAACTGTCTGCAACTTCCGCGGGTGTTTTACCTTCAGATTCAGCGCGAATAGTCACAGGAGTACCATGCTGGTCGGAACCGGACAGCATGAGAACGCGGTTGCCTTTCATACGATGATAACGAGCAAAGATGTCAGCAGGCAAATACGCTCCTGCTACATGCCCCAAATGTAAGCGGCTGTTCGCATACGGCCATGCCACAGCAACCAAGATATTTTCAGTCATCTTCTCGCTAAAACTCAATATGGGATTACGCTAAATTACGCGCAATGTTAAGCTTTATCAGACGGCGGCTCGGGGATAGAAACGTCACTTTCGCGAAGGAAAGTAAGAACCATCTCTCCCTTGATTTCTCTATAGTGAGCGTATCCTTTCTTTTTGGCGCACTCTACGCAATAGCGCACACTTTTGCCGCCCTTCACCACTTCTTCGCCATTATCGTCTTCATCCACCACAACATATCGTTCCGGATAGGGTATATGGCATTTGCAGATATCACAATCAACAGTGCCAACAGACAGACAACCTCTTCTCATTCGATTCTCCCCAATGCAACTATTTCAATTTTAACCATTCACGATAGAGTTCGCGTCGCGGAATTCCTATTTCCTGCGCCAGTTGTGACAGCGCCTCTCTCATCGGTACCCCACTCTGCTTCAATCCCCTAAGGCGAGAAACTATATCACACGCATCCAAGGTCAAAGTTTTTTCTGTACATCCGTCAATAATAATAGTCAGTTCGCCGCGCGGCTGCGTAAAGTGAGCTATGGCTTCCTCCACAGTGCCGCGAAATACCTCTTCATGCAACTTTGTAAGCTCGCGGCAAACCGCCATGCGACGATTTCCCAACACTTGTAGTATATCATGCAACGCCACCAACAGGCGATGCGGCGCCTCATACGCCGCAAGCGTCACTCTCTCCTGCGCTACTGATTCCAATAAACGACGGCGTTCGCCTGCCTTACGCGGCAGAAATCCAAGATAATGACAAGCATCTGTAGGCAAACCGGAAACAGACAATGCCGCGATAAAAGCAGAAGCCCCTGGTATCGGCACTACGTTATAACCGCGCTGCTGCGCCGCAACAACAAGTTCATAGCCAGGATCTGAAATCGCGGGCATACCAGCCTCTGAGACCAATGCCACATTTCCTTCTTCCAGCTTGTCCAGCAGATAGCATGTTTTGCTCTGTTTGTTATGCTCAAAATAGCTGGTCAAAGGCGTCTTGATAGAATAATGCTTCAGTAAATGTGCCGTAGTACGCGTGTCTTCAGAAGCAATGAGCGATACCTCTTTCAAAACACTTAAGGCTCGTAATGTTATATCTTCTAGGTTGCCGATTGGCGTGGCTACTATGTAAAGATTGGACATTATTCCAAAGATTATAGCATGGTTAGGCGACTGACGAAATCCTCATAATCACTAATATTCCCCTATACCGACAAATCTTTTCGGATAAAAATCCGTCTCTTTATTTAGATTTTTTTATATATAAATCCGCCTTGACTGCTACTCCGCCTTTTGTTATGCTTTCTTTCCAAGGAGGGCTTCTTCAGATGGCAAGATCCGCATTCAAAGAACTGCGCCACGCTTATGGCTTCGACGAAGTCGCTATCGTTCCCGGAGACACGACTATCAACCCCGACCAGACCGACGTTAGTTTCTCAATAGGTAATATTAGGTTTGATATTCCTATTATCGCGTCAGCCATGGACGGTGTCACAGATGCTGCTTTCGCTATAAACATGAGCAAACTTGGCGGATTAGCCGTACTCAACTTAGAAGGAGTCCAGACACGTTTTGATAAACCGGAAGAAATTCTCTCTCAAATTGCCATGGCACCTGAGACCGAAGTAACTGCATTAATGCAAAAAGTATATGCTGTACCTATTCGTGAAGAGTTAATTACTGAACGCATCAAACAAATCAAGGCAGGCGGCGGAGTATGCGCTGTTTCCGTAGCCCCTGCAAATACCAAAAAATTTGTCAAAGCTATAGTGGATGCCGGCGCCGATATATTAGTCGTTGCTTCAACTGTCACCAGTGCTCACCATATATCAAAAAGCACACACGGGCTGGTATTTGAAGAATTGGTTCAGCAGGTACCTATCCCTGTAGTAGTAGGAAATTGCGTTAGCTACAGCGCTTGTATTGCCCTTATGCGTACCGGCATAGCCGCCGTGCTTGTAGGGGTTGGCCCCGGCGCTGCCTGCACATCCCGTGAAGTACTTGGCATCGGCGTGCCGCAGATTACAGCCGCTATGGACTGCGCTTTAGCACGCGACGACTATTTCAATGAATCCAATCGTTACGTGCCCATTATCGCGGACGGAGGTTTCCGCAAGGGCGGAGATGTATGCAAGGCGATAGCCGCCGGTGCTGACGCTGTCATGCTCGGCTCAATATTCGCTCAAGCAGAAGGTGCACCGGGCTATGGGTGCCACTGGGGTATGGCCAATCCACACGCCTCTTTGCCGCGCGGCACGCGTATCAAAGTAGGAATCACCGGTACGCTTGAGCAGATTCTTTTCGGCCCGACATCGCTGACTCATGGCAGTCAAAACTTCGTAGGCGCCTTGCGTAACTGCATGGGCGTTTGCGGCGCTGCCAATATCGCCGAATTCCACAAAGCAGAAATGGTTATAGCGCCATCAATCGTCACCGAGGGTAAGTTCTACCAAATGACTAGACCTACCATTTAGCCTTAACCCATTGCGATAATACGAGGTCTTGTTTGAGTTTGGCTCTAATTTTTGGTGTTATTAGGCTGCGCTAGACAAATCCCCGCGTCGACAATGGTTATTGCTTGGTAATAGGGCCGTCATTAACTACTCATCGCCGCAATCATCGTCATCGTCTGCGTCAACGGCAGATTCCCCCTGCTTGATAACCGGCACAATAGCACGTGTTTGCATCCACTTGCGCTTAGCAGTCAGTTTCAGTCCATCAACTGTAGCGCGCAGCTTCTTGAAAGTTTCCTGATTTTCACTTGACAGAGGCGCAACTAAAGAGTCAACTCCGGCATTCCATAACATATTTATTTCACATTCGGATATAGTCGGTGAAACCTGCGCCAGCAACGGCTTGGAAATCAGTCCGCCCAGGCGGGATAAATACATCAAATCTATCCATGTAAGCGCTCTCGGAACACAAGTATTTACTAAGACAGATTCTACAGGCAAGTTATTCAGCGTATGCGCAAGGCCATCGGATAAATCCAGCGGGATTGTCAGCATTTTGCTACATTCAACCGTGCCGCTGATGCATATAGGCGCATTTTCAGAAGCTACAACTACAAAATCCACGCCTTCAACGATCTTATTCTGAGATTTTCCGGTAAACCATATCCCCAAAGGAGCGCCCCCGGAAGCTTTATTAAGCACCTTCAGCGCTTTAGCAGTTAATGTCTTGCCGCAAGTCAGCAGAATAGCATCCATGTCTTTCATAATATCTGGCGTAGCTTCCGCATCCTCTAACGCTAGTTGCGCCACAATTAGCATGCGGGGATTACTCACGGAAGCCGTACTGCGAAAAAAACCCATGGCCGGCGGAGTTACCCGCAATGCCTCCTTTAGCTTATCGGCAAGATGACTCATATTTAGCTCCTCAAAAAATCTTCTGTCGGCGCACACAACTCATCGGTTTTGCGCCGCTTTGTTAAATCATACCCTAGCTGTCATAGGCTGACAACAATAATTAACTCATACGGAATAATCTATGGACATTAGTCAAAGCAGGGTAGATAGTTTATTTGATGGAGCCAGCGTGGAGGCTCGAACTCCAGACCTGCTGTTTACGAAACAGCTGCTCTACCAACTGAGCTACGCTGGCAATCTGTAAAAGTATAACAATCCGGTGGATAAAAATCTAATTGACAACACTATCTGTTTTTGTTACCCTTTGGCAGGTGAACAAAGGCGTTTATCGGCAATCGTTGAACTATAGTTGTCGGTGAGCGCCTTAATAATTTTACTTTATAAGGAGCGCGTCTATGAGTTACACAATGAACGTACTGCAAAAAGCAAAGGAAAGAAACCCTAATGAGCCCGAATTTCACCAGGCGATGACTGAAATTCTCACAACGCTTCAACCATTCGTGGACGCGCGTCCAGAGTATGAGAATGCAGGAATCCTTGAGCGCCTTGTCGAACCAGAACGCATACTAATGTTTAGAGTTCCCTGGGTTGACGACAACGGCAAAATCCGGGTTAACAAAGGCTATAGAGTTCAGTTCAATAGCGCTATAGGACCATACAAAGGCGGTATACGCTTCCATCCGAGTGTATGTTTGAGCATTATCAAATTTTTAGGATTTGAACAAATTTTCAAAAACTCGCTGACCGGCCAGCCAATAGGCGGAGGCAAAGGCGGAGCAGATTTTGATCCTAAAGGCAAGTCGGACCGTGAAATTATGGCGTTCTGCCAAAGTTTCATGACAGAGTTGTTCCGCCATATCGGATCAGATACGGACGTGCCGGCGGGAGATATCGGCGTTGGCGGGCGCGAAGTTGGGTACATGTATGGGCAGTATAAGCGCTTAACAAACCGCTTCGAGGGGGTCTTTACCGGCAAGGGCTTAACATACGGCGGCTCGCTCGCTCGCACGGAAGCCACAGGGTATGGTCTTGTTTATTTTACAGATGAGATGCTTCGCCAACATGGAGATTCCCTTAAAGACAAAACCGCCGTGGTATCAGGCTCGGGCAATGTAGCTATCTACGCAACTAAGAAAGCACAGCAGCTAGGCAGCAAGGTAGTTGCTTTATCCGATTCTAACGGATATATCTATGACGTTGACGGTATTGATCTTGCCGTAGTTAAGGAAATCAAAGACGTAAGGCGCGGCAGGATTTCAGAGTATAAAAACTACAAGCCAAATGCAGTTTATACAGAGGGCAAAGGTATATGGAACATCAAATGCGATATCGCTCTTCCATGCGCGACACAAAATGAGCTGAATGAAAATGACGCAGAAGCACTGGTTAATAACGGATGTATTGCGGTCTGCGAAGGCGCAAATATGCCGTCAACTTTAGAGGCAACCGAAGTATTTTTGCGTAACAAAATATTGTTTGCACCCGGAAAAGCTGCTAATGCCGGCGGCGTGGCGACGTCTGCTTTGGAAATGTGCCAGAACTCCATGAGGACTTCATGGACGTTTGATGAGGTAGATCAAAAACTCAAAGGAATTATGGTTAACATTTACAATAATGTTTCCTCCGCAGCAAAAGAGGCCGGACATGAGGATAATTTCGTTGTCGGCGCCAATATCGCAGGTTTCAAAAAAATCGCGGCGGCAATGATGGCGCAAGGCGCTGTTTAAGCCCTGCAGTAAGAAAAAGTATAGCGCCGGGATTGGAGCACTGTTCAAGCTAAAAACACTAAGCTTTAAGCAGTGCCCCAATACTGGCATGATTATTCCATTCAGGGAGCCAATCCGTTACTTATCCCGACTTGTTTGCTCAATTTCACAATATGGTTTAGATATGCTACGATTGTGCTTTCCTAGGGAGAGGTAATCCATTGCATAAAGCGAATACTCCGTTATTCTCCTCAATATGATGGAATGGTGAATAGACATTGATTTACACTGTTGAGGTCTGTCTCAAGGCAGGACAACCGGATCCGCGCGGAGAGGGTATTGTCCGTAGCATCCATGACTTAGGCATTCCGAAAAAAGAGGTTTCCATTTCTGTAAGCGACTGCTATTGGCTAGACGGTTCACTCACCAGCCAAGAGTTAGAGCGCATCGCTCGCGAGTTGCTGGTCGATCCCATTATTCAAGATTATAACTGCCATGCGTTACAGTCAGATAATACCGCCGCAAGTCACAACATCACAGTCACATACAACCCGGGTGTGATTGACCCTGTGGAAGAAACCTTAATGCAGGCACTATCCAATATGGGAATAAGCACCATACGCGCCACCAAAACAGCGCAACGCTACCGCATTGAAGGGACACTGACGCAAGACGAGCTTGACCTTATCACTGCAAGACTGCTTGTCAACCCTATCATCCAGCATGTGGTCAGTGAAACGCCGTCTGCTTTCCCACAAAGTCCTTCTTATATTTACAAACTTAAGCATATTGACCTGCTCAATGCAGACGAAACTCAATTGGCACAGATCGGACGCGACTACGCCTTAAACAAAGACGAACTTGCGGCGATTATAGTTCACTACAAATCCATAGGGCGTAACCCTACTGATGCAGAGATGGAAACACTTGGGCAAACGTGGAGCGAGCATTGCGTACATAAAACATTCAAAGCACGATTTAACTTCGAAGGCCAAGTTATAGACAATCTGCTCAAGAGTACTGTCATGCGCGCAACTAAAGAGCTTGCGCCGCCATGGTGCCTCTCTGTGTTCCGGGATAATGCCGGCGTAATTGCTTTCGATGATGACTGGGCTGTCTGTTTCAAGGTAGAAACACACAACCACCCGTCCGCTATCGAACCTTACGGCGGAGCAGCAACCGGTGTCGGCGGCGTCGTGCGCGATGTGATGGGCACCGGACTCGGAGCTAAACCCATTGCCAATACCGATGTCTTCTGCTTTGGTCCGCCGGACTTAGATTTCAATCGTTTGCCGCCAGGCATGTTACACCCGCGCCGTATTTTCAAGGGAGTGAGATCCGGCGTCGCAGACTATGGCAACCGTTTGGGCATACCAACTCTTAACGGCGCTGTGTTGTTTGACGAACGCTATACCACCAACCCATTGGTATTCTGCGGCACGATAGGTATAATGCCGCGCGAAATGTCCCAGATGGGAAGACAACAACCAGGCGACAAAGTAGTGCTGGTAGGCGGACGTACCGGACGCGACGGCATACACGGTGTCACATTCGCCTCAGAACAACTAACTCATGACTCCACTGAGTTATCATTTACATCTGTGCAAATCGGCAATGCCATAACTGAGAAGAAAGTATTAGACGGCTTGCTCAAAGCGCGCGACAAAAAACTGTTCTCTCGCATTACAGACTGCGGCGGCGGGGGACTTTCTTCCGCTGTCGGCGAAATGGCACAAGAGACCGGTGTGAAGGTTTATTTAGACATGGTTCCTCTAAAATACACCGGCTTGTCATACTCCGAAATCTGGATTTCAGAGTCACAAGAGAGAATGCTACTTGCTGTGCCCCCGGCAAATGTGGAAGAGCTATTAAACATATTCGTCGATGAAGGCGCCGAGGCTACCGTCATCGGCGAGTTTACAAGCGACCGCAGGTTGACTCTTTACTACAACGATAATATCGTCTGTGATCTTCCGATGGAGTTTCTGCACGGCGGCATCCCGCAGATGACACTGACAGCCGCATGGCAGAAAGCGTCTCGCCCTGAGCCTGAGATTGTTCCGTCTAATAATTACAATGATACGCTGTTGCGCATACTGAGCGCATGGAATGTCTGCAGTAAAGAATGGATTATCCGCCAATACGACCTCGAGGTACAGGGAGCAAGCGTGCTAAAACCACTGGTCGGAACTAAAGAGGACGGACCCGGCGATGCTGTTGTCATCCGTCCCATCTCAAACTCACAACGCGGACTTGTCATAGCCAACGGCATCAATACGCGTTATGGAGATATAGATCCCTATTGGATGGCAGCCTCATCTATTGACGAGGCACTGCGGCAGATAATCTCCGTCGGCGGTTCACTGGAACAAGTAGCGCTGCTTGATAACTTCTGCTGGGGCAATGTCAAAGAGGCGCAGGATCTAGGAGCGTTAGTGCGCGCAACACAAGCCTGCCAAGACATGTCAATGGCATACGGCACGCCTTTCATATCTGGAAAGGACTCCTTAAACAACGAGTTTGAACACGATGGCAAGCGCAGTTCCATACCATACACTCTACTCATATCAGCCCTGGCTGTCATACCTGACGTCTCAAAGACTATAAGTATGGATTTTAAACGAGACGGTAATCTGATATACATTCTGGGCAACACTTATGATGAACTTGGCGGCTCAGAGTATTATGCGCATTTAGGATATATTGGCACCAAATCGCCAAAGGTTAATGCCGCAACAGCACGCAATCTAATGCTAAACCTAAGCCAGGCTACGACGCAAGGGCTAGTACGCTCATGCCACGACATATCAGACGGCGGGTTTGGTGTAGCACTGGCTGAAATGGCTTTCGCCGGAGGATTAGGAGCCCAAATATCGCTTGACAGAATACCTGCGGAAAGCGCCGCCAAACGCGATGATATTCTGCTCTTCTCAGAATCCAACAGCCGTTTTATAGCCGAGGTGGAACCAGCCAAGCAGCAAGAGTTTGAGGATGTGTTACACGGTAATGTCTTTGCCGTTATCGGCGAGATAAACGCCGCAGACACACTAGAAATCAAAGGCTTAAATGGCGAGCCCGTGATATCCTTATCTATTAAAACATTAAAGGAATACTGGCAGAAACCACTGCGTTGGTAATAATATGAGCGCTGTTAAAGTAATATTACTGCGTGCGCCGGGCACTAACCGCGAAGAAGAAACCGCTGCGGCTTTCGAGCAGGCAGGCGCTGTAACTCAGCTGGCTACTATCAACCAAATGGCACGGGCAAGTTTCCGCTTCACAGATTATCAGATATTGGTTTTTCCGGGAGGTTTTGCTTACGGCGATGATTTAGGAGCAGGAATGGTACTGGCAAGCGAACTGAGCCTTAAACTTAAGTCGGAAATCATCCCTTTCATTGAGCGCGGCGGTCTCGTGCTGGGCATATGCAACGGTTTTCAGACACTGGTTAAGGCAGGCATACTGCCTGGGCCTATGTCGAAAGGGCAAACCGTGACACTCACCAATAACAATTCCGGACGATTTGAGTGCCGCTGGGTTTATCTGACGGCCAACCCTATGAGCAAGTGTGTTTTCACTCAAGGCATAGAAACAATCTACGTGCCGATTGCCCATGGCGAAGGCAAACTAGTGGCTCCGCCTGATGAAATAGAAAAGCTAGATGTTGCGTTGTATTATACTGACGAACACGGGCAACGCCAAGCCGGATATCCTTACAACCCAAACGGCTCGCTAAATGATATTGCCGGCATAACCGATGAAAGCGGACACATTTTCGGCCTTATGCCACATCCTGAAGATCATATCATCGCCACACACCACCCGCGATGGACACGCAATGAAGCCGCTCCATCAAGCTTAGGCTCTGTTATTTATCAAAACGCAGTAAATTGGGTGCGGAATCTATAACTCTTACACTGAGCGTTAGGGTTATACAATACGAAAGGATTTACAATGGGAACTCCATCTGCATCGCTTGGATGCCAAGCGATGCAGATAAATGCGCCCTGGGATGTCAACACTTTTTCGGACAGAAAGTTAAGCAAGTGCAGGTATGTGTATATTGTGGGATGACTGCGCCTATAGCGTTATAAGCAGGTGTAAATGGTGGAAATAGAAGCTGATTAATGGTAAAAATATTGTCTTACACAAATATTTTGTGGTCAAATTGTCCATAGGATAACCTTATAGCAGGAAGTTTTACTTGACGACAGAACTGAGAAAAACTCTTTATTTTTGTTATATTGTTCATATCATTTATATATTAGTGTTGGGAATAAATCGGATACTTTTGCTGAATAGCATTGTACTGCTGCCAACTGGCGCATGGCGTTTTATATGCTCTTATGTCATGCTCGTTGTAATCACCCTTGCGTGTTCGATGTTGTTCACTCCTAAACTAGCAAAAGCCATTAAAAAAACCGATTCTGTTCTGCATGATTCAGTATTCAAGTATGGGTTTTTTGATTACGAAGGTCCTACTGCATTGTTCTTCGCATTTAGTAAAAAAGGCGACAATGTAGAACTCAACGAACTCAAAACGATTACAAAACTATACCAACTGACAAAGATGCTTATGCTAATTGATGTCATTTTGATACTGTTTTAGGTTGCTAATGAGCAAAAAGCTATATGCAATCATTTTGTTGGAGGAACACACTCCGAATGATGCGGTTTCGGACACTTTTTTTGGCAACCCTTTAATTGGATCTGTACAGCCGGTATCAACTCAATATTATACGAATGTGATTGTGCCGACTGTTTCATTTGTCAGAATTGGGTTCGTCACTGTGGCTCTGCCGTCGTTTACGACAGTAAAAACTGTTAATCTAATACAAGCAAAAGACAACCACCTAATGGGCGCATTCTTCAAGGCTTGGGGGATAACAAAATGAACTACCGCAAAATAACCCGCAGCGGTATTGTTAGCATGTTTATTGTTACCTGTGCGTTACTATATGGGTGATTGGCTTGCTTATATGTACAACCCGGATTTTTCTATCGTAAAATACAGCGCCATTTATGTAAAGAATTGGGGGTTGTCAGGATTAATTCGTGCAGACGAACTGTTGAGCGAATATGGAATAAAAATAATAAGTTTTGAACCATCTGCTCCGATAGTATAGTAGTTTAACTTTAATAGCTACAAGATATATGATATCATCCTAAACTCCCCATAAATAACCCCCATAGATAGCCAAATTAGGGATTTATACCGACAATAAAACCCCGACCGTAAGGTCGGGGATGGAGTCGTATCAGAGTCGGCTGTAGCTCAAAAAGAGCGAGCTAATATAAAATAGTTGGGCAATGGCCAAGTATATACCGTAAA
>Ga0123353_10002033_pt1 | contig 24971 bp, 22 predicted proteins | sample TergutLab28metaG_3_FD_92763 | JGI IMG/M metagenome (GOLD analysis project Ga0123353, IMG submission 92763) | Labiotermes labralis P3 segment gut microbial communities from Petit-Saut dam, French Guiana - Lab288 P3 | ecosystem: Host-associated > Arthropoda: Insects > Digestive system > Gut ...
AGGCGAAACGGCGGAGATAGGCGACGACGTGACCATCTACCAGGGCGTCACCCTCGGCGGCACGGGCAAGGACGTGGGCAAGCAGCACCCCACCATCGGCAACAACGTGCTCATCGGCTCCGGCGCGAAGGTGCTGGGTCCCTTTCAGGTGGGAGACAACTCCAACATCGCGGCGGGCGCGGTGGTCCTCTCCGAGATTCCCCCGCACTCCACGGCGGTGGGCGTACCCGCCCGGATTGTCAAGCGGGACGGCCGGCGGGTGGTGGAAAATCTGGACCAGGTACACGTGCCGGATCCCGTCGCCCAGGAGCTCTGCCGCCTGCGGATCCGCATTCAAAAATTGGAAGAGGCATTGCAGATACAGGAAGAAATTATAAATATATAGGAAGGGAACATAAAATATCATGAAAGTGTACAACAGCTTAACACGGCAAAAAGAAGAACTGGAAACCCTGGAACCGGGCGTCGTAAAAATCTACGCCTGCGGGCCGACGGTCTATAACTTCATCCACGTCGGCAACGCCCGCATGCTCTGCGCGTTCGACGTCCTGCGCCGCTACCTGGAATATCGCGGCCTGCGGGTGGACTTCGTTCAAAATTTCACGGACATCGACGACAAAATCCTCCAGCGCGCCAAGGAGGAAAATACGGACTACAGGACCGTGGCCGAAACCTACATCGCCGAATACTGGAAAGACGCCAAAGGCCTGAATATCCGGGAGGCGACCGTCCACCCAAAGGCGACGGAAAATATGGAGGGCATCCTCCGCATCATCTCCGGACTGGTGGAAAAGGGCTATGCCTATGAGGCCCAGGGCGACGTCTACTACAGCCCGAAACAATTCCCGGAATACGGCAAGCTCTCTCACCAGCCACTGGCGGATTTGGAGGCCGGCGCGCGCATCATGGTCGGCGAGGTCAAGCGGGAGCCCATGGACTTCGCGCTCTGGAAGGCCGCGAAGCCGGGCGAACCCGCCTGGCCCTCTCCCTGGGGGCCGGGCCGTCCGGGCTGGCATATCGAGTGCTCCGCCATGGCCATGCGCTACCTGGGAGAAACCATCGACATCCACTGCGGCGGACAGGATTTGATTTTCCCGCACCACGAAAACGAAATCGCCCAGAGCGAGGCCTTCACGGGCAAGCCCCTCTCGCGCTGCTGGATGCACAACGGCTACATCAACGTGAACAACGTCAAAATGTCCAAGTCCCTGGGCAATTTCTTCAGTGTGCGGGACGTGGCGGAACAGTACGGCTACGAGCCGCTGCGCTTCCTGCTGGTTTCCGCGCACTACCGCAGCCCCATCAACTACAGCGTAGAAATTCTGGAGCAGTGCGTGGCCTCCCTGGCCCGGCTGCGCAACTGCCGGGAAAACCTCAGTTTTGCCATGAAGAACGCGTCCATTGAGGCGGGCGCGGAGGAGGAAGCCATCCGGGCGCAGCTGGAGTCCCGGCGCGCCCAGTTTGTGGAAGCCATGGAGGACGACCTCAACACGGCGGACGCGCTGGCGGCCATTTTTGAGCTGGTGCGGGACATCAATACCCTCGTGATTGGCGAGAGGCCCTCCCTCCCTCTGTGTGAATTCGCCGCGTCGCTGTTTGACGAGCTCTGCGATGTGCTGGGTATTGTGACGCAGGCAGAAAAAGCGGAGCTGGACACGGAGGTTGAAGCCTTGATCGCGGCGAGAACCCGGGCCCGCGCAGACAAAAACTGGTCTGAGGCGGACCGCATCCGCGACGCGCTCAAAGAGATGGGCATTGCACTGGAGGACACGCCCGCCGGGGTTAAGTGGCGCAGAGAGTAAGAGCGCGACCGTAGGGGCCGATGCTTTCATCGGCCCGCAATGCAATCAGACCCTGTAGGAAAGCCATTCGGCGGTGCGGCCCAGCCAATGCATGGGAATGAGTTTGCAGATGGCGGCGGAAACCCGGCCGAATTTTCTATAAAAGAAATTGAACAGGAAGTAGGGCACCCTCTGCTTTGGATTTTTCGGCACGCGGCGGAAGATATTCCGGAAGGAATAAACCCGCCGGTAGATGCGCAAATAGCCTTTTTGCAACTCCTCCCGGCTGATAGTTTGCGGCTGAAAGACCACATGGGCAGTGTTATAATGCGCCAGATCACGATCCAAAATCCGCCCCTCCTGTTCCATGCGTTCATACAGCTTGGTTCCGGGATAGGGCGTCAGGATATGGGCGGTCATGGTTTCGATTTTATTCTTGACCAGCCAGCGAAGCGTGTTTTCGAAGGTCTCGGGGCCATCGCCGTCCAGGCCGAAAACCAGGCTCGCGTTGACCATGATGCCCCGCCTGTGCAGCTCCTCCGCCAGCTGATCATACTGTTCGGAGCGGTTGTCTTTATGCACCCCCGCCAAGGCACTGTTGTTGCCGGACTCAAAGCCGATGAAAAGGCTTTGGCAGCCCGTTTTTACCATGTAATCCAGTAAATCTAAGTGGTTGAGGATTTTTGTGGTGACCGCCGCGTTCCACTTCAGGTGCAAGCCCTCCAGCTGTTCCAGCAGCGCGCGGGTGTAGGCGGGGTCGCCGATGAAATTGTCGTCCACAAAATAGATGTGCCGCGTGCGCAGCGACCGGATGTCCCGCAGGACATCCGGAATGGGCCGCCGGACGTAAAAGCGAAATTCACAGCTGTTGTAGCAAAAATCACAGCGGCAGGGGCATCCCCTGCTTGTGGTGACCACATTGGTATAGGCATATTTTCTGGGATTGATTTGGCTATATTGGGGCGGGGCGATTTCCTCCCCACGGAAATCCTTGGCATCCTGATAGACTTTTTTTAATTTATTCGCGGCGGCGTCCGTTATCATGCTCGTCCAGACCCGCTCGGCGGGGCCAACGCAAATGGCGTCAAAATGAGGCAGGCAGGTCCCGGGGCTGCAGCTGATGTGGATGCCTCCCGCAACCACCGGAATCCCGCGGCTTTGAAGGCGTTCCGCTATTGCGCAGGCCCGGGGAAACACATCCAGTGTCACCGTGATGCCCACCAAATCCGCCGGGTACTTCCAGGGGATTCTTTCGATGTTCTCGTTTATGATGCGCACTTCGTGTTCCGGCGGCGTGAGGCCGAGCAGGGTAAACAGCCCGAGGGGCGGAGACATGCGGGTCTTCAAATCCGTATCCATGGAGCGCTTGTTCATTTTCGGCTGTATCAGCAGAATTTTCACGATTTCACCTCTTATAATTCAGCAGCACATGATAAATCAAATTTAAAGGCAGCGTCCAAAACAAATTGGTTCGGGAGCGGAACAGGCGGACGCAGATGTTTCCGAGCCGGTAAAACTCACGGTTGACGTAGTTGAATCCCTCCAGCAGCTCTTCGGGAGACATGTGTTTTGGCCGGAACACCACATCTGTGCGGGAATTGTATTTGGACCAGTCCTCCGTCAAAATCCTGCCCTCTGCCTGGAGCCGCGCAAACAGCGGTGTGCCCGGATAGGGCGTCAGCATGTTGAACGTGGCCTGCGCGACGCCGTTTTCCCGCAAAAAGGCGAGGGTTTCGTCAAACACGGCAGGCGTGTCGCAGTCAAACCCAAAGACGATGCCGGCCTGGATGGAAATGCCGTGGGCATGGATGCGCCGGATGATTTCCCGGTAGCGCTCCACCTGATTGAAGGATTTGTTCGCGCCGTCCAGAGACAGCTGGCTGGTGCTTTCAAAGCCGATAAACAAGTGGCGGCAGCCGCTCTGGTAGGCCAAGTCCAGAAGTTCGTCGTCTTCGCCCGCTTGGATGCTGGCCTGGGAGGTCCACCACTTTTTGTAGGGCGTGATCGCCCGGAACAGTTCTTTGGCGTAGGCCGGGTCCGCCGAGATGTTGTCGTCCCAGAACACCACCACTTTGCCCTGGAAGGAGGAAAAATCCTTGACGACTTCCGCAACCGGCCGCTTGCGGAATTTGTTTTTATAGATGCAGGCAATAGTGCAGAACTCACAGGCATTGGGGCATCCCCGCGTGGCGAAGAGGGTTCCGGCCGTGTGGTCAGCCCGGTGAAAATGCTGCTTTTGCAGCGGCGGCGCCATTGCCAAATCCACCACGGCGTTGTCCACATAGCGCTTTTGAATCGTCCCCTGCGCGAAGTCGGCAAAGAATTGCGGCAGGGTGTTCTCGGCTTCACCGATAAAAATGCTGTCCGCATGTAACTCCGCCTCCTCCGGAACCAGCGTGACATGGGGTCCACCCATGATGACAGTTGTTCCCTTGGCGCGGAATTTCTTTGCGATGTCATAGGCGTGATAACAGCAGGGGGTGTGGAAGGTCAGGCCCACCAGGTCATAGGGACCGGAATAGTCAATCGGCTGCGTCTCCTCATCGATGTGGGTTACCTGCCAGTCCGGCGGAAAAAACGCCGCCAGGTAGGGCATGGTGCACTGCTGGAATTTGATGTAGCGCGCACGGCGGATTGTTTTGATTTCGTCGCTGGAAACGGTAATCAGCAGGGCTTTTTTCATGATCTTCCTCTTTATTTTCTGTACTCCAGAATGTCCCCCGGCTGGCAGTCCAGGGCTTCGCACAGCTTCTCCAGAGTGGATATTTTTATCGCCTTGACCTTGCCGTTCTTGATGAGCGACACATTCGCCATCGTCAGCCCGACGCGCTCCGTCAACTCGGTGACGCTCATTTTCCGCTTCGCCAGCATGACGTCTACGTTGATAACAATCATATCGTCCCTTCACTTTCTTCCTGCAAAACCGCCGCCTTGGTGATGTAGCGGGCCGCGACCGCCGCCAGCAGCGCCAGCGCGACGGCGCAGATCACCGCCAGCGTGGAGAGCAGCAGGATCCCGGGGTGGTTCATCCATAAGATAGATAATATAATGTTACCTGTAAAAAAGAATCCCGCGTCCGCGAAGAGGATCAGGGCGCTCATCTTGATCCATTTGGCCGTTTTGAGCGTGAACACCGTCTCGTCCCGCACGGCGGTGGAAACTTTCCAGACGAAAATGAGAATCGCGAAACAGGGCAAAGCGGCCGCCCACAAAAACAGCAGCCAGGGCCAGAACCAGCCCGCGAATTCCGGGTAAGTGTCCGCAATTTCAGCGCCCCAGGACGGTAGGATGTAGGCCGCGAGGAACAGCGCGACGGCGGCGGCGGACAGCGTGGCGAAACGAACCATGCGGCACAGTGTTTTGGATGACATAGAAATCCCCTCCGATAAATTGAAAATTGAAAGAGGAAAAATGAAAATGAATTCTCCGTTTTCGAGAAACAGTGTACCACGGAAATTTCTGTATGTCAATATAAATTTATTGTATTGCGATAAATTTATATTGAATAAAAAGCGTCGGCAAAAATACCGACGCCAAATGTGTCAAAATAGAACGCAAGGGCCTTTTCAAAAACAACTCAACTAAAAAATCCAAGCAACTGTTCCCAATGGCCTTGAAAAATTTCACCCAACGTGGCTAATAACGGTTCATCATAAATACCTGTTGATAACCCAAAAAGGTTAAGCAAAAGCTCAATTGGGACTACAAAAATCCCTAAAGATAATATAAACAAATTAAACAAAAAGAACATAAATTCAAACTCCTTTCATAAGATTCGGCTATGTTCACCATTTCTTGTCATAAGTGAAGGAATTACATTTTGCCTTCTAAGTTTATCATATTTCGTTATGATGTCAAGCATTTTTTATGGGTTTTGCTATCCTGATGAAAAAAGGCCGATGTTGTGTTACCGGCCTCTTCATAAAAAATATGCGGCGGGCAAGCACAACCCACCGCTTTTTTGTTTTCAGTGAAATTTTTGCGGGAACTGCCGCAGGATGCCGAAGGAGAAGAAGTCCGCCATGGCCAGGGCCTCCCGCTCCACCTGGTCAAAGGCCTGGATATCGGCCGTATAGTTGCCCGAAAGGCGCATCGCGACCTCCTGCGTCGTCAAATCCAGGTGGGTATAGAGCATCTTGCGGACCTCCTCCAGCTCGTAGTAGGGGTTGATGCCGCTGAAGGCGACCGCCATTTGGTCGGCGTTGGCGTACCACTGGCTTTTCAGCTGTTCCGCTTTTTCCGAATTTCCGTCGCGCAGCGCCGTAATCAGCGCAGCTCCGATTTTCAAGTGCTCGGTCAGCAGCTGTTCTATAGCCGCCGCGGCGTCCGCGTTGTAGTACTCGGCAAATATGTTGGCAATGTCTCCGGGGTTTCGCAGCAGGCGGGCGGTCACCGCGCTTTGGTCCTGCAGCCGTTCCGCGATACTGATCAACAGCATGCGGGTCCAGTAGACATGCTGCTCCCAGGCGTTGCGCATACTGCTGAGCAGGGAAAACTGCAGGGAAGGGTTCGGGCAGGCGGGGGGATTCGGGTTGTGCCGCGCGATGAAATTTTCGCCGGGGCAGACCACGAGCGTGGAACCTACCTGCAGGTTATAGGGGTCCACATTCGGATTTTGGGCCAGGATGGCCTGCACGCTGGTTCCGTAATGGCGGGACAGTTGATACAGGTTGTCGCCCGGGCGCAGGGTGTAGGCGACCGGCTGCGCACAATACATACAATCAGCTCCTATTGTAAACGCGTTTTGAATGTCAAAACGTCATATTATCATGATATGCCCGGCAGCTGATTGTGTACAATTGACTTCTTCTGGTTCTGTTTCAAACTTATCCGTATAAACTGTCATTTCGTCCATAAACTAGCTTGGAGACCGCAACTATTCATCCCGGGACGACAGAATCGTCGTCCCCTACAGCCTTTTGGGTAAGGGGAAATCAGGCCATGCTGGACACTGCCCTGCGCGCCCTGCTGGGTTTTGCCGTTCTGCTGGCGCTGACCCGCCTGTTGGGCAAAAAGCAGCTCAGCCAGCTCACCGTTTTTACTTATATCACCGGGATCACCCTCGGTAATATGGCCGGTGAGCTGATCGTCCACAAGGACGTCCGCATCTTGGACGGTATATTCGGCATGACACTGTGGTGCGCGCTGGTCTTCATCATTGAATTTATCAGCCTGAAAAGTGCCAAGGCCCGGGTGCTGATGGACGGCGAGCCGACCATTGTGATCAAGCAGGGACAGATCATCGAAAAGGCGCTGAAAGATCAGCGGCTGAACCTGGACGATCTGTCCATGCAGCTCCGGTTGAACCAGGTGTTTTCCATCCTGGACGTGGCCTATGCGGTGCTGGAGCCCAACGGCGCGCTGACCGTTTTGAAAAAGCCGGAGAAGGATTTTGTGACGAAGGCGGACATGCAAATCGCGTCCGGGGAGTTTCCCCTGCCCGCCGAGTTGATTGTGGACGGCAAAATCGTAAAAAAAAATCTGCCGGAACTCGGATGGACCCGGCAGAACCTGGAAGACGAACTGCGCAAACAAAACATTATGGAGGTCAAGGCGGTTCTGTACGCGGAATTGCAGCAGGACGGCAGTTTATATATTCAAAGACGAAAGGGACGGTCATAACCATCATGGATTCAGTTTGGTCCGAAACCACGCAGATAGAAGCCTTTCCCCCGCTGAGAGGCGATGTGAAAACCGACGTGCTGATTGTCGGCGGCGGCATGGCCGGGATTTTATGTGCCCACTTTCTGCAAAAAGCCGGCGTCTCCTACCTGCTGGTGGAGGCGGAGCAAATCGGCGGCGGCGTCAGCAAAAACACCACCGCGAAAATCACCGCCCAGCACGGTTTGTGCTATCAAAAACTGCTGAAGGACGCAGGCGCAGAAACGGCAAAGCTGTATCTGGACGCCAATCAGCAGGCGCTGCGGGAATTCCGGAAGCTCTGTGCCCCGGAGAACGGCGCGGGTATCGACTGCGATTTCGAAGAGAAAGATGCATTTGTCTACTCTCTGCGCGACAGGAAGGCGATCGACATGGAGCTGGATGCCCTGCAAAAAATCGGCTGCAGCGCCACATTTCAGGCCGAGGTCCCGCTGCCCTTCGACATTGCCGGTGCGGTTCGCTTTCCGAAGCAGGCACAGTTTCATCCGCTGGAATTTATGGCGGGCATCGCAAGCGGGCTGAACATCTTCGAGCACAGCCCGGTACAAGAACTCGCTCCGCATATCGCCATTACCGAACACGCCAAAATCAGCGCGGAGCACATCGTTTTGGCGACCCACTTCCCCATTCTCAATAAGCACGGCGGCTATTTTTTGAAGCTCTATCAGCACCGCTCCTATGTCATCGCGCTGGAAAACACGCCGGACGTCCGGGGCATATACCTGGAGGAGACGCAAGACGGCCTGTCCTTCCGCAATTACGGCAAGCTGCTGCTGGTCGGCGGCGGGGACCACCGGACCGGCAAACAGGGAGGCAACTGGCAGATCCTGCGGGATTTTGCCGCGAACACCTACCCCGGGGCGCGGGAACAATACGCCTGGGCCACCCAGGACTGCATGTCGCTGGACGGCGTGCCCTACATCGGCCGCTACGCCAAATCCGCGGAGGGCCTATACATCGCCTCCGGCTTCAACAAGTGGGGCATGACCGGCTCCATGGTCGCGGCCAGGCTGTTGACTGACATGATTTTAGGCCGGGCAAACGAGTACGCCGATCTATTTTCACCCCAGCGGAGCATGCTGAAGCCACAGCTGCTGCGCAACGCCCTGACGGCGGTCGGCAACCTGCTGACCCCCAGCACGAGGCGCTGCCCGCACATGGGCTGCGCCCTGAAATGGAACCCGGCGGAACACAGCTGGGACTGTCCCTGCCACGGCTCCCGCTTTGACGAAGACGGCGAGTTGATTGACAATCCCGCTACCGGAGGGATGAAGTAGCCGCCCAGGCACTGCAAACCGCGATTATTTTATCACTTGAAATATGACAAAATGTATTCGGTTAGAAATTTTTTGTCAGATTCCCGTGATGTCTACATTGTTTTGCTTGCAATCTATTTGGGAAAGTGCTATACTCCTTGCGAAATCAACATACAGGAGTGTTACATAATGAAATCAAAGCTATCCACAAGCATACTTTTGGTGGTCATCGGCAGTTTGATTCTGAGCGGCGGAATGATGCTCGCGGGCGTTATTATTGGAAAAACTGTGTATGTTTCGGGCGGCGATGGCGGCCGTGGCGGCTCTGCTACAATTGCGACGAATCAAAATTATATGAGCGAATACGAAGCAAATCAATATTTGGGCATCGCCTATGGCGGTAATATGGGTTCTATTCTGGATCAACTCCTCGAGAGCGGCGCTTTAGAGGGTACTTATGTCATTTTTAAGCTTAACCGTAAAGAAAACGTTACAGAGAAATATACTGAGATATATGATGGCGGTTTCACGTATCGTGACGTTCTTGATAATGATGGCCAGCAGGTTACAGAAGTGACGGCAGAAGAATATCGCATATTTTTAAAAGATAAGCTGGACGAATTCATGCAAAAGCGTTTTGCGGAGCAACAGGCAAGCAGCAGCAGTTCTGCCAATACCACGGGCGACTGAAATTGTGAATAACAGATAAGAAAGGGACGCCGAGCAGATAGCGTCCCTTTTTTATGTTTGTATGAACACACTCAAAAATTAACGCTTCAACAGCACTTCCGTCTCGTAATCTTTGACAATATCAATCCATTCCGTTCCGACGCAGGTACCGGAGGCCGCGCAGGCATAATCCCATACATCGTTGTAGGGAAGATTCTTAAATTCTTCCGTCAGCGCGAGGCGAAGTGTGTAATCTCCGTTCCATTCCGCGTCGAACAGGAGCTCCGTCGGCTCGAGCAACGCGGTCAGCAGCGCCTTCCCCGCCGCGCGCATGCCAATGATCCACTCCGCGACGCGGTTGATGGTCGCGTCGAAATAGTCGAGACCCAAGTAGACATTTTTATTATAGAGCTTGCCCCGCTTGAATTCGCGCATGATGTCAATCAGCTCGTCGCTCAGCGTGAGCGTATGGTCGCTGTCCCAGCGGACGCCGCGCGAAAGGTGCAGCTGTATGCAGTCCACAAACGGGCGGATGGAGGACAGTTTATCAATAATCGTTTCCGTCGGCAGATAATGCCCCGTATCGAAACAGACGCCGATACCGCGCGTGGCCGCGTAACCGAGATAGAACTCATGGGAGCCGACCGTGAAGGCCTCAATCCCGATGCCGAACAGTTTGCCTTCCAGCACATCCCGCGTGCAGGCTTTATCATAGTCTTCGGCAAAGATTCTGTCCAGGGACTCAATCAGGTTCTCCCGGAAAGCAAAGCGGTTCGCCGGGACGTCCTTCATGCCGTCCGGTATCCAGAGATTGTTGACACAGACGGTTCCGAGTTCCCTGCCGATGTCAGCGGCGATTTTCCGCGAGCCCTTCCCGCATTCCACCCAGAAATCGCGGATTTCTTTTTTGTGGGAAGCCAGGGAAAATCCGCCTTCCATATTGGGGTGCGTGAAGTAGGACACGTTCATGTCGATGCCGCAGTCACGCTCCTTCGCCCAATCGATCCACTTCCGGAAATCCTCGGTGTCCAGTTCGTTGCGGGCTTTGGGGGCGGCGGGCTCCGCGTAGAGGGTATGCAAATTCAATTTCGGCTTGGTGGGAACACAGCGAAAAGCCTGGTCGATATCGCTGCGCATTTCGTCGCCGGTTTTCGCCTTGCCGGGGTAGTTGCCCGTTACGACGTTTTCATTGTGCAGGCCCGCCACATCCTCAAATCCCGTGACGTCGTCCCCCAGCCAATTGTGCAGGGAAACGGGGATGGATTTGAATTGTTCGATGGCGGCCTCCACATCCACGCCGAAGGCGGAGAAATCCTTTTTTGCCAGTTCAAAACGGGTTTGAATAATGTCTCTGTCCTGTTTTTTCATAAAAAAATCACCTTTCTGATATATAAATTTTTGAGTATTTTTACTTATAGATAATTCCTACTAAACGGACCGCTGCAAGCGGCACCTACAAGGGCAAACTATTGGGGGTGGAATGTAGGGGCGGTTTTTAGCCGTCCGAAAATAAGTAAAATTATCAATCCATGTGTTGCTTTCTGGGCGCTGACATGTAAATCAAAGCCAGCCAGGAGCACAAGCTGAAATAGCCGCTGTGCCAGATGAAAAACCCAATGCCGCCCCAGGTATTGAAATCCCTGGTTTTCATAAAATTGTAGATGGCCAAGTTCAGGGCATTCTCCGGGATGAGCTTTCCGGCGTCCTGCGCCAGCTCACCGTAATACATGAAGGGCAGCGCATAAAAGCACTGGAAGGCCAAATACCCGGCGCACCACAGAAGCATAATCACAAGGGCGAATTTCAGATGCTTTTCTTTCTGTTCCTGCTTTTTCAACCCCTTCAGACCGGCCGCGGCCACCGGGATGACACAAAAATACGCCAGCGCCCACAGTGTCTCCTCAATGGCAAAGGGCCAGAGAAACTGCGTAATCAACCCGGCAAAAGCAAAAAACTGCGCAAAGAAGATGCAGACGACGGAGACATAGGGGAATTTACCCACGCCGCCGGAAAGTGCCATGTCCTTGCTCAGCTTCAACTGAATGACGGCCACCAATCCGATGGAGCTCATCTCCGCGAAGACAGCAATGCAGCGGATGAGAAACGGGCTGTTGAGCAGGCTGTCGAACCAGACCAGCCTGTCCGGGTAGCTGGATACAAATATGGAGCGATAGAGAGCGATGGAGACAAAGATCAGTCCCATCGTGCGCAGGAGCAGGAAATACCGCGTGTTTTGCGGTTCCCGCTTTTTCCATTGGAAAGACCGGAAAAAGAGGAACAGCGCGGCCAACAGATTGACCGTACTGACCGCCACCATCACACTGTGCCAAACTTGCATAAAAACCAAACCTTTCCGGGCGTTATGCCCCTTTAGTACGGGCCGGCGCTCAGCCCAACGCTACGTCCAAAACCATCATCAGGACAAAACCCAATGCCGCGCTGACTGTGGCGACGTTGCTGTGTTCCCCTGTCTGGGCCTCCGGGATCAATTCTTCTATCACTACGTAAATCATGGCGCCGGCGGCGAAAGCCAATATGTAGGGAAGCACGGGGATGATCATCGCGGTCAGCACAACGGTGATCATTCCTCCGATGGGTTCTACCACGCCTGAAAGCGCACCGTAGAGAAACGCTCTTCTCCGGCGCATCCCCTCGCCGAGGAGCGGCATGGAAATAACCGCCCCCTCCGGGATGTTTTGCAGCGCGATGCCGATGGAAAGCACAAAGGCCGCTGAAGCACTGACGCCCGGTTCACTGGCGAGCAACCCGGCAAAAACAATGCCCACCGCCATCCCTTCGGGAATATTGTGCAGTGTCACGGCAAGCACCAACATGGCACTCTTCCAGAGGGAGGATTTCCTCCCCTCCGGGCTGTCGCTGTTCACATGTAAATGGGGGATCAAGCGGTCAAGCAGCAGCAAAAAACCGATTCCGAGCAGAAAACCGGCCGCCGCAGGCAGCCATGCCGGAACGAGACCGCCCTGCTCCTCCGCCATTTTAACCGCGGGAATGAGCAGCGACCAGACCGAAGCGGCAATCATCACACCGGAGGCAAACCCGAGAAAGCATTTTTGGATTTTTTGATTCATCTCTCCGCGGAATAAAAACACGGCCGACGCGCCCAAAACCGTTCCGGCAAGGGGAATGAGCAACCCAATCAAAATGCTTGTTTGAAACTTCATGCATTCCGTCCCTTCGCTTTTTAAGATATCGCCTACAGCCCTTCCCGGTAAGCCAGCGCTTTGGCGTGAATCTCTTCCTTGCGCTTGCCGGTCAGCTTATAGAAGATGAATGGCAGACTCGCAATCAGAATCATGGTACCGTGGTAAATCGTATACAGCACCAGCATGCGCACTTTTGTGTCGTAGCTCTGCTCCTGGTACACCGTCGTCATGACGCCGTCCACGAGCTGGTCCACCGTGGGCAGATAGCGCACATAGTCCCCCAGCAGGATACGCGGCGCCACATAGCCCACAATTACGCTCCCCGAAAGGGTTCCGCCCAAGCCGACGATAAACGCGATGCTGGCCTCCACCCTGCGGTGGGATTTGACCTCGATGTCCTCCAGGATATCCGCCTGGAACATGCTCGGCAGCAAATTGGTCGCGCCGTAGGGAATGCCCATCGTAAATAAAAAGCCGAAGAACAGGACCTGCATCAGCATATTTTCCGGATTGCGGAAGGACTGCAGTCCGGCCCAGTAGGCGCCGAGGTTCGCGAAGAACGCAAACACCGCGAAGAGGATATAAATTTGTTTGTTGTTGATTTTTTTTAATAATAAGTTCACCAGCATCATGCCTACGAAAGTGCCGATGCCGGTCGGCAGGCCGAACAGGATGAATTTATCCACATTGCCCAGCAGTGCCGCCGCCAAAAAAATACCCATATAGCTACCGATGCCGCGGAGCCCCTGCAGGAATTCGCTGAACAGCAGCAGCAGTGCGTAGGGGTTGCGCAGCACCTCCCAAAAGCCGAGCAACGGATTCTCTTTTTTGCTGGAATAGCTCACCCGTTCGCGGACGAGACGCATGGCAAACAGCAGCATTGCCGTGCCGAACAGCGCGCATAAAACGGAGGCAAAAATCAGGCGCTGTTCCTCCCGCGCCAGAAACGCGTTACCGGAAAAGAGACCGACAACCAGCACCAGAACCAGCGCCCCGGAATTGCCGACCGCGTTGACGATGCCGCGCAGGGTCAATACCGTGTCGCGTTCCGCCTGATCCTCCGATATGACGATGGCGATATTGTTCACGGTGTTGCTGAAATAGATCATCGCGCCGTGCAGAATCGTGACAAAGCAGAGATACACCATCAGCGGAGAAAGGGGCCCAAACACCGGGGCAGTGGACAGTTTTGGAGAAAGAAACATCAGCACGGTCAGGATGCCGGAGGGGACCGCCGTCATCACCACATAGGGCTTGAATTTCGCCTTGCCGGGCTTCGGCGCGCGGTCCACCAGCATGGCGTAAAAGAAGGGCAGCGCAAAACCGGCAATGTTGCAAATCGTATTCACGAGGGCAATTTCATTGCCGCTCAAATGCAGCACGTTGACAAAATACACCTGCCGGTAGTTGCCCACCATGCCCTGCATATTCGTAAATAAGAACGTACTCGTTAAATAGAGGATCAGCTCCAGATTCGGGACTTGTTTCTGCGGTTTGATGCGGTTCTCCATGCGGTTCATCCCTTTCAGACAATTATATCCTAGTTTATCACACCGGTATACAAAACTCAACCATGTTCGCCCGAAAAAACAGAGTAAATGCACGAATGAACAAATTGTAAATATTCGATTAACTGTCATTGCGAGCAACCGTTAAATGTACCCCTGGAAAAATTTAGCACCTCAAATTCCGAAACCGTATTGTTTTTTTCTCATTTTTTGTTATAATTTGTCTGGAGGAAACTATAGAATTCACAAATAAGGAGAGAATCGCAATGTTAAAAATCGGCATCATCGGAACCGGCGGGATTGCCGGGGCGCACATCGACACCTATCTCAGCCAGCCCGACGTGGAGGTCGTCGCCGGGGCGGACATCATCCCCGGGAAAGCGGAGGACTTTTTTGAGCGCTTCGACGTGGAGACCGCGCGCTGCTACACCGACCACAGGGCCATGCTGGAGGCCGAGGAGTTGGACGCGGTGAGCGTCTGCACCTACAACAGCACCCACGCCGAGTGCGCCATCTCCGCCCTGGAACACGGCCTGCACGTACTGTTGGAAAAACCCATGTGCGTCACCATTGAGGAGGCGGCCGCCATCCGCAGGGCGGAAAAGGCCAGCGGCAAGGTGCTGAGCATCGGCTTCCAGCCCCGCTTTGACCCGAACATGCAGAAGATCAAGGAAATCGTGGAGAGCGGCGTGCTGGGTAAGATTTACTATGTCCAGACCGGCGGCGGGCGGCGGCGGGGCATTCCCGGCAGCACCTTCATCGAGAAACGCTACGCGTCCTTCGGCGCCCTGGGCGACATCGGCTGCTACTCCCTGGACATGGTGCTCAACGCCATCGGCTACCCCAAGCCCCTCACCGTCACCGGCTACACTTCCGATTACTTCGGGAAGAACCCGAAGTATTACGACGAATCTGAGCGCTTCAGCGTAGACGACTTCGGCGCGGGCTTCGTCCGCATGGAAGGCGGCGTCATCCTGGATTTCCGCATCAGCTGGGCCATGCATCCGGACACCTCCGGCGACTCGCTTATCTACGGCACGGACGGCGCCCTGCGCATCCCCTCCACCGCCGGCTGGGACGGCAAGCTGGATGCCCCCATGACGCTCTATCATGACATAGAGGACAAGCCCTCGCAGACGGAAATCCCCCTGATCAAGAGCGAACCCGGCAGGGACGACCTGTGGGACCGGAAAATCCGCTCTTTCCTCGACGCCATCCTGGAGGGCAAACCGAGCCCCATCCCCAGCGCGCAGATTATCTACAACCAGGCCATTATCTCCGGCATTTTGGAATCCGCCGCACTTGGGCGCGAGGTCGCGCTTGATATCCCGGAGATTTAGTAAAACCTGTAGGGGCGGCCTGCGGCCGTCCGGTTCCGCTGGACAGAACAAAGTTCAACAATGGAAGGAGATTTTTGACATGAAACGAACAATGAAATCTGTGGCGCTGGTGCTTGCCATAGCGCTTATACTCGGCACAGGAATTTTTGTCGCAGCCGCGGAGAACGCGCCCGTCTATGTCGCTTTGGGCGATTCCATCGCGGCGGGCACCGGGCTGAAAAACGCCGAAAAGGCCTGTTACGGCGCGATTGTCGCGAACACCAACGGATACGAGTTTATCAATCACGGGGTACCCGGCCACCGCACGGAGGATCTCCTCGCGCTCCTGGAAGATGAGGAGGTCAGTGCCGATATAGCGAAAGCGGACATCATCAGTATCTCCATCGGCGGCAACGATTTTTTGATAAGCAACATGTACAAGATGATGTTTGACGCGTTGGTACGCGGCGACTACAGCTACCTGGACGGGATTGTCGCGTCCATTGACAAGAATTTCGGCGAAATCATCGCGAAAGTGAAAGCGCTCAATCCGGAGGCCCTGCTGCTGGTACAGACGCTCTATAACCCCGAAGCGACATATAAAAAAGATGTGTATCAGATCGGCTTGGACAAGCTCAATGCCAATTTCGCGCAATATCTGGAGGAGCACCCGGGCAGTTTCAGAATTGTGGACGTGGGCGCCGTGGTGAAGGCCGAAGAAAAAATGATAGCCAAAGACCACATCCATCCCAACGCGACTGGGCATGTGACCATCGCGAAAGCCTATCTGCAGGTCCTGGCGGAAGCGGGCTGTGGCACGGCAACGGAGCCTGTGGCGACAGAAAGCGGCGAAGACATGATTCTGCCATTGCTCATGCTGCGTATTATGATGCCGGTTATCTATCTGTTCACCGCTATTTTTAACTTTTTGCGGTCGCTGTTTGCCTGAATTGAAGAAGTACTATAGGGGCGGCTGTTGATTTGAACAGCAATACAAATTCCAACGGACGGCTACAAGCCGCCCCTACGCAAAACTTTGGGTCTGGTGAACTATGGATATTCAAACAATCGTAAATAATCTGCAAAATTGCCCTTGCGGGCGGCCGCACCGCCTTGCGCAGCCCATGGCCGTGGAAATCGGCCCCGGCCTGCTGGCACGGACGGCGGACATCCTCAAAGCAAACGATTTCCCCCGCCGGCTGCTGGTTGTGGCGGACGAGAATACCCTCCAGGCCTCGGAGGGTATTCTTGAGGTCTTGAAAGCAGGCGGGTTTCAGTACGATTTGAAGCTGTATGACAATCTTCGCGCGGCGGACATGCGCGATGTGGACATCATAACTGCGTTATGTCAAAAGACGGACGGCGTACTCTCGGTGGGCACCGGTTCCGGCAACGACATCTGCCGCCTGGCCTCCTTCCGGGCGGGCAAGGCCTTCGCGATTTTCGCCACCGCGCCCTCCATGGACGGCTTCGCCTCCAACTGCGCGCCCATCACGGAACACTACTTCAAAAAGACGATCTTTTGCCACGCGCCTTCTATTATTATCGGCGACACGGAGATTTTGGCAAAGGCCCCGGCGGAACTTAAATCGGCGGGCTTCGGGGATATGCTGGCGAAATATATCGCCCTGGTGGACTGGAATATAGCGCGGCTGACAGTGGGAGAATACTACTGCCTGAATGTGGCGGCCATCACCGAAAACGCGCTGCAACGCGTGGTGTCCCTGGCGGACAGGGTGACGGAAAACGACCCCGGGGCCGCGGGCGCGGTCATGGAGGCCCTCGTGCTGACCGGCCTCGCCATGGCCCTGACGGACAACACCCGGCCCGCTTCGGGCTGTGAGCACATGGTCTCCCACTTCTGGGAGATCAAGAAGCTGGAGCAGGGGGAACTGTCCGACTTCCACGGCAAAAAAGTGGGCGTGGCCACGCTGATGATCGCAAACGTGTATCACGAACTCGCGGCCCGCAAAAAGACAACATTCCACGCCGATTCCACGGATTGGGACGCGGTTTACGCGGCCTACGGCCCGCATTTCGAAGAGGACGTACGGGCAGTCAACAGCCCCAACGTCACGGAGGAAACCAGTGCGGATATCCTGCGGGAACGCTGGCCGGAGATTCGCGAAACCGTGCGGGAAATCCTGCCCCCTTACGCGGAACTGCTGGCGCTGATGCGGGTGGCGGGCGCGGCGACCACAGCGGAGGAAATCGGCGTCAGTCCGGAGCTGGCCGCGGCGGGGCTGGAATATCACCCCTATCTGCGCCATAGAATGACCCTGTCGAGGCTGAGAAGCATGATGACAGGAGGAGGCGAAGCATAACTTGGCAATTATCACCATCATCGGCGCGGGAGACATGGGCTCCGCCATGAGTGTGCCCGCCCGCTACAACGGGCATGAAGTCCGCCTGGTGGGAACCCACCTGGACCGGGATATCATCGAACACGCCCGGGAAACCGGGGCACATCCGCGCCTGAACCGGCAGCTGCCGGTTGGCGCGGCTTTTTTTCAGCTGGAGCAGCTGGAGGAGGCTTTAACAGGGGCGGAACTCGTCATCTCCGGCGTAAGCAGCTTCGGCGTGGACTGGTTCCTGGACGAAATTCTCCCGCGGCTGCCGGAGGGATTGCCGGTGCTCTCCGTCACGAAGGGCATGTTGGATATGCCGGACGGCTCCCTGAAGACATTCCCCGAACTGTACGAGGAAGCCAATCCCGGCAGGGCTTTTTGCGCCATCGGCGGGCCCTGCACCAGCTACGAGATGATGGACGGGGACCAGACCACGGTGTGCTACTGCGGCAGAGACATGTCTGTTTTACGCTGGATGAAATCCCTGCTGGAGACCCCGTTCTATCATGTGAGTGTCTCCGCGGACGTGCGGGGCCTGGAATGCGCCGTGGCCATGAAAAACGCCTACGCCCTGGCGGTTTGCCTGGCGGTAGGCCTTTCGGAACAGCGGGACGGCAAACTGCACTACAATTCCCAGGCCGCCCTGTTCGGCCAAAGCGTCAGGGAAATGCGGAAGCTGCTGGCCCTCGCCGGCGGACAGGACGACAACATCGTATACGGCGTGGGCGACTTGTATGTCACGGTATTCGGCGGCCGCACCCGGAAAATCGGCAGCCTCCTCGGCAAGGGCGTAGCCTTTGAGGAGGCCTTGTCACAGCTTTCCGGCGTGACCCTGGAGTCCCACGTGATCGCCAGCAGAACGGGCCGCGCCGTGCGCAGGCTCATTGCGCTCGGGAAAGCGGAGGCCGGGGATTTTCCGTTGCTGCTGCACATTGACGATATCATCAGCAACGGCGCACAGGTGGATATCCCCTGGGAGAAATTTGTGGACAGGATGTAGTGGCGGCTTTTGGCCGTCCGAAAATGAGAAAAACGGATAACTATATCGTTTTGACATTTCATAGCCCTGTTCTACTGTTCATATACGGTCAAAACGCATTGGGCAATTTGATTTTTTTATCATGAGGACATCGTAAACAAAAAATCAAATTGCTATAATACTCGATAATAACAGATAAAATATCACGACATCTAACATCTAACGTCTGGCGTCTAATATCTAAAAAGGGACGCTGAGAGGATAGCGTCCTTTTTATTGCGTCTGCAAACAATCAATTTTCATGAAACTTTTGGACACCCAGTGCACATCCCCCTCAAGGGGAGTCTACGGTTTCCGCACCGAAACAATCTGCCCTTCCTTGATGCCCAGTATCTCGTCCGCGTAGGCGGCCACCTCGCGCGAGTGCGTCACAATGATGACGCATTTGCCCTCCCGGTGGGCCAGGGCGGTCAGAATGCCCAGGATGTCGGCCTCCGTCCGCTCGTCCAGGTTGCCCGTGGGCTCGTCGGCAATGAGGATGTCGGGGTTGTGCGCAATCGCGCGGGCGATGCCGACGCGCTGCTGTTCGCCGCCCGAAAGCTGCAGCACCTTCCGTTCCGCGCTCTCTTTGTCGATGCCCACCCGTTCCAGCAGGGCATAGGCAAAACTTTTTTTGTCCGCCTCCGGGCTGCGGCTGATGTGCATGGACAGCACAATGTTCTCCAGCGCGCTGGCGTTGGTAATCAGGTTGAAGCCCTGGAACACCACGCCGATGCGCCGTGCGCGGTACTCGTCCCGATCCAGTTGCCGGAGGCTGTCGGCCCCGTGGAAGATGTCTCCGCCGGTGCAGACGTCCAGCCCCGCGATGAGGGAGAGCAGCGTGGATTTTCCGGAGCCGGAGCGGCCGATGATGGCGTAGACCTTCCCCGTTTCAAAGCTGACATTAATCCCGTTCAGGACGTTTTTCGTGGTGCCCTCATACTTATATTGCAGGTCTCTCAAAGTCAATACACTCATCCCGTCCACCTAATTCCTTTCCATCAAGATTTTTATTGGTTCATATTTTGTAATCTGTTGTACCGCGATCAGACCCGCCGCCGAGGCCAAAAGCAACGCGATGGCGATGATTTCCAGAATGGTGTTCAGCCCGACCGTAATTTTCATCTCCGAAAGCGGCTGCGCATTCGTGTTCAGGCCGCCCATAATCCGTCCGCCGCCGATGGTTATTGGTCCACTGCCGGGGAGGCCGGGCATCCCGGGCGTTTCCTCATCCGCCTTTTCCAGTGCCTGCACCTGCACGTCCAGCAGCTTGTTGGAAACGGGCTGGGCAACCGCCACGCCGATGCCGATGCCCACAATCAGGCACACGCAGGTGATAGCCAGAATCTCCGTCCAGAGTCCCAGCGCGACTTTGCCCCGCTTCATGCCCATGGCGCGCAGCACGCCGATTTCATATTTCCGCTCCCGGATGGAGATGAAAGCCAGCAGCATCAGGATGACGGCGCCCAGGGCGAGCACCACAATCGTAAACGTGCGGGTAATGCTCTTCAGGCTCACCACGGGGGCGACCACTTTGTTGTAGGAAGAGGTGTCTGTAGTCACGTTGAACAGTTCGGACAAACCCTTCCCGCGCAGTTCGGCCTCAAATGCCTCAAGCATTTCCGGATTTTTCAGGTAGTAGGTGACCTCCACCATTACGCCGTTTTCGTCCGTTTTCCGGGCGTTCAGCAAGGTGTTTAGGGTATTGAGTACCTCGTTCCGCCTGTTCAGCCCCGCGTTTTTGATGTTTTCGGCGGGATAGGCCTCCGTCAAATCCAGGTAGATGCCCACCACTTTTAATTCATAGGCTGCCTCGCGTCTCGCGCCGAAGCTGTTGTCCCTGCGGCTTTCCAAGGTGTATTCCGTGCCGTTGATTGTAATGTTATCGCCGTCGCCTTTCCCGCCCAGGCCATAGTCCGACGGCAAGTCCAGACTCAGCATGGCGCTGAAGACCAGCGTATCGCCTACTTTCAAGTTGTTCTCTTCGGCCAGCTCTTTGCTAATCAAGCACTCGCTGTCGGCCTCCGGCATTTTGCTTCTGCCGTCGTTATCCAGGCTCCGGCTGCCGTCTTCAAAGTCCTTCCAGTAGTCGCCGTAGAGCGTAAAATTGCCCATACTGCCCAGGCTCGGCATCATGATACCGCCGCCGCTTGGCCCATACATCGCGTTGCCGCCGCCGGGGTTGTTGTTTGCGCTGTCGTCCTGGTCGATGGCCCGGACGCTTTCGCTATTCGCGGAGACGCGGACGTAGGCGCGGCTCTCCTTCAAATACTCGGACTCGGCAAAGGCCAGTTTTTGCTCCGCCGGTATCTGTGGCTGCCGGACGGCAAGCACGTTGCCGGAGCTCTGCTGTTTTTGTGCCTCCTGCATAACCTTCTGCATATCGGCCGTGATGCTGACCTCAGAGGCAAAGCGCTCCTTGTAGTTTTCGATGACAGCCGCCGCCGTGTTGTTGATGATCAGCGACACCACGGTGGTGGCGATGATCGCGAAAATAATGGCCGCGAGCAGGGCGTTCCGCCCCTTGTTCCGGGAGACGTTTTTTAGGGCGTTTTTTAAGATATACATGCAAGCTTCCTCTCCTGTCCGTATTTGCGCAAATTCGTCTGAAACTATTTTACTACTTCCAACGCTGTGTGGCAAGGCCAGAATAACAGTTGAATATGGTTAGAGCATGATGATTGTGTGAGTGTTTATTTAGGAATTCAGCATTTCTTTTTTGGGGAAAAGATGCTATACTAGATGGTAGATTTTAGGTGGCAGACTGTAGACGCGTGTATCGCGGGCTATCCGGAGGAGGCATGCTTATCCAGTGGATTGACGGCATACCCTACAGGCTCAAGGCGCCCTTTGACTTTTCTTTTTTACAACAATACGGCAAGGTGTTTCAGGTCTTCGACGACCAGGATTCCGGCAACATTTGCTTCGGATTGGCGGACACAGACAAACGGTATTTCCTCAAATTCGCGGGCGCGCCCACAGAACGCGCCTGTATAAGCGCGGAGGAGGCCGTCGCCAACCTCAAATGCGGCGCGCCGGTTTACCGGGATTTAGCGCACCCGAACCTGGTAACACTCCTGGATGCCGAAGCAATCGGCGGTGGCTTTGCCCTGATTTTTGAGTGGACCGACGGCCTGTGCATGGGCAGGCAATATCCGCTGTCGCGGGAAACATTCAGGCAACTACCGATTGAGACAAAGCTGCGGATATTTGAGGATATCCTGGTCTTTCACGCCCATGTTGCCGCACGGGGTTATGCCGCGATTGACTTCTATGACGGCAGCGTCCTCTATGATTTTCAGCGCGGTGTCACTCTTATCTGCGATATTGATTTTTACGTGAAAATGCCCTATGTCAACCGAATGGGGCGCCTGTGGGGCAGCTCCCGCTTCATGTCGCCGGAAGAGTTTCAACTCGGCGCGGAGATTGACGAAATCACCAATGTATATACGATGGGCGCGATGGCGTTCGCGCTGTTTGCGGACAGTGAGTGCTCGCCGGAGGTCTGGCCGCTGGATGGGGACTTGTATGCCGTGGCACGCAGGGCTGTCAGCGATGACCGGAGCCGGCGGCAGCAGTCGATTGAACAATTGATTGCAGAATGGAATATAAAATATGATTTATATAACATATAGAAAGGAAGCTTTATAAACATGACCAGCAAAGAATTGGTAGCCCAAATGACCTTAGAGGAAAAGGCCTCCCTGTGTTCCGGCCGGGATTTTTGGTACCTCAAGGGGGTGGATCGCCTGGGCCTCTCGCCGATTATGGTGACGGATGGCCCCCACGGCCTGCGCAAGCAGGCGGAAAAGGCGGACCATCTCGGGGTCAACCAGAGCGTACCCGCCACCTGTTTCCCCACCGCCTCCGCCACGGCCTGCGCCTTCGACCCGGAGTTGATGTACGACATCGGCGCCGCGCTGGGCGAGGAGTGCCAGCAGGAGGAAGTCGCCGTCATCCTGGGGCCCGGCGCGAACGCGAAGCGCAGCCCCCTCTGCGGCAGAAATTTCGAGTACATCAGCGAAGACCCCTACGTCACGGGAGAAACCGCCGCCGCCCTGATTCGGGGCGTCCAGAGCCAGGGGATTGGCGTCTCCATCAAGCACTACGCCGCCAACAACCAGGAGACCCGGCGCATGACCGGCGACTCGGTGGTGGACGAGCGCGCCCTGCGGGAAATCTACCTCACTGGCTTTGAGACGGCCGTGAAAAAGGCCCAGCCCTGGACCGTCATGTGCTCCTACAACAAGCTAGACGGTGTCTATCTCAGCGAAAACAAGCGCCTGTTGAGCGACATCCTGCGGGACGAATGGGGCTTCGAGGGCCTTGTGATGACCGACTGGGGCGCGGCGAGCGACCGGGTAGCGGGCGTCAAAGCCGGCCTGGATCTGGAGATGCCCTCCTCCGGCGGAATGAACGACGCGAGAATCGTGCAGGCCGTGCGGGAAGGCCGGCTTGCCGAGGCGGACTTGGACAAAATCGTGGTCCGCCTGGCGGATTTGATTCTGAAAACGCAGGAGCAAAAAAAAGCGGACTACCGCTACGACGCGGAGGCCCATCAGGATTTGGCGCGCCGCGCCGCCCGGGAATCCGCCGTACTGTTACAAAATACGGACGCGATCCTGCCGCTGCGGGCGGAGCAGTCCGTCGCCGTCATCGGCGCCTTCGCCAAGACGCCGCGCTACCAGGGCGCGGGCAGCAGCAAAATCAACCCCAGCCGCATGGAAAACGCCTTCGACGCGTTGGAGGCCTTGGGCCTGCAGATGGAATACGCGGAGGGGTATCCCCTGAAGGACGTCCAAAGCGCGGACTTGGACGGCATGTGCACGGAGGCCTGCCGCGCCGCGGAAGGCAAAGATGCCGTCCTGCTGTTCGCGGGCCTGCCGGACGCCTACGAAAGCGAAGGCTTCGACCGCACTACCCTCGCCATGCCGGAGTACCACAACCGGCTCATCGAGGCGGTCGCCGCGGTCAATCCGAATGTGGTGGTCGTGCTGCTCTGCGGCGCGCCGGTGGTTATGCCCTGGCTCGCTAAAGTCAAGGGCGTGCTGCTGGCCTATCTCGGCGGCCAGGCGGGCGGCGGGGCTCTTGCGGAGCTCCTGCTCGGCAAAGCCAGCCCCAGCGGCAAGCTCGCGGAAAGTTTCCCCCTGGCCCTGGAGGACAATCCCAGTTATCACTACTTCCCGGGCGCGAAAAAGACCGTGGAATACCGGGAGAGCATTTTCGTCGGCTACCGCTACTACGACGCGGTCAAAAAACAAGTGCAGTTCCCCTTCGGCTATGGTCTTTCCTACACCAGCTTTGCCTACTCCGACTTGCAATTGGGCGCGGCGCAGTTCCAGCCCGGCGAGACGCTGAGCCTGTCTTTCACTGTGACCAATACCGGAAGCTGTGCGGGCGCGGAGATCGCGCAGGTCTATGTCGGCCTGGCGGAATCGAAGTTGTTCCGTGCCGAAAAGGAGTTGAAGGGCTTCCGGAAAGTGTTCCTGGAGCCGGGCGAGAGCAAAACCGTCACACTGGAGTTGAACACCCGCAGCTTCGCGTATTATAACCCGGCGGCCAAGGACTGGGCCGTGGAGGGCGGCACCTACTGCATTCAGGTGGGCGCTTCCAGCCGGGACATCCACCTCACAGCAGAGCTTACCGTCGCGGGAGACGGCAAAGAGGCACTGCTTGCGGAAACCTACGCCAAGACGCCTATCTATTATCAGCTGCCTGCCGGGACGCTTGAAGTCCCGGATGCGCAGTTTGCCGCCTTGCTTGACCGGCCCATCCCGCCGGGAGAGCGGCAGAAGGGTGAGCCCCACACGGTCAACAGCACCCTGGACGACGTGAGGGACACGCTGATCGGCAAGCAGCTCCTGAAAATCGTGCAGGAAAAGGCGGGCGAAATGCTGGGCGACCAAAACGAGGACATCACAGCCATGGCGGAAGCCATGATGATGGATATGCCGCTGCGTTCGCTGGTGATGCTCAGCCAGGGCGCGTTCACTTTAGATCAGTTGGAAAGCCTGGTGGCCATGTTGAACGGCAATATCCTCAAAGGCATGGGCGGGTTTTTGAAGAAGAAAAAGTAATGGAAAGGCTCCTGTGAAAACAGCCGCTCCGATTTTTTCCCGGAGCAGCTCAGGGTCACCGCATTTACTTTTGAAAGCAGAGGAAAGAAAAGTGTGTAAAATGATTGCAAATATCAGTTAAAAATGATATAATATATGCATGAATAATAATATACAAAAGCTCATTAGAG
>Ga0123353_10002035_pt1 | contig 24964 bp, 24 predicted proteins | sample TergutLab28metaG_3_FD_92763 | JGI IMG/M metagenome (GOLD analysis project Ga0123353, IMG submission 92763) | Labiotermes labralis P3 segment gut microbial communities from Petit-Saut dam, French Guiana - Lab288 P3 | ecosystem: Host-associated > Arthropoda: Insects > Digestive system > Gut ...
CGCCGGGTTGTTACGTCAGGCGGTGGAGGGGACTGAAATGCTGTCCAATATCGATAAAGCGCAAATCCTGTCCGAAGCGTTGCCCTATATCCGTCGCTACCATCACAAGACCGTGGTCATCAAATACGGGGGCAACGCCATGCAATCCCATGCATTGCGGCAGGCGGTCATCGGCGACGTGGTCCTGCTGTCCCTGGTGGGCATCCGGGTGGTGGTGGTACACGGCGGGGGCCCGGAAATCAGCGATATCATGGAAAAAACCGGGAAGAAGCCGGTGTTTGTCGACGGCCTGCGCCACACGGATCAAGAGACCATGCAATTGGTGCAGATGGTGTTGTGCGGGCGCGTGGGCAAACAGTTGGCGCAACTCATCGGCGAGATGGGCGGACGGGCCCTCGGGCTGTCCGGCCTGGACGGGCGGCTCCTGACGGCGCGGCGGACGGGGCGCGATCTGGGCTTCGTGGGCGAGATCACCCGCGTCGATCCCGCGTCGGTGATCCACGCGCTGGCCGGCGGGTATATCCCGGTGGTGTCCACGGTGGCTTGCGGCGAGGAGAACGGCGTGGTGTACAACATCAATGCCGACACGGCCGCCGCCCGGCTGGCCGCCGCCCTGGGCGCCGAAAAGCTGATACTGTTGACCGACGTGCGCGGCTTGATGCGCGACCCCCGTGACGAGGGCACGCTCCTCCCTGTGGTCAGGCTGTCCGAGGTCCCGCAACTTATCAAATCCGGCGTGGTGGCCGGCGGCATGATTCCCAAGGTGGAATGCTGCGTCGAGGCGGTGCGGCAAGGCGTATCCCGCGCCACCATTTTGGACGGCCGCGTCCCCCACGCGATACTCATCGAGATGCTGTCCGACGAGGGCCTCGGGACCATGATCCTATGACCCTAAGATACTATGATCCTATGATATACACGGTCACTACGCCTTGCTCTTGATGGATCTCGCCCTGAGTTTTTTGTATATGGCCGGCAGGAGCCTGGAGACATTTCGCTTCAGCGAGACGACCATGAGGTGCCTCCGGCGTCGCACGGCGCCAATGAGCCCCCTCGGATGGCGTTTACCCATGATTTTCCCGTCCAGCCGCGCGATTCTCCGCGCCAGATCGTCCCCCTCATACTTTTGGTAGATCTTCCGGTATTTGCGAATCAGCTTGAGAAAGCCGAACTTGACGTACATGAAGTCGCGCCTCGGGTAGTTGGGCATGCGGAGCTGTACGGGATCGTGCGGGCTGACCGATGGATCCAGGAATCCCGCCTCTTCGGCAATGCGCCTGATCTCGGTGGCGGGATAGGGGAAGAAGTTGCTCGCGATGACGTTGTCGGTGTGCATCCTCGCGTTGAGTTTGATGGTTTCCAGGGACAGCGCGAGGGTCTCAAAGGGCAGGCCGATGATGTTATAGGTGTAGACGATGATGCCAAACCGTTTCAGCATATGGGATACTTCGATGATATGCTCGTTTTTCATGACGCGCTTGAGGTATTTCTTCCGAAAATCCTCGTTGCCGTTTTCCAACCCGATGGTGACGAGATAACAGCCGGAATCGGCCAATTCGCGGGCCATCTTCTCATCCAAATGATCAAAACGCAGGTTACAGGTGTATTTTTTGCCGATCCTCTCCTTGTATAACGCCGTGAATGCGTAGAACCAATCCGTGTACATGTTGAGGATCGCGTCGTTGAAGTTGAAAGCCTCGATCTCTGGATCCTTTTCCAGCACCTTTTCCAACAGCGCGACGGCGTTTTCCGGCGAGCGGAACCTCGTGTAGCGTTTCTTGTCCGGGTAAATGTTGCGTAGCTGGGCGTTGGCGCAATACGTGCAGGAGTAGAGGCAACCCCTGCTGACGATCACTTCGGCTGTGTTCTGCGTGGCGTTGCTTTTCAATCGGCGGATATTAAACAGATCCAAGTCGGGGAAGGGTAGCGTGTCCAAGTCTTCGACAAACGGCCTCACCGGGTTTTTGCATATGGTGCCGTCGTCGCATTTGATCCAAAAACTGTCGGATTTCGTGTCGGGCTGGCCGCTTTGGGCAAAACTGTCCACGAAATCCAGCGTGACATATTCCCCTTCCCCCAGGCACACCGCGTCTATGCCCCGCAATCCGATCACTTCGTCCGGCGCCAGGGAAGGATGGTATCCGCCCGCCATGACGAAGACGCCGGGGAGGGCCTCGTCCAGCCACCCGGCCATCTCGGCGACGAAATCCAACGCGCTGGTGCGGACGGTGAACCCGATGATGTCGGGCGAATAGGACTTCACGCGCTCGATGAACCCCTCTTTGTCCGGCATGTATGTCTGATGATAGAGGCAGGTGTTGTGCCCCCCTCGCCGGAGTACGGCCGATATGGACGCAATCCCTTCGTTGTAGTTGCCAGGTATGGTCTTGATGTGCCGGGTCGCTTCCAGAAAATCCGGATAGATAAACAGGAAATTCACCTTACCCATGCCTCGTTCCTCCCTATGAGTTGCCGCAGTAGCCTGATTATAGGACTTTGTCATCCCATTATAGCATAGTTTCTAAAAAAAACAATCATTTATGGAGGGGATAGCTAATGAATGTTACCACGCTTACCACGCTCAAAGCGCAATACGACGCTTACATCCTGCCCACCTACGCCCGGCGCGACGCGGCGTTCGCCCGGGGCGTCGGGTGCCGCCTGTACGATGTTGACGGGAAGGAATACATCGACATGTCGTCGGGCATCGGCGTCAATTCGGTGGGCTATGCCCATCCCGATTGGGTGGCCGCCGTCGCCGCGCAGGCGGGTACGCTGGCCCACGCCTCCAACTTGTTTTACACAGAGCCGGCCGCGCGGTTGGCCGAGCGGCTGTGTGCGCTGTCCGGGATGGCCGGCGCCTTTTTCGCCAACTCGGGGGCCGAAGCCAATGAGGGTGTTTTCAAGGTCGCCCGCAAATACAGCGAGAGCAAATATGGGGCGGGGCGGGCTACCATCGCCACGCTGACCGGATCCTTCCATGGCCGCACGCTGACCACCTTGGCCGCCACCGGGCAGGGTAAATTCCATCGGCAGTTCAACCCGCTCACGCCGGGGTTCCTCCACATACCGCCCGGGGATATCGACGCGCTCCATGCCCTCCCCGGCGACGTGTGCGCCGTCATGCTGGAGCCCGTGCAGGGGGAGGGCGGCGTCTGGCCGCTGGAGGCCGGCTATGTCAAACAGGTGGAAGCGTTGTGCCGGGAACGGGACTGGTTGCTCCTCTGCGATGAGGTGCAGACCGGCATTGGCCGCACGGGCCACTGGTTTGGTTTCCAGGGGCTGGGCATAACGCCGGACGCCCTGAGCTTCGCCAAGGGGATCGCGGGGGGGCTTCCCATGGGCGGGTTCTTGGTGGGCGAGGGACTGCGCGGCGTATTGACGCCGGGCGACCACGCCGCCACCTTCGGCGGCAGTCCGCTGTGCTGTGCCGCCGCGCTGGCCACATTGGATATCTTGGAGGGCGCCTTGCCGACGGTCCTGCAAAAGGGGGAGGCCATCCGCGCCCGGATCGAGGCCATGGGGCTGCCGAATGTGGCGGGCACCCGGGGCCGGGGGCTGATGATTGGCGTATCGGTAACCGGGGGCGAGCCCTCCGATTGGAATGACAAGCTTCTCGAAGCCGGCCTTGTCGCCCTGACCGCCGGCACCGACGCGCTACGCTTCCTCCCGCCGCTTATCATCGGGGAGGGCGACATCGAAGCGGCGCTTGCGATCTTCGAGAAGGTGATGAGGGGAGGATCTACCCAATGAAAAAAGATTTGACGAAAATGCTCGATTTATCCCAGCAGGATGTCTTGGATATCCTGAATCTAGCCGACCAGATGAAGTACAACCTCAAGCATGGCCGGGAGCATGCGGTGCTGCGCGGCAAGACATTGGCGATGATCTTCCAGAAGGCTTCCACCAGGACGCGGGTCTCCTTCGAGACCGGCATGTACCAGCTGGGGGGGCAGGCCCTGTTCCTGTCGGCCAATGATTTGCAGATCGGGCGGGGCGAGCCGGTGGAGGATACGGCGCGGGTGTTGTCGCGCTATGTGGATGGCGTCATGATCCGCACCTTCGCGCAAGCCGAGGTGGAATCGCTGGCCCAATGGGCCTCGATCCCTGTTATCAACGGGCTGACGGACTTCGCCCATCCCTGCCAGGTGCTGGCCGATCTGATGACCATCCGGGAACACCTGAGCGCGTTGGAGGGCGTGAAGCTTGCCTATATTGGCGATGGGAACAATATGTGCAACTCGCTGATCGTGGGCGGCTTGACCTGCGGCCTGGCCGTGTCGGCGGCCGTGCCTGCGGGCTACGACCCGGCGCCGGAGGTGTTGGAGTTCGCCGTGCGCTACGGCGATGCGTTTACGCTGACCCGTGACCCCAAAGAAGCCGCCACCGACGCCGATGTGCTGGTGACCGACGTATGGGCCAGCATGGGGATGGAGGGCGAAGCGGAAGCACGCCGCATGGCGTTTCGCGGTTTCCAGATCAACGCGGGGCTGATGGATTTGGCCCGCCCAAAGGCCATCGTGTTGCACTGCCTTCCGGCGCACCGGGGCGAGGAGATCACCGCCGAGGTGTTCGAGGCCCATGCCGGGGAAATATTCGACGAGGCGGAGAACCGCCTGCACGCGCAGAAGGCCGTCATGGCGTTGCTGATGGACGGGGAACAGTAAACAGCGAGCAAATTCAAAGGATCATCAATTCGTGGCCCAGCTTGGTGAGGTTCTCGCATCCGGTTTCGGTGATGACAATGACATCCTCGATGCGCACGCCGAAGCGGCCGGGCAGGTAGATACCCGGCTCGGCGGACAACACGGCGCCGACGGGCAGGGGGGCGCGGTCCGACGGCGACGCGCCGCCGGGTTCGTGGACTTCCAGCCCCAGGCAGTGGCCGAAGCCATGCCCGAAATACGCGCCATACCCCGCCTCGCTGATGACCGCGAGAGCCGCGTTATGAATATCGGCGCCTGTGACGCCGGCATGGGCTACGGCTATGCCGGCTTCCTGGGCGCGCAGGACGGTATCGTAGACCCGGCGCATCTCCTCGGTGGCGTACCCGAGGGCCACCGTACGCGTGGTGTCCGAGCAATAAGATTGGGACACCGCGCCGAAATCCAGCGTCAGGAAATCCCCTTCGCGAAGCGGCCTGTCGCCGGCCCTGCTGTGGGGCAACGCCCCGTTGGGGCCGGACGCCACGATGGGGTCGAAGGCCAGGCCGTCCGCGCCCGCCGTATAGAGATGATGAATCAGCGCGACCAGTATCTGCCTTTCGGTCAGGCCGGGGCGAATCTCCGGAAGCAGGTTGGCAAACGCCGCCTCGGCGATGCGCTGGGCGGCCCGCATCTGGTCGATCTCCCCTTGTGATTTGACATACCGCAACTGATCCAGCCATTTCTGCGCCGAGATGAATCGTACGTCGGGCCAGGCTTCGCGCAGATCCTCATATTGCCCGACCGTGAGCGTGCGCCGCTCAAAGCCCAGCGACTTCACGCCATGTTCCGCGAGCTGGGCGCCGACCAGTTCCTTGTAACCCACTTGGAATGTGATCACTTCGACGTCAAACCCTGTCACGCTGTTTCTCGCGGCCTCGATATAGCGGGTGTCGGTGAACAAGGAACCGGCCTGCCGCGTCACCAAGACCATGCCGGCAGACGAAAAAAAGCCGGTCGCGTAGAAACGCGCCTCCGGCGAGGTGAGGAGCAGGGCATCGAGCGCGCTGTCCACGAGGAGCTTTTGCAGGGCGGGCAAACGGTTTATGCGGTTTATGCGGTTTATATGGGTCATGCGGGATTCCTCTTTCGTCGTATTGCCTCGCGGATAAACGGGCTTTCCAGCATGCGCCGCAAGGAGAACAGGATATGCCCCTTCAAGCGCAGGGGACGCACCAGGATGGCGACCATCCCGCATCGCTTGGCGCCCCAAACGTCCGTGAACACTTGATCGCCCAATTGCGCGATACTGCCCGGCGGTAGCGCGAAGACGCGAATCGCCTTATGGTAACCATCGCGGCGCGGCTTGCCGGCGCGGAAAACATAGGGCACGCCCAGTGGCTCGCAGAAGGACATGACCCGTTTCTCGGATCCGTTGGATACGATGACGACGGGGATCCCCCCGTCCGCCATGCGGCGCACCCAAGAAATAACCTCGGGCTGGGGTTTGGATTGCCGATAAAATGCCAGCGTGTTGTCCAAGTCGACAGCCAAACCGCGCACGCCACGCGCCAGGAGCCATTCGGGCGTGATATCCTGTATGTGGTCGAAGACCTCATCGGGGACAAGGTTGTCGGCGAATCTTTTTCTAGACATTTTCCACCTTATGATAGTTTATCAGGCAGCCAGCCAGGATGATGTCGCGCTCGTTGCGCGTCAGATTGGGCAGTGTCAAGACGATGGGTAGATCGGCAACTGCGGGCTGTTCGGCATCCTCACCCCCGGGTGGTTCGGCGTCCAGGCGGCGCAACTCGGCAGGGATGGCTTCCGCATCCCCCGCCAGCGCGCTTCGCAGGCCGCGAAGGCGGATTTTGTCGCCCACGCGAAGGGGGTTGGTCGGCATATCAGTCCATATGAAGGGTAACATACCCCAGTTGATCAGGTTGGAGCGGTAGCGCGAGGTGGCGTATTCCGCCGCGATGTTGGCAACGCCCCCCAGCACCCGCTGGCAGGAAGCCGCTTGTTCCCGCGCGGATCCGTCGCCAGGCCGGATGGCGGCCACCGCGCTACCCAGGGCGGGCTTTGTCGGGGAGTGGGTACGGCGTAAATTCTCGTTTTTAAGAATTTCTTTGGCGCGGGCCACGTACCCGGGATCCTTCCGCGACAAAGTGAATTCGGCCAAGCGATACGGGTTGGAACGGTAGGAGGAGGTTTCCCCCGAGGGAATCAGCTCGTCGGTGGTGGTCACCGGGTCGGTGAGGGAAGCCGCGATGGTGATCACCAAATCATCGGGGAGCGGCGGGAAGGCCGGCCAGTCGGCGATGCCGGGGCCGCGAATCAGGGGGGTGTCCGGCTTGGGGCACCCCACGCCGTAGAACACCCTTTGCGCGTAGGGCGCGTTATCGTAGACGTAGTCGGAGGAATCTTTGTTAGCGGCAGGAGGGGGCTGGGGCAAGTCGTCGGCGGCGGTGATGGCGCCGCCGTTTCGCGCGGTGGCGGCGATGGATCGGGCATCCATCAGGGCGACAAAGGCGGCCTGGCCCTCGCCGGGTTTACTGCCCTCACGGTTGGGGAAATTGCGCGTGGCATGGCGCAGGGACAGCGCATTGTCGCCCGGCACGTCGCCTGCGCCGAAACAGGGGCCGCAGAAAGCCGTGCGGACTGTGGCGCCCGCTGCCATCAAGTCGGCCAGGGCGCCCGATCGCGCCAAGGCCAAGGCCATGGGCTGGCTGGCCGGATAGATGGACAGGGCGAAGGGGGAGGGCGACGCATCGAAAAGGGCCGCATCGTGTAGGGGCGCCTCGCGCAGGGGCATGCCGCGCAGGATGTCCCGCACGGCCATGATGTTCTCGTACAGCCCGCCCGCACAGCCCACCACCACGCCTTGGTCGGCGAATACCTGGCCGTTTTTCGCTTTGCCATGCAACAGCGGCACCGGGATGCCCCATTGCCGCGCGGCCTCGTGCGATATATCGTGTAGGAGTTCGGGCGCGTTCTGTTTGAATTCGGCGATGGTATAGGCGCGGCTGGGGTGGAAGGGGAGGGCAATCATGGGGCGAATCTTGCGCAAATCTATTCTGACCAGCGCGTCATAATAGGATACGTCAGCCGGCGCCATAGGCGCATAGCCCTGGGGACGCCCAAAGCGGGCCAACTCCTCATTAACGCGCCCATCGGTCTGCCATATGCTGGACAAGCAGGTGGTTTCGGTGGTCATCACGTCGATGCCGTTGCGGAAATCCATGCTGAGGCCCTCGATGCCCGGGCCGATAAATTCCAATATCCTATTTTTAAGAAATCCGTTCCCGAACGTGGCGCCAATCAGCGCAAGTGCTACGTCATGAGGGCCTACGCCCGGGTTGGGGGCGCCTTCCAGCCAGATGGCCGCCACCTGGGGAGGGGGGATGTCGTAGGTGCGGTTCATGAGTTGCTTAACTAACTCAGGACCCCCTTCCCCAAAGGCCAAGGTGCCATAGGGACCGTAGCGGGTATGGCTGTCCGAGGCCAAGATCATCTTGCCGGCGCCGGCATACCGCTCGCGCATATATTGGTGGATAACGGCCAGATGCGCCGGCACGTACTCGCCGCCGTATTTCTGGGCCGCGGAAAGGCCAAACGCATGGTCGTCTTCGTTGATGGTGCCGCCCACGGCACACAGGCTGTTGTGGCAGTTGGTCAGCACATAGGGCAGCGGGAACCGGTCCAGCCCGATGGCGCGGGCGGTCTGTATGATGCCTACATAGGTGATGTCGTGGGAGGCTATGGCATCGAACTTGAGGCGATAAACCCCCGGTATTTCCGATATGTTATGCGTGCGCAGGATAGAAGCGGCCATGGTGCCGCCACGCGCCTCCTCGGGCGCCGGCAACCCGGCGGCGCGGGCATTCTCAATATCGAGGAGTTTGCCGCGCGACAGGTAGATGCCTTCGGGGTGGATGGTGATCATAGGAACCTCCTGGTACCCTTATATTTTGTGTAATTATTTTTCTGTTTGATCAAGGATATAAAGCAACACGCCCACGACATTTTGCGCGGAGACGGTCATTTCGGAGGTGGAGGAGCGGGGCAGGATATAGACGTCGTTGCCAAGCGGGACGCAATCGTCATAAACCACACGCATCCGTTCCTCGGCCAAGGCTTCGACGGCGCCTGCGCTTTCCGCTTCCCCGGAATAGGCATAGCCCTCGACGACCAAAACCCAGCCGTTCTTATTTTTGCCGGCAATGGTCTCCATGAAACGGCGCAAATCAGATTTGCTTTGCTCGGTCAAATGGCCGCTGGACATGGGGAACAACAGCGCGATACCGTCCTGGGGGGGAGATAGGCCGCCGGCGCCGCCGGTGGGAAGAGGGCCGGGCGGGCTACCGGTGGGCGGGTTGCCGGTGGGCGGGTTACCGGTGGGCGGGCTGACCGTGGCGGTCGGATTATCTGTGGGCGGGTTGACCGTGGTGGTCGGGCCGTCCGTGGTGGGCAGGTTGCCGGTGGGCGGGTTGTCCGTGGTGGTCGGGCCGTCTGTCGGGCCGTCCGTGGTGGCCGCGTTGTCCGTGGATACCGGCGCCGTTGCGGGCGGCGTGTTTTCGGCAGGGGACGCGCCGACTTCCCCGGGATCCGATGGCGCCGGCGTCCCGGTTTGTCCCACAGGCGGCGAAGGTAGCCCGATGTTTGGCTGATCGCCATCCGGCTGGCGCGCAAGGGTGAGGATAGCGGTGACGGAAATGAAAAACACAAAAAACAAAAGGGTTATCAAGATGAACCCTTTTGTTGTCAAATGATATCCTTCCATACGCAAAATACCCTTCTACAAGCTCTACAAGTGCTTATCAAGTTATTTCGTGATGAAATCCAGGATTTTTTTCAGACGTTGCGCCTCATTTTCGATAGAAAGAAATTGCTTTTTATGCAGGTTTTTTCGTTCGGTGATCACGGCGCGGACGAGTTCAATCTGACGCTCCAAGTCGGCGATGGTTTCATTTTGCTGTGTGACAATGACGTCGGTCCTGGCAGCAAACTCGCCCGCGTATTCGTTGAGCTTGGATACACGGTCGATACCATCGCTTAAGAGTTTGTCAAAATCAAATCCGGATGCCTGCACGATGCGCACAATGATACTGCGGCGCAAATCGGCGGGTAGCGAGTCGGGCAGGGTTTTGATGTACTCCTCCAAGAGGTACACCGTGTCTATGCCGCCGGTTTGCATCTGGAAGAGATAATACAACTCGTCGATCTCCAGATAGCGTTCCACGGGTTCCGGCTCCGAGGGCGTGTCGTCCCAGAAATTGTCGCCGAGCGAAGAAATGGCCGACGGTCCCGTGTAGGTATAGGCGCTTTTGTCCCCTTCGGACGCCGCTGTCGATACGGGTGCCGCAGATTCCGGTATGACCGAACTTGGCGCGGCCGGGCTTGGCACGGCAAGGCCCGGGGCGGCGGCAACGGCGGCGGCGGCGGAGGCACCGGTGGTGGTGGCGGCAACGTTGGCGGCGGCAACGTTTGCGGCGGAAGCGGTGGGAACGGCAGGGGGCGCGGCCATCGTCGGCGTTTCGACATTGGTCAAGGCTTGATTCGGCGTAGGCTGCGCGTCCTCGTCCTTCTTGATCATCCCCATGCGTTCCAGCATGTCTACCATTCTGCGGTTATCCTTCTTTGCGGCCATAACGAAAACCCCCGATCCTTCGTTTGTTCGGAATTATTCTATAATAAGAAAGTACAGTTTGTCAAATAATTTTACGTTTGTTTTTATAAATTCCCGCAGCTTTTTTGGATTCTCTATGTAATAACCTATTATCGATAGAAATCGCACTGTACAAAAGTCGTTTTTTCGGATAAAATGGATAGTAGTACATGAAATTTATGTGGAGGCGATAGACGCATGATGTGCTTACGCTGTCACAGGATGGTTTATAACGACGCGCGGTTTTGCCCCTATTGCGGCGTAACCGTTCATTTGCCGGAGGAGACGCTCCCGCCGCCCAAGCGGTTGTTGCCTTGGCTGATTGCCCTGAGCGTTCCGTTGGTCAACATCCTATTTGCCTGCCTTTGGGCGTTTCGGAAGGAGCCGGACAGCCGCAGGAACCTGGCGCGGGCATCGTTGCTCATCATTTTTGCGGGTTGGGCGGTATTCTTGGGGATTATGCTATGTCTATTGCTCTGGAACAGATCCGCCATCGAAGCGATCGTGGGTCTGTTCCGATAAACATCAACGTCACCAGCGTCATCAATCGCACCAATCACAACATATGCACCAACGTCATCAGTCACATCAACGTCACCAACGCATCTATTATCGGCTGGAGGTGTTTTTTATGGTGATCGGATTGTATAACGAATCCTTCTATCCTATCTTAGACGGTGTTGTCACAACGGTCAACAACTATGCCTATTGGCTGAACCGGAAGCATTGCCGCTGTTTTGTCGTAACCCCGCGTTCGCCCAAATACAGGGACGACCACGCCTATCAGATCGCCCGCTACCAGTCCATACCTGTGTTCGGCCGCTACCCGTACCGTGTGGGGCTTCCGGCCTTTGACTCGCGTTTCCGCACGTGGCAGAAGCGACAGCCGATGGATTTGGTGCATGCGCACTCCCCGTTTTTTGCCGGCCATGAGGCGTTGCGGATGGCGCGCAAGCGCGGGATACCGCTGGTGGCGACCTTTCACACGAAGTACTACGATGATTTTTTGGAAACGACCAAAAATAAAATCCTCTCCAAGACGCTCCTGGACGTTGTCGTCCGGTTTTTCCAATCCGCCGATGTCGTATGGACGGTGAATCAGAGTACGACCCAGACGCTCTATGAATATGGTTACCGGGGCGATGTCGAGGTCATGCCCAACGGGGTGGACGATTTTGGATTCCAAACGACAGGCGGGCTTCCGACGCCTCGCTTTCGCGAGACGTTCGGTATCAAACCGGATATCCCGTTATTGTTGTACGTAGGCCAGTTGGTTTGGCAGAAGAATATCAAGACCATGCTGGAAGCCGTCGCGCTTTATAAGGGCAAAGTTAATATGAGCAAAACCGCGGGATTCCCCTTTCAGCTGGCGTTGGTGGGCGACGGCGCGGCCCGCGGGGACATCCGCCGCATGATCTCTGCCTTGGGCCTGTGCGACGAGGTTGTGCTGACCGGGGCGATTTCGGATAGGGTGCTGTTGTCGCAGGCTTATCGCAGCGCCGATCTGTTCCTGTTCCCTTCGGTATACGACACGGCGGCGCTGGTCGCCCGGGAAGCGGCTTTCTTTGGGTTGCCGTCGATCCTGATAGAGGGCGCCAACGCCGCCGAAGATATCGTCCACGGCGACAATGGCTTCCTGTGCGAAAACACCCCCGAGGATTTAAGCGACTGTATCCACATGGCCTTGCGTGACGATGAACTCAGGCGAAAGGTCGGGCAGAGGGCCAAGCAGACGCTGCCGGTTTCCTGGGAGGAAATCGTGGAGAAGGCATATGGGCGATACGAGGAGATTGTGGAGGAGCATAAACACAGGCGCGATGCCCTGAAAGCCCGATCCACCCGAGGGGAGACCCGATCCACCCGAGGGGCAGCGAGAGGGGAGACGAGAGGGGAGAAATGATTTGCTTTCCCGTGATGCATGGCGTATAATGGTAAATGGTACGGAAAGGGAAGACCTGCTTTGAAAGAAAGACAGCGGCATGAGATTAAGTATTACATCCACCCCGTCCAGTATGAAATCCTGAGGGGCCGGGTGGGCGCGGCGCTTTCGAGGGATCCCCATATGCCGGACGCGGATGGTTATCATGTGAGATCCTTGTACTTTGACGATATATACGATTCGGCGTTAAAAGAGAAATTGAGCGGGATAGAAAAGAGGAAAAAATACAGGGCCAGGATCTACGACCTGCGACGGGATGACATCAGGCTCGAATGCAAGAAAAAAGAGGACGTTTATATCACAAAAAGAACCCTCAGAATCGACGAGGACACATATAACCAACTGCTTGACAACCGCTTTTGCTGTGCAGGGATCGAGATGCCGCCGGATTTCACCTTCGACTTCAAGACAAAAATCCTCAGGCCTGTCGTCATTGTGGATTATATGAGGGAAGCATACATCTATGCCCACGGGAATGTTCGCATTACATTTGACAAGAGGCTGGAGACAAGCGTCGATTCTTTGGATATATTCGATAAGGAAATATTCACAACAAGAGTATTTGAAGATGATCTAGTTGTTCTAGAAATTAAATTTGATGCCTTTTTGCCCAGTTTTATAAAAGACTTGCTCAGGGTTGAACATTTTAACAAATGTGCGATATCAAAGTACGCGCTCTGCCGGCAAAAGATGTACAAACATTTTGCCAGCGGTAAGGGCGCCCCGAACTGAGGGCGCCTCGATAAGGGAATGAAGGGGAACAGGGAAGATGACTACCTTTAAGGACATCCTCAAGTCGAGTTTTTTGGATCTGGAAAACTTCCTGAAAATAGACCTGACAACGGCTTTTTATTGCATGATCGGAAGCCTAGTTTGCGGTTTGCTGATCTATATTGTATATAAGTATTTCTACAAGGGCGTAGTATACAACAACAACTTCAATATCCTGCTGGTGATGGTGTGCGTTGTGACGACTTTTATCATTATGGTCGTCAGCAGCAACGTCGTGCTGTCGTTGGGCATGGTGGGCGCGCTCAGTATTGTCAGGTTCCGGACCGCCATCAAAGATCCCTTGGATACCGGGTTTATCTTTTGGGCCGTAGCCGTGGGCATTGCCTCGGGGGCAGGGCTGTATGGGGTCGCTATATTTGCCTCTGTTCTCATCGGGATCATCTATGTTTTGTTGACCAAGCTTATCAGGATGAAGTCATTGTATCTCCTTATCCTGCATTATGACAATGAGGCGGAAGGGGATATCTTCGACAATTTAAGCGGCATGAAATATAAAATTAAAAACAAATCCGAGTCGGGAAAAGGATGTGAAATGATCGTTCAGTTTTCCACGAAGAAATTGGACACAAGCATGACGGGGAAGCTGAGGAGCATCGGGGGGATTCACAGTGTATCCATCGTGGAGTATGACGGGGATTACGCGCAATAGGATTACGCGCAGTAGGAGTATGACGGGGGCTGGGCGCCATAGGAATAAGCGAATATGAGAACTACGAATAAGCGAATCAGGATTTTTGTCGTTTTCCTTGCCGCCCTGGGCCTGCTTTTTGCGCTCGATGCGCTGGATGTCGGCATGGCAATCAGCCTATCGGGTGGCGAGATACGTTTTTCGGGCAAAACGTTTTTCTTAGACCGGGATGAGATCATCACATTGGGGACAAGGGCGTTTTACTCGGAAGGCGACATATATTATACGTTGGACGGAAGCGAACCCACCATCGATTCTGTCAAATATGTCGACGGCATTGCGCTGCGGTGCGGGGACGATGTCAAGGTATATACAATCAAGGCAAAGATCATCAGTGACAAAAAAGAGAGCGATACCTATGTCCAGTCCTATTTTGTCAGCCGTGACATCCACAATCGGTTCCACAACTTGGTTTTCGCCATCTCGACAGATCCGGACAACCTATACGGATATAAAAACGGGATCCTGGTAGAGGGAAAAGTGCGGGATGATTGGATAAAAAAGAATCCGGGCAAGGAAATAACCAACAGGACACCAGCCAACTACACTGTCAGGGGAAAGGAATCGGAAAGGGAGGTGTTTGTGGAGGTCTTTCGGGCTGACGGCGCCAAGATCATGAGCCAGCGCATGAATATGCGGGTCAGCGGCGGGACATATACCAGAAACAAAGAACAAAAGTCTTTCCGGCTGTTTGCCAGGACCACGGAGGGGAAAGGCGTCGTGCGGTACCCGTTTTTCGAGGGCAGGATATCCGTGGCCAAGAAGGTCGTTATCGCGGACTATCTCAAGCTATGGTTGCGGACGGGCAGCCAGGATTTTAGAAAAACGTTCCTGAAGGATGTCATTGCCGGACAGCTGGCGCTGAATGCCGGCGTCATCGAAGCCAGCCACGCAAGGCCGGCCGCCGTCTATCTGGGCGGCGAATACTATGGATACGCCAATTTGCAGGAGCTTATCGAAGAAAACTTTTTGTATGCCAACTATGGTGGCATAAAAGCGAATTATGTTGTGGCGGATTCGATGGAAGCCCATTTGCGCGTGAACTATGGAGACGAAAGCTATAATCAAAAGCTCCAGGAATCGTTCGCGCTGTTTTCCATGGATCTGCGCGATGAGCAAGTCTTTCAGGCGGTAAGGGATACCTATGATCTGGATAGCTTCTTGTTCTATTATGCGTTTTTAGTCTATATCAACAACCCGGATTCGGTAAACAACAACTATGTTACCTGGACATACAACGCGGAAGGGCAGCAAATCATGGATTTGAACGTGAAGAAGTATTTGGATGGGAAATGGAGGCCCATCATCAAGGACTATGACGTTGCGCTCGGCCCCCTGCCATACAGCCTGTTGCGCAGTATGCTGGGCGGGGACACAGGGAGCGGTTTGGCGCCCAGCATCGTACTTTCGGCGCTCTTGACAAGGGAGGACATGAAAAACCAGTTTATCAACACCTTGCTGGATCAAAGGAACTACATCTTGTGCCCGGAAGCCATCATCAGCGTGGTGGACAAAAAATATGAGGAAGCCAAGCATGAAATCTACTACTATATCAACAGCGCCGCCAACGATAGGGATGCCTTCAATGAAGCTTCTTTCGAGGAAGAGATTGACAAGATGAGGCTGTTCGCGCGCGAGCGGCCGGCAACCATTCTGAAGGAGTTGCGTGAAGAATTTGGGCTCGCCGACGAATATACGCTGACGATCCAAAAGGGCAACGCATATGTCCAATTGAATTCTATTTCTATTGATTTATCCGATATGCGCGAGGATTTCTCCGGAAGCTATTTCTCCGAGGTTCCGGTTACGCTCACTTATATGGGATCGAATGGCATGGCGTTTGACAAGTGGATCGTCAACGGGGTGGCGTATGACGCCAAGAGCCTGACGATTACCAAGGAACATATTGTAAACAACCGGGTGTATATTGAGGTTTTATGCAAGTAAGGTTTCATGGGGATGGGCATAACGGATCTCCATAGTGAATCTCTTGTTGCGTTTTGCCAAATCTTGTGATACAATGAAGAATATAATTCGGGGAACACATGAAGGGAGCGTCTTTCCTGATGAAATGTCCGTTTTGCGGTTTTGCCGAGTCCCGTGTTATCGATTCCAGGCCTACGGATGAGGGCGGCAGCATCCGGCGCCGGCGCGAATGCATGCATTGTGGCAAACGGTTCACCACGTACGAGAACGTGGAACGGTTGCCGCTCATTGTGATTAAGAAAAATGGATCGCGCCAGTCTTATGACCGGAACAAGCTGCTCAGCGGGGTGCTTCGCGCCTGCGAAAAACGACCGGTCAGTTTGCAGCAGATGGAGGCGTTGGTCAGCGATGTGGAGCAGATGCTGCAAAACAACCTGGAACGTGAGGTTACCACGGCCCAAATCGGGGAGTTGGTCATCGACAGGATTAAGCGGCTCGATGAGGTGGCCTATGTTCGTTTCGCGTCGGTCTATCGCCAGTTCGCCGATATCAAGACCTTCCTCACCGAAGTCAATAAATTGCTGATCGAAAGACAAGTTTAATAGTTTGAAAAGTTTGAAAAGATTAATAAGTTTAACAAGCTTGAAAACAAGCTTGAAAAGTTCGAGTTCCCCCGGTCGCGCGCGGCGTGTCCTTTGCGCGTCGCTGGGTTGCATCATCGCCGCTGTGTGTTTTTTCCTGTGGCCCGCCGGATGCCTGCCGGACGACGCCACGGTGATCGAGAGTTCCCCGCCCCCCCATACCGCCACGCCGACGATTGACAGCAGTGTACGGCTGGTTGCCATCGATCCGGGGCACGGAGGCGAATTCAGCCCTGGGTGCGTTGTTGGCGATGTGTTAGAAAAAGACCAAAATCTGGCACTCGCGTTTCGTGTACGGGATCTGTTGCGGCAACGCGGCTATCGCGTCATGATGCTGAGAGAGGCGGATATTGATATCGCCTTGGCCAACAGGCCGCGCATAGCCATGCAAGAAGGTGCCGATATCTTCATCAGCATCCATCACAATTTCCACGAGGACCAAACCGTCGAGGGCGTCGAAACTTGGTACAACTCTGAGGCAAACGCCGGGAACAAGGGACTGGCGCAGTGTATCCAGTCCGCGATTGTTTCTTCGACCGAGGCGCGGGACAGGGGGATCAAGCTCAGCAACCAGTTTATTGTCCTGCAGGGGTCCAGCGTGCCGGCTTGCCTTGTGGAAGCCGGTTTTCTAAGTAATCCGGAGGAACGGGCGTTGTTGCTTGCCCCGGAGTATCAAGACAGGATTGCGCGGGGAATCGCCGAAGGCATCGACGCATACTATAGGGCGCCCAATGGATAGTGGCCCCCGCACTGTCCCGCGGCATACGATCGTTTTCTGCCCTCCCTGGGCAAATGAGGAGGAATTGTCATGAAACAAAAAGTTCCCGAGTACAGAGGAATATTGAGGCATCATTTTATCGAAGTGCCCGAGGTAATCCATGAGGCGTCAGGCATCCGTTTCTTTGGGCGCCGCATCCGCTCGCTGGTCTTTTCCACCGACGCGGCTATCATCAGGAACATCAACGCCGACGCGGTCATCGCGGTCTATCCCTTTACGCCGCAGCCGGCCATCACCCACGCCGTGATGGTGGCGGCCGACATGCCTGTTTTTGCCGGCGTGGGCGGCGGCGTCACCCGCGGGCCGCGCGTCATCAACCTGGCCATGGACGCCGAGTTCCAGGGCGCCACCGCCGTGGTGGTCAATGCGCCCACCGAGAATTCGGTCATCGCAAAACTCAAAATGACCGTCGATATCCCGGTGGTGGTCACGGTGGTGTCCGAGCTGACGGATATCCAGGCGCGCCTGGACGCCGGCGCCGATATGCTCAATGTGTCCGGCGCGTCGCGCACGCCCGAAATCGTACGCACAATCCGGGAGAAGTTCCCCGATGTGCCGATCATCGCCACCGGCGGCCCCAGCGAGAAAACCATCCTGGAGACTATCCGCGCCGGCGCCAACGCCATCACCTACACGCCGCCCTCCAGCGGCGAGCTGTTCCGCATATCGATGGACAAATACCGCGACGCGCAAGCCGGCGTTTCGGGCGTGTAGACGCAGGGGCTTGTAGACTAAATAATCAATTGCCGGTGATTGATGCGGAAAAAGTGAAGCAATATGCGTGGAGGCGTACCGAAGTGGTCATAACGGGGTGGTCTTGAAAACCATTTGACGGCAACGTCACGGGGGTTCGAATCCCTCCGCCTCCGCCACCAATCAACGCCAGTAAAATCAAGGTTTTGCTGGCTTTTTTTATCGTATCACCCACCAACGCTTCGTTTAGAGGTGGGGGTCTTGCCGAAGGCAAGCAACACCACAAGTCAACACCTCCGGATGAAAAACCAGTTGCATGACTAAAGAAATAACGGTATAATATCTGTAGTAGCAAAAAGGAGGGTCACACATGCCACGTATTCGGTCAAGCACTGATCTTAGGAACAACTACAATGAAATCTCCACGTTCTGCCACGAAAGCCGCGAACCCGTATTCATTACGAAGAATGGGCAGGGTGACATGGTCGTTATGAGTATGGAGACATTCGAAGTACTCAACGAGAAGCTCGAACTCTATCGCCTGCTTGACGAGGGCCGGGCGGCGGCTAAAGCCGGACGTACACGTCCGTACGAGGATGTTTTCCGTGACATCGAACAGGAGATTGTCGATGGACGCTTATAAAGTGGAGGTAACCGTTTTCAATCCCGCCGCCGGCTGTTCTCACCCAGGGTGATTGCCCCGGACGGTGCGTTGCATCACGCCAAGTCTCTCTTTCTCAGGAATAGGTTTGAAACCGCGCCGAATGCGACCGCGCCGACTGTACCCGCGACCAGTGAGATAAGCACTGTGATAACGGTTGAATTGAGTGTGGCGACGCTTGCCGCCGGATAAAACATCATTCCCAATAGGAAAGTGAAGCAGATCGTGAGCCAGAGCTTGTCTCTGAAAAACACGGCTATGCTCAGGAACAGGGAACAAAACACGCCCATTAACAACGCTTTTGCCATCAGGCACAGGATCAAACCACCCACGTTCACGTCGAACGCTTTCCCGGTAAGCAGCCCCGCGATCACCGTTCCGAAAACGTATGTGACGATCATCCCAGCGCCGCTAAAAAGCCCGATCGCGCTTTTTGATATCACATAGTCCAGCTTTTTGGAGTGGACGGCAAATATATTCTTCACGAAGCCCGAGCTATAATCATGCGCGACGAAGATTGCCATGAGCAGCCCGGCAAAGATGAACAGCATATTGATGTTCGCGAAGCCGGCGAAATCGAGGGGATTGTCGGCGACGGCGGAACCGCCCGTTGATTCGATCAATTGCCATGTGTTGTCGAATTCCGGCATGGACATTTGCGGCGTGTTGGCGGTGTATGACGAATTGGAGGGCGGCGGGCTCATATCCGCGCCCGCCAAGGATAGAACCATAGCGGGGATAATGGCGGCGATGATAAGCATGATGAAGAAAACCGGCGTGTGAAATAATCGGTAAAAATCCAGTTTCAGCATGGACTTTACACGGTTTGAAAAGCTCGGAGACTTAAAATTCTCCATCCTGGCCATCGTGTTACCCATTTTAGTTGCCCTCCTTGTTTTGGGACATAATACGGAGATAGTATTCCTCAAGCCCGATCTTCCTGAAGCTGATCTCGTTGACAGAGAGCCCGTTGGCGTACAGTAAGCCGCCCACGTTTGCGCTTTCGGTTTCGCCGTACACGCGGATGCCCCCGTCCTTTTGCTCGATCTCTTTGTACCGCCGCGACAAAACGGCAATGGCCTGCGTGTCGTTATTCGTCTTTGTGAAAACGAAGTCGCGGCACTCCTCGCTCATCTCGTTTGCCTGCATTTCCTTGATCAACGTGCCGTATCGGATGATCGCATAATGCGTGGCGATTTTGGATAGCTCGCCGAGGATATGGGAACTGATCAGGATGGTCACGCCCTCCTTGCGGTTGAGTTCGATCAGGGTCTCCCTGACGATCCTCATGCCGTCCGCGTCCAGCCCATTGATCGGCTCGTCCAGGACCAGCATCCGGGGGCGGCCGAGAAGCGATTGCGCCACGCCGAGCCGCTGTTTCATACCGAGGGAGCATTGCTTGAACTTGCGGTTGGCGGCGCCGGACATGCTGACGAGCTTCAGGGCGCGCTTTACCTCAGCGTTCGGGTTTTTGATGTTCAGGTTCAGTGCCTGCATCATCAGGTTTTGGTAGACCGTGCTGCCCGGGAAGCAGCCGGGGTTTTCGATCAGGACGCCCATCCGGGTGCGGATACCGGCGTCGGTGTAGTGCTTGCCGTACAGCCGGATTTCACCGCCGCTGGGAACCAAGAGACCGGCGATGAGCTTTTCCGTGGTGGATTTGCCGGATCCGTTTTCACCGATGAACCCGTAGATCGACCCTTCCGGGACTCTCAGATCCAGGTTCTGCACGGCGTAGATGTTGCGAAAGGCTTTTGACAAACCGGAGGTCTCAATCGCATACATGGCTAGTATTTCACCTCTCAAACTTAGATTTTTAATATTTTTCGTGGTTTCCCTCATGATTCCCTCATGATTCCCTCATGGTTTCCTCATGGTTCCCTCACGGTTCCCTCATGGCTCAATGGTTCAGGATGATTTCTAAGCCAGTAAGCAGTGGGCCTTTTCGCAGACTTCATGGATGGCGTCGTACTGCTGGTCGATCAGCGGCAGGACCGCCTCCGCGCGTTTGGCGGTAAGCCTTGTGAAACTGAAATAGGGCAAAGCCCAGCCGACCAGTGCGGGGATAGCCAGAACGATGAACAACGGGATCATGTCGGCCAGGAACGCAAATACCGAACCTGTCATGAATGCCGTTCCTATCAACCCGATGGTAAAGGCGGCGATGCTGGCCGTCGTCGTTTTCGATTGCTCCAGCTTTTCGATTTCCCTCACGTTGCTCTCAAACTGACGCTGGAGGCGGGTCAGTTCGGCTTTGTTCCTGATTTTGCGGTCGCGCTTGAATTTGAGGAACGTCGTGGAAAGGCCGATGGCGGTGGATTCGCTTCTGTCCAATGTCCAGCCAAAATGGGGATACCCATCGGCGTACACGCCCTCCATGTCGCGGCTGACGGCCACTTCTTTGTACTCGTAGCCGACAAAGCCCTCACAGTTTCTGGTGGTTTCGTCCATTGTAGTCTCTCCTCTCATTTTTCAGCTTCACGTTTGTACGTGATCTGTTTGATGGGTCTATCTTAACAGGTGATTGTTTACGAATTGTCAGGGAATCGTTTGAGAAATATTAATTGCGTTATATATGGATATGAGGACGATTGCAAGGTGCGACTGCAATCGCGTAAACAATGCCCAAGTAAGTAGTGCCCGCGTAAACAATGCCCAAATAATGCCCATACCCTTGAAAAAATGGCTTGCCTGATATATACTGAAGCCATCGTATGGGTGGCGTCGTATGCGGCGCGATGAATTTACGCAATGTGAGGATTAAGTATGGTTGGACAAAAAATCATTGCAGACGACAAGACATATGAGATAATCAAGCTGCTTGCGAAAGGCAAAGGCGGATATAACTATCTTGCAAAAACCGGGGATACTGCTGTAGTCATTAAGAAAATCCATTACGAGCCATGTGATTATTTCCAGTTTGAAGATAATAAGCTCAACAGCGAGTTGAGGGATTATAAGACCCTTTTCGATTTAGGGATACCCATGCCCAAACTCCTGTTTTTCAACCAAGATGAGCAATTCCTGATCAAAGAGTATATTCCTGGCGGCACGCTTGCCCAGGTTGTCGCTGATAATCAGCTCGGCGATAATCACATAACGCAAATGTTTGCATTATGCGAGAAGCTATACCCAAACAAACTGAATATCGACTACTTCCCAACCAACTTTCTCGAACGGCATGGCGTTCTTTGCTATGTTGACTATGAGTGTAGCCGGTATTCAGATGAATGGAATTTTGAAAATTGGGGCATCTGGTTTTTAGCAAATCAAATAGGCATGGTTTCATTTTTGGAAGGTGGAGATCATGCCTCGCTACTTGAGAATGGCAAACCGATTCAAAGGGGATTTGAGGAAATTATCAAGCGATGGCTTCTGTTGAAGGGCAGCAGTAGCCATTTTTAGGTTATATTCTATCTATCTATCTATCTATCTATCTATCTATCTATTTCAACATGATTGTTTGCGTATTGTCAGAGAATCGTTTGAGAAATATTAATTGGAGAAGCTTTGTGTGTAAAAAATATGCAAAAAGGCGGCGGCGGCTCCTTTTCGGAACCGCCGCCGGGACGCCGGGACACCGGGACACCAGGTCGTTGGGTTGCCGGGTCGTTGGATCACCGGGTCGTTGGGCCGCTTTAACCTCACATTCACATCGTCGTCAGTGAAGTAACGCATTGCCCTTCTCGCAGATTTCATGTATCTCATCATATTTTTTCTCAATGAGCGGCACCACTTCCACGGATCGCTTCTTCGTAAAGAGCTGAAACAGGCGATACGGGAGCGCCCAGCCGCTCAAGCCGGGGATGCCGAGAATGACGCACAGAAAGATCAGCGGCGGATCGTTTGTCACGGCAAAGACAGAACCAGCCAGGAAAGCGGTGCCAATCAAGCCGACAATGATCGAGTACATGGTCGCCGCGCTCGTTTTCGAGTTTTCAAGAGCCGCGATCTCATCCATGCAGGCTTCAAAATGCTGCTGGAGGCGGGTCAACTCCATTTTGTTGAGAATCTTGCGGTCACGCTTCAGTTTCAATGTGATGAGGCCCGCAAACTGCCTGGCCGGCATCGAATCGTCAGGTATCCAGCCGAAGTTTTCGTAGGCGTCCAAAACCATGGATACCTTTTCGCCGTCGGTATTTACGATCTTGTAGTCATAGCCGACGTAATCCTTGCCGCCCCTGGTGACTTCATGATAACTCATATTCCTTTTCCCCTTTCCTCTCGGACCAGTCTTGTTGCACCGGTAGTCGGACAGTAAACTCGGAACCTGACCCGAGTACGCTTTTCGCGGTGATCGTGCCGCCTGACAACTGGAGTATCCGAAGCGATAACGCAAGGCCAAGCCCGTTGCCCTCCGTGGCATGTGACGTGTCGCCCTGAAAAAACTTGTCGAAGATGTGCCGCAACGTCTCCTCGCTCATGCCGCAGCCGGTATCGGAAACGGTAACGATAATCTCGTCCGCAGTCGAAGTCTGCGCAAGCGTCACCGCGCCGCCTTGGCCGGTAAACTTTATCGCGTTGGACAGCAGGTTATTCCAAACAAGCTCCAAAAGGCTTTCGTCCGCTACGATTGTCGCCCGATCCTCCAAATCAGCCTCAAAGTCAATGCCCTTCTCTTCCCAGGTATCCTCAAATTGCAGGGCGCACTCGCTGAGTTGGGCGCAAAGATCGTATGCTTCCGGGGTCGGCTGGATCTTCTGCTGCTCCAGACGGTTCAATTTCAGGATGTTGGTGATCAGCCCCGACAGTTTCTTGGTGGACGCTATGATCGCGTCCGCATACGCACGGCGCAGTTCGTCCGAAACATGCTCGCGCCGCAGCATCTCGGCATTACTTTGGATGACCGAGAGCGGGGTCTTGATTTCATGGGACACGTTGGAGAAGAATTCCGTTTTCAGTGTTTCGATACTGCCAAGCTCCGCCACCATCTTATTGAAATCCTCTATCATGACATCCAGATAATCTATTTTGTCAGCCGTGTGCAGGGGTCTGACGTAGACGGAGAAGTCGCCGCCCGCAACCTCCCTGGTCGCTTTGGCCAATCTCTGCATAGGCTGGTCATAGTTCTTATTGATCTGCCAGCGAACGTACAACGTAAAGCCTGCTGAAACCGCGGTCCAATAAAAAACGACGATGATGATTGACAGCGGGGGGACTGCGGTGTAATCAATGTGGGCGCCTAAGATATAGTTCTGGATCGTCGTCAGCGTCGCCATCACGATAAAAGTAATCACAAAGATGGTGATAGCGAAATACTTTGCGCGCGTGTGGTTGACGGACTGCTTTTTCATTCCAGCACCGCCTTGTACCCAAGCCCGCGCACGGTCACGATCCTGAATCCTTTGCTGCGTGAAAACTTATCCCGGAGTTTTGTCACATAGACATCCACCGCGCGCAAGGTCGTCTCGGTCTCGATGCCCCAAAATTCGTCCATCAGCTGTGCCCGCGAAAACGTCTTATTGGGGTAGGACAGGAGCTTGTACAGGATATTAAACTCCCTGGTGGTCACCGGCACTTCCTCGCCGCCCACCACAGCGCTCATGGCGTCGGCGTCCAGTTCGATGTCGCCGGCTTTGATTTTTCGGTCCATCTTGATATTCGCGCGGCGCAAAAGCGCCCTGACCCGAAGAAGCAGTTCGTCAAGCTCCAGCGGCTTCACCATGTAGTCGTCGATGCCGAGCCTGAACCCCCTCTGCTTGGATGGCAGATCGTCTTTGGCCGACATGAACAGGATGGGGATATGCTTGTTCACCTTGCGCACCGTTTCGGCAAACTCGAAGCCGTCGATCTCCGGCATCATGATGTCTGAAACAATCAGGTCGTACCGGTTGTTGTACATGAGATCGTAGGCATCGGCAGCCCGCAGGCAGCCCTTCGCCATAAAGCCGCTGTCATTCAAATAAGTGCAGACGAGTTTGTTGAGCTTGGCGTCGTCCTCCAGTACGAGAATGTTGATCATGTCTCCATACTCCCTCTCGGTCGGCGTTTTGGGATGCCTCACATTGTACACGCAATATGTTTGAGAATTGTTTGAGAATTGTTAGAGAAATATTAATTGTATGATATGGATGATTCCATTGCCCTGTGGGTGGAAAAATCCGGCCACAGGAAGAAGGTATGAAACACCATACGAGGGGGGTATGATGTTGAAAATCAATCGCCTGTTGGAAATAGTAACGATACTCCTCAATCGCGAAACGGTCACAGCGAAAGAACTCGCCGACCGTTTCGATGTTTCCGCTCGTACCATTTACCGTGACATTGACGCGCTGTCCTCCGCAGGCGTCCCTGTTTATACGAACAAAGGCAACAACGGCGGCATATCGCTTTTGGAGGACTACACGCTGAATAAAGCATGGCTCTCCAAGAACGAGAGCGAGGGGCTGCTCCTTGCGCTAAAAACGATGGGCGCTACAAGCTATCCCGAAGCCAACGCGATTATTGATAAACTTGGATCAATCTTCAAAAGCAGTCAAGCGCACGATTGGATTGAGGTGAATTTTGAGGGGTGGAGCAGCAAAGTCAACGAACA
>Ga0123353_10002037_pt1 | contig 24950 bp, 22 predicted proteins | sample TergutLab28metaG_3_FD_92763 | JGI IMG/M metagenome (GOLD analysis project Ga0123353, IMG submission 92763) | Labiotermes labralis P3 segment gut microbial communities from Petit-Saut dam, French Guiana - Lab288 P3 | ecosystem: Host-associated > Arthropoda: Insects > Digestive system > Gut ...
CATTTCCGGTCAAAGTGAAATATTGTTCACCGAATACCAGCATCAATATCACAATAATCGGCGTTAAAAACAGAGATACTGTCATCATGTTTTTTGACCGCAGATGAGCCGCGGCAAAATTGACCAAAATTGCAGCAACATAAAGACTCGTCAAAATAATAATAAAAAAAGTCATTGCTGTGGGCAATGCGCTTTCTGAAAAGTTTTCAAGTTTTGTTAAATTGCTTTCGCCAAAGAAAAATAGTGAAAACCATGCCAAAGCCTGACCCCACATTGCTACACGAAGAATGCTTACTCCTTGGTACATCAACACATCTTAGGATATACCATTTAAACAACAAAAATCAATACTTAATCACTATCAGTATACACCTTATTCACGATTTGACAAATCTCATTTCTGGTGTTATTTTATTATGCACATGACTAGTTTTAGAGTCGGTAATGCTCACGGAGAGGTGTCAGAGTGGTCGAATGTGCCTGTCTCGAAAACAGGTGTCCCGCAAGGGACCGGCGGTTCGAATCCGCCCCTCTCCGCCAACGTTCGGACTGTCGCTTCGCGATGACACAAATCCTCTTCCTTCCGCCAAGGGGTTAAATCTCTTCAACAAGTGTTGAATACAGGGCGACGTCGGCGCGTTGCTTTGATTTGTCTGTCCATGCCTTTCGCATTATCCCTTCAAAACGCATGCCTGCACGTGTTAGTATTGCACCAATATTATCATTTTCAAGATTATATATTGCCTCGATTCTCCATGCCATATTATTGTCCCGTATATACTTAAACATGCCAATCAAGGCTTCGGGCATGTATTTGCTTGTTTGAAAATCGGGGTGTATAATGAACCCGAGTTCTACGGTCCTGGCTCTTTTTTCACTAAAACGATGAAGGCCTATGGAACCGATGACTTTTTTTATGCGGCTTTTTTGACTGCCTTTTAATTCTATTGCGAAATCTATTCCGTCTTTATGAGTATTGTACCGCCGCGTCATAAACTCGATACGGAAATATGCTTCCGAAATGCTTTGATACGTCGGGAAAGTCAAATACTTGGTTGCGTCGGGGTCGGAACAATATTCAAAAAGGTCCGGCGCGTCTTCGGATTTCCAGTGCCGAATAATAAGGTTCTCGGTTTCATAAAGCACCATAACGTGCATATATTATTGCCTGGGTCATATCTTTGCAAACTGCTTTATTATATCTATGACGGGCTTTGAATTTGGATACTGTTGAAGCATTTCTATCGCTTCATTTACCAACACCGCGTATTTCGTCTTTGCCGCCTCTAAACCAAAAACCGTCACATATGTGTGTTTGTTATTACGCGCGTCTCCTCCGGATTTTTTGCCGGTTTGTTCGCTTGTCCATAACACGTCTTGCAAATCATTATGAATTTGGAACGCAAGTCCGATTCGTTCGCCGATTTTTTCCATTTTTTTGATAATAGTTTTGTTTGCGCCCGCAACGGCAGCCCCCGCACCGAATGCCGCGATGAACATTTTTGCCGTCTTGTTATGATGGATTTCGATAAGTTCTTTTTTGGAAATCCTTTTTCGTTTTTCCCAAAGGACATCACGGACTTGGCCGCCTATCATTCCTCCTACACCCGCCGCTTCGGCAATTTTTAACATCGTGTTGATTGATGGTTTTGGCTTTTTTGCATGCCTGTGCCATGACCTCGAACGCCGTATTCAAAAGTCCATCGCCCGCCAGAATCGCCATGGCCTCGCCGTATACTATGTGATTGGTGGGTTTACCGCGCCGCAATTCGTCGTTATCCATCGCGGGCAAATCGTCGTGGATAAGCGAATACGCATGAATCATCTCAAGCGCGCAAGCAAAAGGAAGCGCGACGGAAACGTCTCCGCCAAGCATTTCGCACACCGACAAAAGCAGTACCGGACGGATTCTTTTACCGCCCGACAAAGCGCTGTACCGCATTGCATCATATATTTCCTTTGGGTCGCGAACGGCAAGGTATTGGTCCAATGCGGTGTTAACAAGGTCGATTTTTCTTTTGTCCATTGAGTACTATACCATAAAAAAAAGAAAGGCAATTATTGCCCTTCTTTTTTCGCTTTTTTCTTTTCTTTTTTCGCATGCTTTATGTCGGCTTTAGTGACCATGCCCACGTTTTTGCCTTCTTTCATATCGGCGAAGAAGTTTGCCGCACCAAGCGTTGCCGCAACGCGGTTTTCGGCGCCAAGTTGTGCCCGAATTTTTTTGTTGGTTCTTGCCAAATTAGCATAGAACAATCCAATGCCCGCACCAAGCAGGATCACGGCTCCGGCGGCGCAGATTATTATTATCAGAACCTGGGTCGACAAGCCGTATTCGACGGTACTGTTGATTTCCGCCCCGTGTACGCCAAGCCACGTGCTTGTTAGGGTAATAATAAGGTTATCCCCTTCGCGCTTCATATTGTCGGGGAGTTCTTTGGTGATATCAATGCCGTTTACAACCCATTTTTTGACTTCTTGCATATTGCCGGGAATCGCGACCAAGGTCACGGTTCCGTCTACCCTAAGCCCTGTGGTTTTACCTATGCCAAGTTCGCCGTTGCCTTTTACCGTCAATGTTTCGGTAATATCAATGGGTTTTAGGGAAAAGCGGATTGTAACCGTAAGACTGTTTGTCATTTTTATTCTTAAGGTATTAGTGTCATCGCCTTGTTGGTTTTCTTGAACGCCGTCGTCGGGCATTACCAAAAAGCCGTCAAATCTGTAAAAATTTTCATTAGACAAACTTACTCTAATAATAATGTCTTCGCCGGGTTCAAACCATCGGTCGTCGGTCGGTTTATCGGGTTGGTCGGCGTAGTATACTTCATAGGTTCCGCCGTCGCTTGCGTTTTCGGGGACGATAATATTAAGCGTGTAAATCCTTATATAGCGTGCGACGATTATGAAATGGTTGCCTTCCACGTTTGATTTAAGCAATTGCTCATTAATTTCATTAGTTCCGTCAAGAATAATGGTGTCGAGAATATTGCCTTTGTTGTCTTTTTCGTATATTTCGTATTGTACAAAGCGGTAATTCGGAACTTCGACCTTTGCGGTGGGTTGCAGCACATCGTTAATGCGTATTGTGCCCCCGGACGGAATATTAATATTCCACAATCGATTCCCGATGGAACTTGTACTATCTCTTGCATCATAGCGGATAATATAACCATGTTGTTTAAAATTTGCCCAGATTTCCCGCGGCGCATCTTCGACCATTATTATGATTTTCCAGCCAATATCAGGGTCCGGAAAATCTTTTTCTAATGTATTTTCGAATCCGTTGAATTGGTAATAATCATTGGCGACCGCGCTGACTTCTACCAATGATCCTTTGGGCAAGTAAGTATCCAATGACCTTTCCGTATACGAGTAACCCAGACTGTCATACACTCTTATAGTCAGGTCGCCCCATTCTTGATATTGTTCCGGAATAAAGACGGATATGTGATAAATTTCGACGTATTCCGCAATGAATATTACAGTATTTTCGCCTTCTTTGATATAACGTGCAAGCCAGCCTGTGTCTATTGCATCGACGAGGTATTCCTTATCCAGTTTAAGCACACCTTTGGTTTCGTCGACATAACGCTTGTTGGTCCAATCGTATAATCTCCATCTGTCGAATCTGTATTGCTTGTCATCGGATTCATATTTTGCCACAGCAACAGCCGTAACATTTGCAATGTTGTCGATTGTGATTGGTAACGAATTCTTTTGAGAAATCAAATTCTCGTAAGTCAAACCTTCAAGCACAGTCGTTCCGCTCTTTGCGACAAATTCAAAATTGTATTGCACTTTTTCGTAATGGATTACGATTTTTGCAAGTCCGCCTGCTAAATCAAACCTTGCATCGTTTTCAGTCAAAGCATCGTAATCTTTGTCTGTTATTTCGTTGCTGCCCAAAGCGTCGTCCATCGGATTGCCACCACTATCAAATAATTCATACTTAACAAATTTGTAATGCGGGTTTTCGATTGCGTTTATGTGTGTAATCCAACCGCTTTTCGGTACGCTTTCGTATCCGATATATCCTGCAAGGTTAATACTTTTTTTAGCCCCGCCAATCGTGTACTCCACGGAACCTGCTTGCTGTAAATTTGAGGCTTCTTCAATATAGAGTTTGTTTGCATCGCTTCTTTTGTTAATTCTGACGGTGATTTTACCGTTATCTACATAGTTGTTAATGAATCTAACAGAAATAATGTCATCAAGCGGCAATTCTTGGTCTTGCTGCAGATCTGTACCAAGAGGATCCCAGTCAAGCGGGCTTAGACCATCTTTCCCTTTCATCAAAACCACCCAATTATAATCGGTATTACCACCTGTCCAGCCCGATGCGTATAGTGATATATCTGTTTCACCAAGGAAAAACGTACCCGTCAGGCTTGTGTTTGCACCCTTCTTAACATATTGCGTTAAACCCGAAGTATCCAACGGAGAGTTAAGCACAATATCGAATTTGGTTTCATCGCCGATTATCGCTTTGAATAACACATATTTCTTGTTTTCTGTATCGAAATCCGTCATTCCGTCATACGGATTGTAAATATCCACAACATCTGTCCATCCAGTCGTTTCCCAGCTTTGTTCTTGCCAGCCATCAAAGTCATATCCCGTTTGATGCGGAGGAGTCGGAAATGTCAAAGCAGTATCATACTCTGGACCATTTTCCTTGTATAAATAAGTAGTAATTTCACCGCTGTAATCCGTGAACATGAAAATTTTGCGGGTTTCGAAAGCACGCAATTTTACACTGAAGACGTTATTAATGTCCGACCTTACGTAAATAGGTGGAGTTTGCCCCGAGTTCATATAATCAACAAAGGCTTGCGAACGAATGTAATTACTTGTTTTGCCCTCGCTACCGCCGTTTACCGTAAAGTTGGTTGTATTGGATGATTGATAATGAAGAGCTACGTTTGTTATATCTTTATTAAAGTAACTGTTTGTTACTGTGACCGTAGCGTTAGTGTTTTCCCTGCAAACGATAGCGGCTTTGCTTGCCGGGCTTGTGCTTATTGCGGCATCGTTGAAACAGTTTTCGATTTTCACGGTTCCGTACCTTACACGCCCGACAATCCCGCCAACATAATTACCGGAGTTACCTTGCACATCGCCTCTGTTATAGCACCAATTAATGTTGACGGTTGGAGTTTGACCTTCGATATTGCCCACGATACCGCCGGCATAACCGCTTGCCGCACTTGTCGAAATATTACCTTCGTTTGCACTGTATTCAATATTAACAGTTCCGTTCAAATTCTTTCTGCCCAAGATTCCGCCGGAATTAGAAGTTCCTTCGACATCGGCACCGTTAAAGCATTTTATTATGTCACAGTTTTGTCCCGATTCTACAGTTCCGACGATTCCGCCGACACGGTCCCTGCCCCTTATTTTACCGTCCGATACCTGGATGTTTTCAAAGCGTGCTGCCGTTCCCGCCACGGTTCCCGCAACAGCTGCGACGTTATCTTGAACGCCGCCGATTATGTCCACGTTCGTCATTACAAGGTTTTTGACCGTTCCGGAAACTTGCCTGAACAATCCATTGTTGGTTGACTTGGTAGGCACGTTATCAATTGTAAGGTTGTTTATGCTTTTGCCGGTTTCGCTGCCCCCGTCAAATGAATTGCCAGCGGCAAGCGACGGAATAGATATCCAATTTGTATTACCGCCCAAGTCTATATTTGCGCCAAGCTTGAAATGATAACCGTTTGTTCTTGTCTGTCCCATTCTTGTACGGACGGTAGCGTCGTTAAGTTCGGCATAGGTGCTGATGATATACTCGCTGCCTACATATCCATCGGTATCATTCCATGCCGCCTTGACTTGAGGTTTCCCTCGAGTATCAATTATTCCCGTTAAAAGCACCGCCCCCATTACCGCAAGAAGTGTGCCCAGTGCGACGAAACCAATTCTAAATCGCTTTTTCATCTTACTTACCTCCTGTCAAGTCTTGAATACTTTTCATTTGCTCGTTAAACTCCATTCGCTTTTTGTTTTGTTCTTGCAAAGCTTGTAGCCGCAGAAGTTCAGCTTTACGCTTTTGATTCAATCGGATAAGAAGCAGCGCGATAACAACAAACACAGGGATAATTATCGCGGCAAGCAATAGGCCCAGTACGTATACAGTGCTTATTTGAGTATCAACGGTGATTTCAAGTTTGCGGCCATTTTCTTCCGATATAAAAGTCGCAAGCCATGCGCTGTCGGCGGTCAATAGTACGGTATCGCCGGTTTTGGTCGCACTGTTAATTTGGGAAACTTTTTTACCGTTTATTTTCCAACCGGAGGCTTGAAATGCCATGTTTGCTTTAAATGATATTCTAAGTGTTTCGTCAAGGCTTATTTGAGTAGAGTCCAATGTTACTTTTCCGTTTGATACATTCACTTTTAAATCTATGTCATATTTTTGAGGAACATAGGTTATGGGGATTTCTCTGAAACTGCTCATTGAAATTCTTGCATAGTTTCCCGATTTGTTGAACGTTGCCCCGAAAGCTTCTATACGGTCTATGGTATCCTGCGATACTTCATAGAATGCAATCGGTAAGAACACTATTTCTACGAACGAGTCTGCCGGGAGAGGGTCACTTTTATAAGAATACTCGTCCTCTCTAAGCGTTGAAAGCCTGTTTCCGTCTTTATCGACGATATACACAGAGACCTTTCCGCCCGCGTCGCCTGTAACTTTGACTTCCATCACCATTTTACGTGTATAAACCGCTACAAGTTTCAAGACATTGTTTTGCATGCATGTTGTTTCCAACGTTACTCTTTCTCGCATAATAAGTTCGTCTGTTAAAGCATCCGATTTGGTTATTTCCCATAACTCGGTTCCCGAACTTGTCATTTTTTCGGCATACCAGCCTGTTAATACATAATTTTCAAGGCTGCTTGTTATGTTTACAAAAGCATCAAAATCAAACCCGATTAAGTCGCCCGCATTAACAGTTGCCGTACCGCGTGTAAATGTTGCAGGTAATTCTTCGCCGTCGAGGTTTTCGGCACGCAATGTCGTTGAATATGCCACAACTCCGAAGGTAATTGTTATTTCACGGTCTTCCGCCAAAGTAAACAGTAATGTACCGGTTGTCGTGCCTAACGATGCACCATTTTCTTCAATATCTGTAATTGTTGTGCCCATTTTGGAAGTTATACGGATTTCAACCTCGGCACCAACATCGTACCAACCAAGGTCATCGTAAAAGGGCCTGTGCGTGGTTCTGTCGGGGTTTTTAATATTGATGTAAATCAAGTCCTTGTCCCTAAGTGTTTCATAGTCATATATGTTCTCGGTTCCGTTATTGAAAGTGAAGTCTAATTTTAACTGGAACTGTTGGGTGTACATGGCGATAATAATAATTTCGTTGTTTTCGTCCAAGTACTTGTCAAAAAAATCATTACTGAATCTTTCAACGCTGGATTCGCCGTCGCCAAATTCAATTCTCCCGTTTGGTGCCGGAAAGTAATCATACCAATCGGGATCTTCGTTTTTTAATTTCTTTTGTTGGTTAAGAATTTTAATGTTATTGACGGAGTTGCTTGTAAGCCTGAAACCCTCTACCGATTCTATTTTGTTGGTATAGGTGCAGCCGCTGTTCAGATTCACCAACTCGAAATAATCTTTTTCGATTCCGCCGATCACGGGCAGAGTTACCGGTACTTCTATTAATTGCCCTCCATGTTCTTCCGTTGTCATTGTTACTGCCTCGCCGACGACACTTATTTTATAATCTTTATTTTTGAACATCGCACGAACGGTAAAGTTCGGATTCGCCGGGTTCGGTACATTTATTTTTATTTGATAACCGATAACAATATCGTCGTCTTTAATCGGGACAGGCGAAGCATTTACGTAAGACGTAACGGAGGAATCGTTGTAATCCTTGAAATTTGTTCCGTCGGTGCTTATCATAAATTGTATATCTTCAAAGTCTCTGTACTTACTGGTGAAAGCCTGGACTGTCATTACAATGGAACCAATCCCAGGGTCTTCGTATTCCATGACCACTCCGGAATTTTTGGAAACACCATCAATTACAAGACGTCCGAATGTATTATCATTGGAAACAACTTTCGCCACAAGCGGGGTATTGTTTGATAAAACGGCTCGAAATGTAAAAGACCAGTTACTGCCGTCTTTATAGCCATAATCAGTAACAAAGTCTTCATTAATCAAATACTCGCCCGTGTTTGTGTCGTAAAAGTCTAAATGCCATATGCCACCTTCTTTATAGTCACCTTTACCTAAAGGGGCCCAACTTGCTGCATCACTTTCATTTCCATATTCAGTATTTTTCAATACATATATGCCTATGAAGTTGCTGTATCCGAAAGTGTTTACTCTTAAGTGTCCCCCTTGTTGGAATATAGAAATACCATAGATTTGAGAGTCATTTTCATTACGGGCTTCTAATTCCTGGCCTGTTGTTACAACGTTAAACTGAATCGGAATCCATTTCGCGTAAAGATGTATATCATAATCTATTATTTGCGGAAGTGCCGCGATGTCTGCATAATCCACCGCGCCGTTTACAACAAGACTCCAGCCATCAAAATCATAGCCTATTTTGTTGGAGCCTTTGACATCGTCAAACTCGTCGTTCAATTTCCCGCCCATTTCCAACAACATCGTTATCTTGTCGTTTTCAAAAATCATATTTTCGGGCAGTTGGGACGGTGCTTCAAAACTTCCTCCGTTGGCATCAAACGTCAATATGACCACGTTATCGAAAATCGTTAATTCGGGTTCGCCTGCAAGTGTACGTCGGAATGTATGCGTGGCTTCGGGAGTACCTTTTCTGTTTATCGCATCGATGAAAGACGATGTTTTCATATCGGCTGTAGTTCGAGATGTCGAAAGCGTGATACCGCTTCCCAATACTGTCCCTATAAACTTGTTGCCGTCTCCATCCGGGAAAAGGTCTTTGCTGTAATGACAATTCGTAATCGAGAACACCGACGACGAAACGGTATTGCTTTTATCTTGTCCGCCTACAATCGCGCCGCGTAAGCCCGCGTCTCTTATTTGCGCCATTACAAAGCAGTTGCTTATGGTAAGGTATCTATTCCAATCGGTACTTGGCACACAAACCCCGACAATCCCGCCGGCGTATGCGTAGGTTGTTGTCAAGTTTGTTTTGAAATCCCCCCGCGCATAACAATTTGTTATTGTAATTACGTTTTTGTTGTTGGTCGCCCCGCCTTGACTTAAATAGAAGGCGCGCCCTACAATACCGCCGACACTTTCGCGCGCGTCGATATTGGTGTACGATGCGGTCGCCCCGCCGGTGCTTGTAAGAACACCCCAATAGTAACAATTAGTAATTGCCACATTTGAATTGCTTGTTGCATTATAGCCCGCCCCGGCGCTGTCCGCCCCGCCGATACAGCCGATAAGCCCCCCGGTCGTGTATCTGCCGGTAATATTAATTCTGCTGTATGAATTTTTTATAACAACGTAAAACGGGTCGTTAATGCTTTTCCCAAAGCCGGTTATACTGCCCACGAGGCTGCCTGTGAATACGCTGCCTGTGGATGAATTCGTTATCGAACCGCTTTCGACCCGTACATTTTCGATTAACGAGGTGAAGACCAATCCATTGGTAGTGTTGTTGGCCGTTCCGCCTGTAATCCTGCCCGCGACAACGCCTTTACAAACAACAGCGCTGCCGGAAGAACTTATACTTACATTTGTGAAGGTAACGTTTTTCATCGTGCCGCGGAATTCGGCAAACATTCCAAGGTTACCGGTCGTTCCGCTTATCGTCATTCCGTTAATTTCATATCCATCACCGTCAAAGACCGACCCTACAGGAAACATGGCAACAGGTGACCAGTTTGCTGTTCCAGTGAAATCGATGTGGGATGTTAGTTTATAATACCTGTTCCCGGTCGCCCAAGTACTTACACTCCGTAACGCAACTGCGCTTCCTATAAGATACGGGCTTTGTTCTGTTCCCGCACCGGTAATGGTGTCGCCGCCGGTATTGTAAATAATGTCTGCGTAAACGCTTTGCGATTTTTCGGTGTTTATAAGAAAGGCACCCGCCGCTATCATGCAAACAGCGATTAGCGCAACTATTAACCTACCTGTATATCTTTTGTATTTTTGTCTCATGTTTATACCTCACTCTATCCTCTAGTCTGCTCTATAATAGATGCTATTATTTAACTGTGTCAAACAATTTTACAAAGAAAACTCCGCAATGCGGGTAAAGCCTTGCAAGATATACGACATTTGTGTATAATAGGTGACTTTGTCGGGCTTGTAAGAACCTGCACTTGTGCAGAACCTTGCAGCCCGCCTCGCGGGCTGTAGCGCAGCTGGTAGCGCGCAACGTTCGGGACGTTGAGGTCGCACGTTCAAATCGTGTCAGCCCGACCAAATATGTCAATACTATAGACTCCCTGTTCTCCTGTTGTATCCATCCTTGTCGGAATTGAAGTATTTCACCCAAGCGCCTCTCCTGAAATAGTTAAAAAACTGTTATTTTTTGCCAAAACGCACGGATTATTAATATCCGGAGGAAGTGATTTTTTCACGGAAAAAACACAAATGAAAGAATTGGAGCTCCAATAGTAACCGATGAATTTGTATGTTGGGCTTAATTCAAACAAAAAGAGCCTTGGTTGGCTCTTTTTTATCATCGTATTGCAAATGATACATCGTCAATGTCAAGCGACTGTCCGCCCGTCGCGGTAACCACAAAGGTGATTCTTGCCGCAACTGCTCCCGCCGGAGCCGCCGTGGTGATCCCTCTGTAATATCCAAAGATTCTGTTTGCATTCGGAATATCTGCTTGCGCCGTGATTATTTCCAAACCCACGGTTTCTTGGCCGTCTGCCGTTATGAATGTCACAGTAGCCGTGACACCCACCAATGCCCCTTCGCTGTGGGCAAAAAACGAAAGTTCGTAAAAACATCCGGGGTTAACCGGCACGGTTTGGCTTAAATTCGCACCATTGGTCATATTGACCGCCGAATTCCCGGAGTGCACGCGCCCCGATTGGGTGACCTGTGATATCCCGCCAGGGGTCGTCGTAACCCAACCGACAGGTATATTCCCGGAAAACAATTCCATGCCGGGATTTTGCAAAATCTCGCCCACGGATTGACATTCACAACCGCAAACCCCGGGCGGACCTTCCGGACCTTCCGGACCTTGCGGCCCCTGCGGACCTTCCGGACCTTGTGGGCCTTGGGGTCCCTGTGGACCTTGAGGGCCGGGCGGACCTTGTTCGCAGCACTTGGGTCTTGTCCAACACCACGAAGAACAGTTCCAGCACGATTTATCTTTTTCTTCAGTAAAATCCATTAGTTAAATTCCTCCATCATTAAACGCTTAAAAGCGCCTAATACAGAATATGGGAATTATGCGGTAATTGTTTTATTCACAATCCCAAATCTTCCGCAATATTTTGCATTGCGGTTAAAGTTTCTTGAACAACCCAATCCGGGTCTTTGCCCATCTTTGCGCACATTTGCATAATTCGCTTTGTGCCGGATGCAAAATCTTTGTTGTCCATCATTCGTTTTACGGCGGCAACATCAATATATTCCAACTTTCTTTTGGGACTTGCTCTGGCACAAGACGCTATAAACCCCGTCAACTGGTCCACCGCACATAGCGCATATTCCATATAACAATTCGGCTCTACATCAGTATATATTCCGTACCCATGCGCGTTAAAAGCATGAACTTCACGTTCGTCGAATCCTTCCCTCTCAAAAATTTCGCGGCATTTATAGCGACGCGTGTCGTAGAACTTTTCATAAACCAAGCCGTGAAGAATCCCTATAGATTCCCAATACTCTTCATTCTCGCCCGCCAATTTTGCAAAGCGGCGCAACGCCGCAGCCACAGCCATCACATGATAAATCAAAGCAGGATGGGTGCTGTATTTGTGCAAAGTTTTTAATGCTTTCATAAATTCCCTGTCCTTCTGTTGTATCCGTCCTTGTCGGAATTGAAAATATCAATCCCTGTCTTTTCGATGTGGTCCAGCCTGTAATCGGCGTCGATTTCATTCGCCGTCAAGACTTTAACATGTATCCTGTCCCCCGCCAAGTAATCCCGCGCGATATCCTCCACCGCGAAGTGTTCGCGGATTCTTTTGAACAGCTGTTTTGCTTGGCCGACGTAGTATTTGTTTTTACTTTCGTTATACAAAACATAAATCCCAACGCCGCCTTTGTCCGCGCTTTTCAGAATATTTTCAAGCGGTTTCCATTGCTTTTCATCGATTTGAGATTTTAATTTGTCACGGAGTTGTTCCCGGGTTTGTTTGAATATTTCAAGCTTTTGTTTTTGTTCTGCGGTTTTAAGGTCTTTTAAGTGTTGTTGCTGTTCGTCGTGTTGCTTTTTAAGCCGGACATATTCGGCTAAAACTTCAATACTTTCTTCCTTGACTTTTACTCTTTTCCGCAAGACCAATAAATAAATCGAGGCCCCTGCGAGCACCAGGGCGATTACAATTACTGTTGCGACAAAGATTTTTGTCATTTTCCTCCTTGATGCCTATAACATAGGCAATGTCTCGGGGGGTGTTGTTTTTGGTTTGGATGTCTTGGCAACCGGTGCTTTCACTGCCGCTGCTTTCTCGCGGGCGTCCTGCGCCGCCTGGGCATTCGGCATATTGGTGAACGTCGTCCATTCTTTAATCCATCGCACTTTGATTGTGCCGCATGGACCATTCCGGTGTTTGGCAATTATGATGTCGGCTTCGTCGGGAGTTTTTTTGTCCGCCGGTGCTTCGTCTTCATCGTCGGATTGCTCGGGCGGCTTTGGCATGTGAATGAACATAACCACGTCGGCGTCTTGTTCAATTGCACCCGATTCACGCAAGTCGTGCAAAGCCGGCCGGGCATCATCGCCTTTGCGTGCGCGTGTTTCAACGCTTCGGTTTAATTGCGCCAATAACAATACAGGAATATCAAGTTCTTTTGATAAAACTTTCATGGCACGGCTCATCGAGGCAACTTCGGTCTGGCGGCTTTCCACCTTTACGGCACCGCTTGACATCAGACCCAAGTAATCCACCATCACCAAATCAAGACCTTGTTCGCGTTTAAGCCTCATGCACTTGCGTTTGATTTCCATAGGTGTAATTTCGCTGTTGTCGTCTATATATACATTCGCTTTAGACAACACATCGTTGGCGTGCCATAACCTTTGCCATTCGGCGCTGTCGAGTTCTCCCCTGCCGGCCTTATAACTTGACACCATGGCAAGCGAACACAGGGCACGCCGGGTGACGAGGGCTTTGCTCATCTCTAAACTGAACACCGCGCATTTTTTACCGCTGTGAATCGCGGCGTTGGTAATCATATTAAGTCCAAGCGACGTTTTACCGATACCGGGTCGCGCCGCCAAGATTACCAATTCGCCTTTGTGCAACCCGTTGGTCATGTTGTCGATTCCGTAAAAACCCGTTTTGATGCCGTATATCGCAGTTGGATCTTTGCGAATTGTGTCTAATCTATCCATGACTCCCGGCAATTCACCGCCCACGTGTGTCAGTTCCTTCCGTTCGTCCTCGCGCGATATGTCGAAGATTGCCTTTTCCGCCATGGCAAGGGCTTCTTGTTCGTCGTCGCTTGCATAACTTGCTTCGCTGATAACCTGCGCCGCGGCATTAAGTCTTCGCAACACGCGGTTCTTTTTTAATATATCAACATAGTGACGAAAGTTCGCGACACTGGGCACCGCGTCGTTGATGGCGTTTAGGTACGCAACACCTCCGACCGATTCCAATTTTTTACTTTTCGAAAGCGCTTCGGTTACCGTAACGAAATCAATGGTCTTGTTATTTTTCCCAAGCAAGCCGCGCATTGATTCGAAAATCGTTTGGTGCGCAGGACTGTAAAAGTCCGCCTTGGTCAATTTATCAAAGCCGCCTTGACACCCCACGTAATCAAGCATTACGCAGGCAAGCACCGATTGTTCAGCTTCAATAGAGTGCGGCAATAGTTTTGACATCAAATAAATACTAGCACATTTCCCGTTTTTTTGCAATACTGGTTCTGTGAACATCAAAGAACAAATCGAAAAAGCCCTTGGACTCCCCGTAACCGCGGGCAATATCGTTGGCGTTGATTACCAATGCAATGCGGCTTTCGCAATGGCAAAACAACAAAAACGTCTCCCCATGGAAATCGCAATCGGACTCGTGAATCAGTTTAATTCTATCAATAAAGCAGTTGCCGCAACTGCAAGTCCTCCTGGCTTTGTGAATTTCCGCGTCAACGACGCCGCGCTTGAAACTGTCGCAACGGGAATACTGCAAACCGGCAGACTCCCTCTCGCCTCGCAAGCCCCGCGCACAGTCTTCTTTGATTACGGCGGCGCCAATATAGCAAAACAATTACATATCGGAAACCTAAGGTCGCCCATTATCGGTGAAGCCCTGAAACGCGTCTTTCACGCACTCGGTCATAAAACTGTATCCGATTCATTTTTCGGTGATTGGGGACTGCCTATGGGTCTTGTCTTGGCGCAACTTGAATCAGATGGCATCAGCGAAATAACATACGAAAACCTTGCAATCGCTTATCCAAAATCATCAACGCGCAGCAAAACCGATGCCGAATTCATGGCGCAGGCGCAGGAAATCACCGCGCTTTTACAAAAAAAAGCACAACCTTGGTACACAAAATGGCAAAAAATTCGCGAAGTATCCATAGCAAGTGTTATGAAAATATACAACGCGCTGGATTGCACTTTTGATACTCTTGGCGGGGAAAGTTTTGCAAGCGAATATGTCCCTGCAACATTAGAAACACTTAAAAAGCACGGAGCAACCACAAGCGATGGCTGTTTGATATTGAACGTTAAAAGAGACGACGATACCGCCCCAATGCCGCCGGTGATATTGCAAAAAGCAAACGACGGTGTGATGTACGCGACCACAGATATAGCGATGATGAATTACCGTTGGAAAACATACAAACCAAGTGAACTTATTTTTGTCACGGATTTCCGCCAAGAATTACACTTTGAACAAGTATTCCGCGCAGCAAAAAAAGGCGGTGTCTTGCCAACAACTGCGATATGCAAACATGTTTCGTACGGCACAATTAACGGCACAGATGGAAAAGCATTCAAAACTCGAAGTGGCGGAACAATGCCGGTAGACGAAATCTTCGAGATGCTTGAAACCAAAGCAATGGAAAAAATGAAAAACTCAAATCGCGATACAGCACGCTTTATTGGCCTTGCCGCTTTGAAATTCGCCGACCTGTCAAACCATGTGCGAAAAGATTACGTCTTTGACATCGAAAGGTTTACATCTTTCGAGGGCAAAACCGGTCCGTATCTTTTATATACAGTCGCCAGAATTAATTCGATATTCAAAAAAGCCAAAGTCCAACCGAAATTCAAATTCCAACCGACAATGCGTGACGTAATAATCAGCGTCGTTAGACTCGCCGACAGTTACCCTACCGCGGCGGCAAATTACACCTTGAACGGACTTGTAGACGCGACTTACGAGGTAGCGGCTGCGTTTAATTTGCTGTACACAAAAGTTACAATGTCAAATGACCCAGCGTACCTTGCGCTGTGTGAACTTGTACGCACCGCATTGTTATTTGCGCTTGATACCTTGGCTATCCAACCAGTCGATGAAATGTGATTCTTTATAAAACCCGCCTTCTTTCCGAACAGCGACTTTGGAGTCTTGAAAAATTATAATAGTAGGCACAATCGATATTGCCAAGTCCTCGCACAGTTGTACCGCTTCGTCAACGTCGAGTTTAGCAAATTTGTTTGTAAATTGTTTTGACACCGCTTCAAAAACGGGTGCGAAAGCACGGCACGGTCCGCACCATCCGGCACTAAAAACCGCGACGACCGGGTCGTGCGTGGTGTCCAAAAGGTTTCGAAAGTCTGATTCAATCATATTCATGGATGTATTATACCCAATTATATACCCATCTCGCAATCATCTTTATTGTTATACGAAGGAGGAATACCTAATTCTCTCCTTGCTTCATAAAATTCTTTATCATCGGGCGTTAGTATAAGTTTTTCCGGTTCCTTGTTTTCTTCAGACTCAGTTTCCGCCTCCGCCACAGTTTCAGCCCCAACTATAGGAGGTGTGAGTGTTTGGTCCTCATCTTTTTTGGGGTGTAGTTTCTTTTTAAATTTTTCATCTTCGTCAAGGTTTCTCTTGCCTGTTGCATATAATCTTTTGTCGCCTACATCGCTTTTTGTAAACATGTATCTCATTATACGGCTTCCAACCAGGTCAAAAAGTTCCTTTAACCCGCTAAACGGTATTCCGTTATATTGGACGGATGCGGGGGATTTTGTTTCATCTTTGTCTTTTTTTTCCTGTGTTTTTTTTGTATCTTTGAGGTTTTTTATGTAATCGCACGAATCGCCTGTGCCTGCAAGTTGAGCTTTAAGTTTATCCGCGGTCGTGCCGGCTTGTTCTTCGTTTTTCCATTTTTTCCACACCGATTCGCCGCCTTGTTCCAATGGCATGATTGCGTGCAGTTTGTCGGGGTCAAGGCGATGCATGGAGCCTCGGTTTACTTTTACAAAAGAAAACGCATAGCCTTTGGTTATTTGTTCAATAACGTCTTTTATGCGTGCTCTTTGCGCGTTATTAATGCCATTTACAAACATATATTCTTGCAGTTCTTCCCACGCAGCATCCTTCGGCCTGTTATCGGCAAGACCCATTTTTGTTTTGAACAATGCCGAACATTTTGCGTTGTAATATTGCCTACTCAAGTCACTTACTCTACCTGCACCGTATTCTTCTCTGCCGAATTTACCCCAAAATCCTTCTTTTGGTGTTTCAAAACAACCCGCTAGCACAGTTGCGGCTTGCGACATGCCGATATCTTGTATTAACTTTGACAATTCGTACCTTTGTTTGGGATCCAAAACATTGGTAAGAGCAATTTTTATCACTTCGTCAATATTGTTGCTATCTTCTTCTACTATAAACCTTGCCGTGTCCAGCGCCTTGTATTTGTATACTTCTTCCTCTTTACCTTCTTTATTTTTTGCTTTTGTCTTATACTGTTCGCCGAAAATTTCTCTGATGCCTTGATAGATTGCTTGGTTTATCCCTGCGTAAAGATTGGGATCGCTGATATTAACTTTTTGGAAAGGGTCTTTGCCATGATAAGAATCCAGTGCCTTCTTTTTTGCATCAGGCGGAAGGTGATCAAACAAACTTGCTATAAAGGAATCGGTCAAGTTTTTTTCAAAATTTACCGCTTTTTTTGCGCTTGCGTAATGCAAATCGCGCACAAGCGACGGAAAGGAATCAAACTGTTTTCCTTCCAACCGCCCCCAAAAGTCATTCGTGTGTGATTTGGTTCTTACAAATCCGGCATTAAAAATATCAAGCACATAAATCAGTGTTATTAGTTTTCTTTGTGCATCGGCTTTTTCAAACGGCTGGGCGTTATTATTATTAAGAATTGCAAGTTGCTTGTCATATTGTCTTTGGATTTCCGCCCGTGTCAATTTTTCCATTCAAGCATTATGACATTTTATTTTGTTTTTGTCAAATCTTTATAGCGGCTTTTATACGTGGTAATAGTGTGTTCGCTTTTGTACATTGTAAGAAGGTTTTGTTCGTATCTGTCGTAGGACGGTCTTGTGATACGTTCTACTGCGGCGTCGAAATATGTTTTGTTACCGTAACTTGTCTGTGTCGAATGCAGGAAATGATGATATGTCGCATCAATCAAAGCCGAAGTATTAGTATAAATGAAATCAGATATATTGCGGGTGTACATGATGATATGCGCGCCGTAATCAGTCCACACAAGCCCCGACATTGACCCGCGAAGGTCAACATATTCAAACTTGGTCTTGTCGTGCATGTCGTAAACTTTTTCAACACCCCCGCGCTTTTCGTCTTCGTTATAATTGAAAAGGTCACGTGATGCTTTTGTAAACTCCGGCACCATTTTGGACATGGTTTCGGCCTCGGTGCTTGTCAAGGATTTATCTTTGCGAATGTCAATGCCTATCACATATTCGAATTCGGGGTTGACCATACCGGGGTCGGAGTTAAACATATAAATACAATCACGGAAATCGGCGGCTTTTCTTTCGTATGACTTGCCTGTGTTATTCGGCGCAACACGCATTTCAACAAAGCGTAAGACCTCGCCCGGTGTCATCGGAGTTCCTATCGCAGCACCCGCTTCGTCGCGGCGGGATGTCATAACATTGGCGCGTAAACTATCGATTGCACCTTCTTTATTGAAACTTTTATCCTGTCTTGCACGTTCGTTAATTTGTTCAAGTTGTTTCTTTTGGTCTTCGGAATATTCCAATAATATATGGCTTACAGTGAAGAATTGGTCGGCGACTTGTTTAGGTACAAAGTACACATCGGCAAGGTTGCCAAGTAACTTTTCCCCGTATCCCGATATATTATCAAAACCGTTTTCGTAACGGAACACTGCGGTTCGCAGTTTTTCGCGGTAATCCGCTTCGGCACTGTGTACAAGGCCTTGGACAAAGGATTTATTTTTCTCGTCCACAAAACTTTCATAATTTGTGTATCCGGCAATATGTACGCCTTCAAGCAACTTCATCATAATGTCGTAATCTGCATCGGTGATGATGCCTTGTTCAAAGGTGTCTTGCATGCGTTGAACGTGTTTGTTTCTTCGTTCTTGACCTTGAATACGGTTAATTTCGCGTTCTATTGCTTTTTTCTTTTGATCCAAAGTATCGTATTTATGACCAAGACCCTTTTCGTTGTTGGCGATTCGCCGTATAAGGCGGTCAAATGTCAGGTTCGCAATGGATTCTTCCAAAGTACCGCTTCCGCGCGGCAAACGCATGGAATCAATAAAAGCTTCGGTGCCCATGACAAATTCGCCTATGGGGCGGTCTTTGAACTTTTCAAGGTTGACCCTGTAATAATTTCCTTGTTTGATAAGATATTTTTGATACGGAGTATATATTTGGCCTTTGGGGGTATCTTCGGTTGAAGTGGTTGCTTCTTCGGATTCCAAAACCCAATTTTTTTCTTTGCGAATTTCTTTTTCGATTTCGCGCAAGCCCCTTTCAACCGCTTCAAAAGATGTTTTTCGGATTTGGTCCTCTTCGTGGTCCGTTAAATCACCGAACCGTTGTCTTGACATTTCCGCAACGATTTCGCGGTTGATAAGTAATTCCAAAGTTTGGTCGTATGCTTCTTTCAATGAATAATTGAAACTTGTTACATATTGATAGCCGTAACTGTTGAACGCATCCATAAGGTCTTTTTTGGTTATTTCAATATCTTGGGTTGTGGTAGTATCGATGCGCGCAACGGTTTGATTATTGTAATATTTGACATCGCGTTCAAACAGTGCACAGCCTGCAAACGCAACGCCTGCGAACAGCACTACAATCATTAAAGACAATGCGCGTTTGAATTTGCTCATATTTCGTATTATAAATTATCGCCAAAATTATTGCAAGTATCAATTTTTTTTCTTAGAATATAGTGTGTACGTATTAATAGTATATAACCCCAATGCGGGCAAACGAAAAGGGCCACAGCACGCCGCCGAATTGGAACAAGCCCTTGTAAACACCGCCAAGCAATTTCAAACTGATATTAAAGTTTCCCAATTTGCGTCGAAATCACTTCGCGAAATGCGTGACTTTTGGAAGACAAAAACATCAGATGATTTTGACACGGTGGTGGTCATCGGCGGCGACGGCACGGTGGGTCCAATTGTCAACGAATTGATAAAAAACAAACTTGACATTCCATTGTATTGTTACGGGCATGGTACTGCGAACGATTTCGCGACTTTTGTGGGCACAAATTGCCGCCCCGAAGATGCCGCACAACATATATTGCAAGGTCAAACCGTTCCCGCGGATACAATTCACATCAACGGGCACACTTATGCAATCAACGTGGCTTGCGGAGGCGCGTTCACAAACGGTGTCACTCAATACAACAAAAAGAGCAAACGAATCTTTGGAAAGTTTGCGTATATCATGCAAGCATTCTTTCAATCCTTCACCATCAAAGGTCAAAAAATGCGTTTTATCGTGGACGGCGAAAGTTTCACCGCGAATGTGTTCGTATTTTATATCGTCAACACCGGCAATGTGGGAGGTATGCGAAATGCCGCGCCCCTCGCCCAATTGTCCGACGGCAAATTGGACCTTGTGTGTATCAAGCGATGCAATATCTTTGGAAAGATTTCTTTGAAACTGCATCAATCCCGCGGAACTATGCATAAATGCAAACACGTGAAATATATCCAAGGCACGACCTTCCGTGTTGAATATCTGCCGGGGTCGACAGTTGTGCAAACCTTTCGCCTGACCGATATTGACGGCTGCCCCGCATATCCTTACCCTATGGACGTGACGGTGGGGCCGAAAATTCGCGTTGTTATTCCGCAAAAGTCTTGACGCTTAAACTTAAATCATATATAATGAAGCATATGATAAATCATCATCGTAAAAACTTTTTCTTCTTTATCTTTAGTCGCCTCGCGGTCACCAGGTAAGTTTTTGCTGTCATAAATCACATCAAAAACAAATCTGCCTCGGTTATCGCGAGGCAGATTTTTATTTATGAAACAAAAACAACAAAAACTTAAAAGGAGAAAAAAATGAAAGTCACAAGCAAACTTTATAAGCTTGGTGGTCAAATCGGAAAAGAAAATATCGATCAATGGGTTCTTTGTGTGCAACTTGAAAAACTCAAAAAGATATACGAAGAGCAAAATAATGCCAAGTACATAAATGCCGTCGATCGGATACTGGGAAAACTCAGGAATCAAAACATGCAAACACTTCGGGCAGACTATATTACACAGAACAATTGCGAAGATGCTTTGCGTCTAATTGACGAACTTATGTCTGCGGAGGACAAACTTTACCTCACTCAATCAAAGTGTAAAAATGAAAAGGATTCCTTGAGGATTGCACAAATCAAACTATCGGCATACGGGGCAACTCTTCACGAAGACCTTTGTAAACTTGGGATAGGCACAAAAGAAAACCCCCGCGAGCTGAAAACTTGGGAAAAAGCGCCGGTGCATAACATGCTTTCAAGAATAGAAAAACGACTTGGTGAAAGCATTAATTGGCAAAATCATTGACAAAAGTGTTGACAAATCCAACGAAACGTACTAAGAAATAACTATTCTATACACAAAAAGGAGAAACATGCTATGTTAGTTGTTGGTTGGATTGCACTCGTTGTATTTGCACTGATAGGATTGGCTGTTGTCGGTTACGCTGCCGCCGAGTTTTTCATCGTCCAAATACGCCTGTTCCACATGAAGATTTCAAGGGAAATCGAAGTATTGAAGGAGGACATCAATGTCCGCGCCGAATTAAAAAAAGAAAGGCTTGAAAAAAAGCGAAATGCGAAAAACAAAGTCGCGCACCAAAAACTTGACATCAAAATCGAGAAAAAACAAGACGCAACCGATGAAAAACACGGCGTGCCGTCAAACCCTGCTATCATCAGCGAAAGACAACGTCCGTCTCACAATAACCAAGGCGAAAACGATAATTCCCAACACTAATCTCCGCGTGCCTAAAATATCGTAAAACAAAGACTTGATTTTTGCGCGGCTGTGTAATATAATAGCCGCACACGGGGGTTTAGCTCAGTTGGTAGAGTATCCGGCTTACATCCGGCTGGTCGTAGGTTCGAGCCCTACAATCCCCACCAAAAAGAGGAGGAATTATGCTGGACAGATTCAGAGGCAAAAAAGTGACTGTATTCTATATAGAATCAATAGGCACATCTACAATTGCTAATGTTGGGCGAGTCAAAGGAATATTGACCGACTTTGATAACGATTTTGTAATGTTAGACAACGCTATTTGTATAAACAGAAAACTGATAATTAGAATTGATTCTTAAAGCCTCATACTTTCTTTCGCTTGTCAAATCTGACCAAACCCACGATGGAGCTTATTAACACCGCCAAGTTAATCACCGCATTCACCGGCGCGAAAACCAATATATAGAAGACAATCGCAAGTGCCGCCGCCCCGACAGACACCCGCCGCACATTCACGGGCTTTGATTGAATAAACGCGGTCAAAAATGCAAGTCCGACTGCGATGCTTAGGATGCTTAAATAATTCTCCCAAAAGATGATGTTCAAGGCGATAAGCGTACTTGCAAGCACCGCAAAAACCGACCATTTCATAATTTTAGAAATCTTTGCCCTGTAAGATAATATAAGCAAAACCACATTCCGCAAAAAAGCCACACCCATGATAATCATAGCGGGCAGCTTTCCCAAAAAACAGCCTCCGCCGAAAATAAGCAAAGAATAAATAGTCCTGTGCCACAACATATCCGTTGTCTTTTTTTGCTGCATGGCAAGCACGCAAAAAATTATACTGACAAGCGCAAGGCCTTGGGACACCCACCATTGCCAAGTTATATCTTGAACAAAATCCGCCGCCATTTTATTGAAAAATCTGCCCATTGTATTAGTATTCTCTCATATAGTAAAATACTATCATGAAAATGTGTTTCATGCGCCACGGCGAAGACAAGAAAAAAGCCGGCGTCAACATTGAAGACTTGGGACTGACAAGGCGTGGAATACGCGATGTAAAAAAGTCTTGCAAGTATTACTTACGCTATGACATTAAATCAATTTATTGCTCGCCTGCCGTTCGGACGGTACAAACCGCCAATATCCTTGCCAAATACTTAAAAGTTCCCGTTACAGTACTTGACGACTTGAACGAACGGTTCAGAATAAACCACAAACCCAATACAACGGAGGAAAAAGAATGGTGGGCGGACTTTTTGACTTATAACAATACACAAAGAAAACACGAAACCTGTAAAACTTTTTTTGACCGCTATTTCAAGGCTCTTGACGAAATCAAGGCATGCCACGACGAAGCCGACGAAAATGTTATTATCGTGGGTCACAGCGCAAGCCTGTATGCCATTTCGGCCTACTTTCACGGAATTCCCAAAGACGGCAAAGTTGTTTGGATGCAATGCGGCACTTGTTCCAGAATAAACTTTGAAACACAGCGAAACATGGCACACTTCCCGGGTATGCGTGTATGAGTTTTATACATTAAATCGGAAATGAATAATATCCCCATCTTGTACGATATAATCTTTTCCCTCGCTGCGCACCTTGCCCGCCGCTTTAGCCTTTTGCATGTCTTTGTAAGCCACGAAGTCATCATATGAAATCACCTCGGCACGAATGAAACCGCGTTCGAAATCGGTGTGGATTTTGCCGGCAGCACCGGGCGCGCGTGTGCCGCGTTTAACCGTCCAAGCGCGCACCTCTTGTTCACCCGCAGTGATGAAACTTATAAGTCCAAGCTTTCGGTAGGCCTCCGCAATCAATTTGTCCAATCCGCTTTGTTCAAGACCGTATGCGGTCATGAGTTCGCGTCGTTCCGCATCGTCCTCGATAGCGGCGAGTTCAGATTCTATTTGTGCACACAGTTGCACCACGGATTCTCCTTTCAAATAAGAAGGTACCGATGCGTCAGCGGCGACCGGAGTTGCTGCGTTCACGCAATAAATGACGGGTTTGCTTTTAAGCATCGGCAAATCGACAATACCTTTGCCTTTTGCTCCTCGGCGTTCTTGTGTTTCCAAATCCGCCAATTCTAATTCTATGTTTATCGTTTCAATGTCGCGTGCGGGATTGACGCTTCCTTCAACGTGAATAATGTCCTGCTGTTCAAAAGCCCGCACAACATGAACTATTGCATCGACCTCACGTATTTTGGCAAGGAATCGATTCCCCAATCCCTCACCCTTACTTGCACCCTTTACAAGACCCGCGATGTCCACAAATTCAATGGCGGCATGCACTACGCTTTTCGCCTTGTATTGCGCCGCCAAAAAATCCACACGCGCATCGGGAACTTTTACAATCCCAACATTTGGTTCAATGGTACAAAAAGGATAATTTGCACTTTGCACTCCCGCGCGCGTCAAAGCATTGAACAGCGTACTTTTTCCGACATTAGGCAAACCTACAATTCCGATTTTCACACGAAAAGAATATCATACGCAGATGCCGGCGTAAAGTCCACAGGTACAAAAGAAATATATTCCGCACATTTCAAAATAAACTCGCGACATGACGGACGCTTGGAAAACAAACCGGTACTGGCCAAGTCTTCCCACGACTTGGTAATAAATGTCCTTATACACCTTTCAATATTACTTGAATCGGTATTGTATTTTTTGGCCACGTGTCCAAACAAAACCTTGTTGCAAATAAAGCCTTGATTATTAATGGCGTGGGCAATGCAGTCCTTGACGTATTGGTATCCGTTTATCTTTGACGGAAAGTTATATGACAACAAAAACTGCCCCACAAGTTTTTCGGTATCTGTCATAAAAGCAACCTATAGTATTTTGTAAAATAATGCAAGCATTTTTCACAAATTTTATTGACAAATATTGCATTGCTCGCTTTCGTAAAACTGTGCTAGACTTGCCCAATGAAAAAGACTTGGCTTGTGGTTGGCCTTGGCAACCCCGAGGGGAAATATTTTCAAACATATCATAACGTGGGTTTTTTAGCGGCTGATGCCCTCGCCGCACGTCTCGGACTTGAATTCAAAAAAAAAGGTAACCAATTACTTGCGAAAGGCGAAAAACTATTTATTCTCAAACCACTGACCTATATGAACCTAAGCGGTCAAGCTGTGGTTGCACTCGCCCGAAAACAAAAAATCGCGCCCGAAACTATCATTGTGATTTACGACGACCTTTATATAGACAAGGGCAATATCCGTATATCAATGGGCGGAAGCGGCGGCGGGCACAACGGCATCAAGAGCATCAACGGACTCTTGAAAACCACGCAATATATCAAAATTCGCAGCGGAATCAAGCCGGAACCCCCCCCTAAGAGCGGCAATGCAAATTACGTGCTTTCAAAAATAGATGAAGCCTCCCGTTCCCTTGTCGACAACGCA
>Ga0123353_10002038_pt1 | contig 24948 bp, 20 predicted proteins | sample TergutLab28metaG_3_FD_92763 | JGI IMG/M metagenome (GOLD analysis project Ga0123353, IMG submission 92763) | Labiotermes labralis P3 segment gut microbial communities from Petit-Saut dam, French Guiana - Lab288 P3 | ecosystem: Host-associated > Arthropoda: Insects > Digestive system > Gut ...
CGAAGTAAAAGTATGCGTTAATCAAGGTTGCGACTACGTCTTTGAAGACAATTACAACCTGATGAACCTCTCCGATTTGAACAACTTTATCAAAACCAACAAACACCTGCCGGAAGTGGCGCCTGCTGTTGTTATGGAGTCAGAAGGAATTAATTTGAGCGAGATGAATACATTGCTGCTGAAAAAGGTGGAAGAGTTGACGCTTTATGTAATAGAATTAAATAGAAAAATAGAAATATTGGAAAACAAATGATTATTTTTGTAAAATAAAGGAGGACAAGATGATGAAAATAAAAAAAATATTTTCAATAATTATCATAACTATGTTGTGTCTGGGGAAAATAAATTCCCAAACTTCTACTCCTACTGATTTATCTCTTCCCTTCCCCTTCTCACGAATAGTAGATAAGGAATATGAAGCTTTAAACAGTATTCAATCAACACAGGTTATCAATAATGGAGTAACAACAACATACACAGCAGGTAATGCAATTGTGTTAAAGCCGGGATTTCACGCCAAAGCAGGAAGTGAATTTACTGCAAAAATAGAGGATATTTCCAATCGCATAATCATAATAACTACTAATGTAAACAGGAGAAGATATGTTAGGCAATCACAGATGATTCTTGAAGCCAATGCCGATGTAGTTGCCATACAGGAAATAGGCGGACGACGTAAATTCAATACATTAAGAAACGAAACCGGATTCGAAGGAGAAATGTGTGCTACGGTAGACATCGATTTTTACAAATATGGCATTGCCCTGTTGTGGAAACCAGAGCTGGGTACGCCGGAAATAACCAAGAAACTGAGACTAAGTTCATCACAAGACAAAGACTTTGCACGGGCTTATATTATTGCCGTGTTTGATGATTTCTGTATGGTTGCCACTCATTACAGTTTGGCGGAAAATGACAGAAAGAGCATGACACAAGCAATTTTAAATGAGCCGGTAATAATAGAATGCCAAAATTCGAACAAACCTGTTTACATAGCAGGCGACTTGAATGAACAGCCCTTCTCAACTACCGGGGGATTACAAATCTTTAGGGATGCAGGCTTTCAAATACTCAATAATATGGAAAGAACTGATGAATATCAGACTAAAGACCCTAACAAGAACGAGAAACAATACGAGCACGCGACCCGTGAGAGCGGAGGAATGCCGGATTTGATACTTGAGTATAATACAAATCCGAACCGCGCAGTTATTGATAACAACATACCTTTTTGTGTTGACAGAGAAGAATGGTTAAATACAGTATCAGACCATTGTCCATATCGTGTTAGAGTTAAACTTAAATAAATAAAAGCATGGAAACAAAAAAAATAATTTTATTGGCATTAGTTGCTGTTTTAGCTACCTCGTGTAAAAGCGAAGAAGAAGTCGGACGCTATGACCTTACAGAAGCGCAACAACAGTTAGTCCCCTACGAAAAGGGACAGGTTGTTCGTTTTATAGATGGTGCAGGAAAGATAGTTAATTTTACCGTAATTAAAGGTGAACTGCAATGGCTTAGAGATTCTGAAAGAGATGACAAATATGATAACAAGTATATTATGTACAGAAGAAAATTTGCGACATTAAAATCCGAGATAGATAATTTTCAAATAGGCGTGTATATTAATTCTAATAACATTGGCTCTGACTATTTCGCTTGTTTTGGTGTACAGATAAGACCCAATACCAATATAAGTTGGTATTATGAATTATATGCTGATTCGGAAGGAAATCCTAAGACTAGTACTTATAATTATACTTCTACTTCTTTTCACAAGAGTTTGGAAATCAACGGCAAAGTTTATTATGACGTGATTGAGCAAAAACGCGAAGAATATCTAAATACAAATTTAAACCCCAGAGTACCAATACAACTCTTTTACAACAAAACCTACGGCATATTGCAAGTAAACAAAGGTGGACAGAATGTTCTTACTATAGTTCCGGATGAAGGCAAAGGGAATAACGGCATTGATGTGATTGATTGTTTTTATGCTCCGCTTGCTGAGCGTAATGTGAAATGAAATTATTTTTATGAAAGCAAAAACAATAATTTTATTGGCATTAGCGTTAGTAGCTGTTTTAGCCACTTCGTGTAAAAGTGAAGAGGAAGTCGAACGCCTTGACCTTAAAGAAGCGCAAATACAGTCAATTCCCTACGAAAAAGGACAAGTTGTTCGTTTTATAAATGGAGCAGGGCAGGTTGTTAATTTTACCGTAATTAAAAGTAAGCTGTCATGGTCGCAAGAAGATGAAGTTATGTACAGAGTGAGATCAGCATCATTAGAGTCCGAGTCGGATAATTTTCGAATAAACTTGGGTATTTCGGGCAGTAATCACTATTCCACTTCTCTTGATATACAGATACGACGCGGTACCAATATGGATTGGAATTGGATGCATTTTTTATCTGTTGACGTGGAAGGAAATTTTAGAATTAGTACTTATGGCTATACTTCTACTTCTTTTCACGAGAGTTTGGAAATCAACGGCAAAGTTTATTATGATGTGATTGAACAAAAGAGCGAATATGAAGGTACCTATTTACGAAGAATACCAATACAACTCTTCTACAACAAAACCTACGGCGTATTGCAAGCAAACAGAGAAGGACAGAATGTTCTTACTATAGTTCCGGATGAAGGCAAAGGAAATAATAGTATTGATGCGATTGATTGTTTTGATGCTCCGCTTGCTGAGCGTAATGTGAAATAAAAATAAAATAAACGTATGAGAAAGCAAATATTAATTTTCATTATAACATTTTTGTCTATTTCCACGATGGCGCAAAACGATTTCCATCGTTGGCAAATTGGCGCGAGTTTTTCGCCTGATGCATTAGGATATCTGCCGGGCGACGACTATCATGGAAAATTTAATTTTACAACAGGATTAAATACCGTGTATAAGTTTACCAATTCGTTTGGTATTGAAACAGGAGTGTTTTTTTCCAATATAAGATTTCGTTATGTTCGTGGCAGTGATGTTCCTGCAGCGCATTACACGTTCCGGTATATTAATGTTCCGCTACGGGCAAATTATTATTTTGGAAAAGGGGAAGTACGCGGCTTGACAACTTTAGGAGCAGTGGCAAATTTCAGACAATATGCCAGTCTAAAATACAATAGTAAATGGCAAGGGCAATGGCATGAAGAAATGTTGGATATTACTGAGAAAATCAATTTTTCGACGCTTATTGGTATTGGAATGGAATGTAAATTATCAGATAGATTTACGTTGCGCGCCATTCCCATTGTAAGGCTGGGATTAAAAGAAAATTTCGCATATTATTACTCACGTACGCTTGAGAAAAATTTATGGAGTTTAGGTGCGGAAATCGGCGTTTTTTATAGAATAAAATAAACAATGAGTATATGAAAAAAATATTATCAGTTGTATATTGCTTTTTATTCTGTTGCAGTTGCAACCTGTGTTTAGCCCAAGATGCTATAAAGCAAGATACTGCAAAAAACAAACAAAATAGTGTTCAACATACCTTGTTTTTAGAACTTTTAGGAAGTTCAGGGACTTTATACAATATAACTTATGACTGTTCATTTGCTTTTGCGAAAGAACATAAAATTGCCACGGCGGTAGGAGTTGGATATATACCGCCATCGGATGGGGGTTTTCCCAGTTTCGGCTTTTCAATGCAGGTAAATTATTTATTTGGCGAAAAAAATCATCATTTGGAAATCGGAGCAGGAATCGCTTTCCCTAAGTTTTATTCTCCATATAGTGCTACCGGTACTTATTCTTCCGGAAAATATCACTACAAATATGAAGATTGGAAAATAGATGCTCGTTTTTTGATTCCGTTAAGAGCAGGTTATCGTTATCAAAGAAGCAACGGCGGTTTCTTTTGGAAAATTGCATGCGTTCCAATGTTTAGTCGGTACGGTGAGTTTTTTCCATTGGGCGGAGTTGCTGTCGGCTATACGTTTAAAAATAAGAAGCAAAAATAATGTTTTAATTGCAAAACTAAATGAGGCTGTCTAAAAAGTTTTTGTTGCCGATCCCTCGCTGAGCGTAATGTGAAATAAGAAAAGAAAAATTTCTTTCTGTCTTTCTGTCTTTGTGCCTTCGTGTTTACTTAATAAGCGCTTGTGCTCAAAAAATGAACACGAAGGCACAAAGAAAAAAAGACACGAAGAAATTAATTTGCATTCCGATTTTTTTTCTGAAGTTTGTATTATTTCCTACTTTTGTACCCAAAATATATAAATCACATAACAAATGCAAGAAAAAATTATCATCCTCGATTTCGGCGCTCCGACGACACAGCTTATTGGTCGGAAAGTCAGAGAGTTAAATGTATATTGTGAAATCGTTCCTTATAACAAATTTCCTTCCGACACTGCCGGTGTGAAGGGAGTTATTCTTTCCGAAAGACCTTGTTCCGTTTATGACGAGGCATCTCTTGAAGTTGAGTTATCGCCAATTCGGGGTAAATTTCCGGTATCGGACACTCAGCTTTATTCCGAAACCTGTTGCAGTGAAAGCGGAATACGTTTGTTAGATGATTTTTTAACTACGTGCGGCTGCGCCAAAAACTGGAGTCCGGCATCGTTTATCGAAGAGACGGTAAAAGAACTGAAAACCCAACTCGGTAGCGATAAAGTGATATTGGCGCTTTCGGGAGGCGTAGATTCTTCGGTAACTGCCGTATTACTTAATAAAGCAATAGGAAAAAATCTTATCTGCATATTTGTAGACCATGGTTTATTGCGTAAAAATGAGTTTGAAAAGGTATTGAACGACTACAAGCATCTTGGATTGAATGTGACCGGCGTTGACGCTAAAGAGAAATTTTATTCGGAGTTGGCGGGTGTTACCGAACCTGAACGTAAACGTAAAATCATCGGTAAATGTTTCATTGATGTATTCGAATCCGAATCTAAAAAACTGGAAGATGCAAAATGGCTGGCGCAGGGAACTATTTATCCCGATATTATCGAATCGTTCTCTGTCTCGGGAAAAATGGTAAAATCTCATCACAATGTCGGCGGACTTCCCGAAAAGATGAACCTGAAACTTTGCGAGCCATTGCGTTTGCTTTTCAAGGATGAAGTGCGTCGTGTAGGTCGCGAATTGAATATGCAGGAGCATCTCATTGCCCGTCATCCGTTCCCGGGTCCGGGACTTGGCGTGCGTATCTTGGGCGATATTACGCCCGAAAAAGTACGTGTCCTGCAAGATGCCGACGATATTTTTATCTCCGCCCTTCGCGAGTGGAATTTGTACGACAAAGTATGGCAAGCCGGCGTTATTTTGCTTCCTGTGAAATCGGTTGGCGTAACGAATGACGAACGCACGTATGAAAATGCCGTAGCGCTCCGAGCCGTAAATTCTACCGATGCCATGACAGCCGATTGGGCGCAATTGCCTTACGACTTTCTGGCTAAAGTCTCGAACGAGATTATTAATAAGGTAAAAGGGGTAAATCGCGTTACGTATGATATAAGCGCGAAACCTCCGGCAACGATCGAATGGGAATGATGAAACTTATTTTACAATTCATATTTATCGCATTAACATCTCTCTTTTTTTCTTGTAAGGAAAAAGATCCGATTCCTGAAGATAAGCCTTATGCGTATGTTACTCAAGTTTTTGATTATCACTATGCCCCCGGGCAACATGCGCATTTGGCGAAAACACCCGGTTGGATCAGTGGCGAATTCTTGTCTGACAGCACCATCTACTTGGGAGGCTGGGGAGGATACATTGTACTCGGTTTCGACCATGATGTGTACAATACGGAGGGAAAAAATCTGGTCATTTATTGCGGAGGCTCTGCGGCGCCCGAACCCGGAATTATCTATCTGATGGACGATACCAACGGAAACGGCTTGCCCGACGATGAATGGTTTGAGGTGAAAGGCAGTGAAATAAACCACCCTGATTGTATCCGTGATTATAAATTGACTTACTACAAACCGGAAAATGCGGATGACAATGTGACATGGAAAGATAAATTCGGAAATACCGGCGAATTACCCAAATCCAATAAATGGTGGTGGAAAACAGATGCCGATTCGGTTACATTTACCGGAACACGGCTTCCGGATGCCTATTACAATTACAATAGTGCACAGGAAGGAAGCCCGGAATATTGGCTAGTTTATCCCGATTTATTCAAATATGGTTATGCCGAAAACGGAAAAGGAGCCGGACGGGAAGCCGCAATTGATTATTCTGAAAGACTAAAAGGCAACCTGATTGATATTTCCGACGCAATAGATAAAGACGGCAACCCTGCACAGTTGAAAAAAATTCGCTTTATCAAAATACAAACCGGCGTTTTTCAGCAAGCGGGATGGCTGGGTGAAGTTTCTACAGAAATAAATGGGGTAGGGGACTTGTCATTGTTGAAAATTGATTAAATATTTTGCAGATTAAAATATATTGAGTAGTTTTGCTCAATGCACTGAGTGAAATTGCTCAATGCACTGAGTGAAATTGCTCAATGCACTGAGTGAAATTGCTCAATGCACTGAGTGAAATTGCTCAATGCACTGAGTGAAATTGCTCAATGCACTGAGTAAAATTGCTCAATGCACTGAGTAAAATTGCTCAATGCACTGAGTAAAATTGCTCAATGCACTGAGTAAAATTGCTCAATGCACTGAGTAAAATTGTATTAATAAAAAAAGTAATGTATAAAGCAGATCAATATCAGATAGTTATAGACAGGCTTTGCGAGAGACGAAAGTTTATTCAGGTGATTATGGGACCTCGACAAGTTGGTAAGACCACTGTTGTAAAGCAGGCGTTACAGGCATTGAACAATGAAATTCCTTATCTGATGTTTTCTGCCGACAATGTTCCGGCAACTCAAAACTCATGGATTAGTGATTGTTGGGCAACGGCAAGGGTTCAAATGAAACTCGAAGGCAACGAGGAGCTGATTTTGGTGATTGATGAAATTCAAAAACTTGAAGGTTGGAGCGAAGTTGTCAAAAAAGAGTGGGATTACGATAGTTTTAATGATGTCAACCTCAAAGTTATCTTGCTTGGCTCGTCTCGCGTGTTGTTGCAAAAAGGTCTTGCCGACTCGCTTGCAGGACGTTTCGAGACCATCAAAATGACACATTGGAACTATGCCGAGATGCACGAAGCTTTCGGACTGTCGTTCGATGAGTATGTCTATTACGGTGGCTATCCCGGTGCAGCATCACTGATTAAAGACCCGGATAGATGGGGCGACTATATTCGGGATTCGATAATAGATGCCACGATAAATAAGGATATTCTTTTCGATACTGCAATCGGTAAGCCGGCTCTATTGAGACAGACGTTTGAACTTGGAGCGTCCTATTCGGGACAGATAGTTTCGCTGACAAAGATTGTAGGTTCGTTACAGGATGCAGGGAATACCACAACGCTGTCCGGATATCTTAATATATTGAAAGATAGTTGTTTGCTTGCAGGTATTCATAAATTCTCCATTGACAAGGCAAGGCAAAGAGCAAGCATTCCTAAATTTCAGGTCTTCAACAGCGCATTGCGGAACGTTTATTCGGGCTATTCTTTCAGAGAAGCAATGATGAATCCGAAAGTTTGGGGGCATTTCTTTGAATCTGCCATAGGAGCGCATCTTATAAGCGAATCATTTACAGAAAACTATGAGGTTTTCTATTGGCGGGATGGTGACTTGGAAGTTGATTTTATTCTCAAAAAGGACAATAAAATAGTGGCGATTGAAGTCAAAAGCAATAACGATACAACAAACAACGGGCTTGCCGTATTTAGGGAGCGATACAAGCCGCATCATTCAATTGTAGTAGGCAAAGGCGGAATGGACGCTGAGCTGTTTTTGGGGACAAATCCGGCTAAGCTTTTTGAGTAAATTAAAACTTCACGCCAGCCCCTTTAACTTGTCAGATTAAATCGAAACTATTCTAATATGTTATACTCGTGCCAAACTAGTGTCATGTCAACCATAAAGTGTTGTTTTTCTTAGTCCCGTCAGGGACAGGATATTGGTAGAAACAAGAACCCATCCACAGCCGTAGTCCCGTTAGGGACAAAATGTTTTCCTTGCATATTACGTCCCTAACGGGACAAAGGATACAACATTTCTTCGTTGACACGACACTAGCAATCAAATACTATCTAAATATTACTTTTTAGAACTGTTTTTTTTAGAAGAGTTTGATTTTGGTGTGATTTTACCCTGTTGACCACTCCTGTTAGTTTGAGAATAATTTTTAGAACTGTCGGAAATACCTCTCTTACTTTTTTCGTTAGTAACAATTTTTGTAGGACTCATAATAATTTATTTTTTGTGGTTAGTTTTACATGAATTTGTCTAATAAAAGTTTATATGTTATAATGTTTATTGAATAAATTCCAAGAGAAATAATCATAGGTATCCATACTTTCTTTAATTTTATTCTTTTTGTTGTGTATGCTTCCAAATTTTTTTCAACAAAATCTTCCAAGTCTTTTATATATCTATCATAAAGTTCTTCTCTCAACAAATTTTCATTGTTTGCTAATTCTGGTTTACTTTCGATTATTTCTGCTGGAAACTCTTCATAAACCCCATATGGTAAATAATCTGAATGCCAATCTATAGATTTAAAAAAATCCCATATTAAAAATAACACGTATATAAATGCTAAACTTGTTAAGTGTGTAATTGCATAAAAGTACCATGGAAAGGGGTATTTGTATAGTGCTACTATAAAGTCAAAAAAATAAAGCCCAAATGCTGTTATATATGCTAAAAATAATGGGTAATAGCTTTCTGTTTTTTTATATTGCTCGTATAATTCTTTAATTCGATTTCTATTTTCTTCAATTCTTCTTTCTTTCGAAAAAAACATTTCTTTCTGACCATTTTGTGTGTCCATATTTTACAATTTATTTTTCAATCCATAAAAAATCGTAACATTTCTTTTATGTTTTGTTGTCATTTCTCCGAACTCATAACTACCTCAATCTAAAGACTGGCGCAGACTTGTAGCCTATCCTGTTCTATATTTTTGTTGGCGCATTAAATTACGCTGTTGTTTTATGAGTAAATTTTTTTAAAAACTGTTTCAAAATATTCCTGTCAAAGGTTATCATTTTTTTACAAAAAAGCAATAGTTTTGATTACATTTGTAATCAATTTTCCTATGCAAATTAACCCGCAATACACCGACGTAATTTTGCCCCTCGCACTGGCAAATACATACACTTATCGGCTGCCCGAAGAGTTGGCGGCTTCCGTTCGTACCGGTATGCGGGTGGTAGTTCCGTTCGGCAATAAAAAGATATACACCGCCATTGTGTACGACCTGCACAACCGGAAACCCGAAAATTTTGAACCGAAAGAGATCCTTGCCCTTTTGGATAAAGAGCCAGTTGTAAGGAAAAACCAGCTCAAATTTTGGGAATGGATTGCCCAATATTACCAATGCACGCTGGGAGAAGTTTTCAAAGCCGCCATCCCTTCCGGATTGAAACTGGAAAGCGAAACAATCATCTCCATTGTCCCCGATTTTGAAGCCGAATCGCCGTTGAAACCGAGAGAGCAACAAATATTGGATATCCTCTCATCGCACGGCAGCATGACTGTAAGCGAACTGAACAAGGAAGTCGATCTTAAAAACGTCTTGCCATTGGCGAAAAGGTTAATGGATCTGGGCGCTATTGCGATTAACGAAGAAGTCAAGGAACGCTATAAGCCAAAAACAGAAACATACATCCGATTGTCCGAATATTATGCCGGTTCCGAAAAATTGGAGTCTGTTTTCAACGAATTAGCCCGGGCAAAAAAGCAATTAGATCTGTTGATGTTTTACCTGCATCAATCCCATTTTTTCGTGAAAAACGGCTTGCTGGAGATTTCCAAAAAGGAGTTGTTGGAAAAGAGCGGAGCTTCGTTGCCCGTTTTGAATGTATTGCTGGAAAAAGGAATTTTTGAAACGTATCAAAAAGAGATCGGAAGACTTGAATTTTCGAGGAAAACGGAGACACAGCCTATCCACGCCCTTACCGAAGAACAGCAACGGGCTTACCATGAAATTATGGAATTGTTCCGGCAAAAGCAAACCGTACTGCTACACGGCGTCACTTCGAGTGGAAAAACCGAATTGTATATCCATTTGATAGAAGAAGTACTGAAAATAGGCAAACAAGTCCTGTTTTTACTTCCCGAAATAGCGCTTACCGCTCAGATTACCTCCCGCTTGAAGCGTGTGTTTGGAAACAAACTCGGTATTTACCACTCCCGCTTTTCCGATGCCGAAAGAGTGGAGATATGGAATAACCTGTTAAACAACAAAGGTTATCAGGTCATACTTGGAGTACGTTCATCCGTTTTTCTGCCATTCAGGGAATTAGGCTTGGTTATTGTCGACGAAGAGCATGAAAATACCTATAAGCAATTTGACCCCGCCCCGCGTTATCATGCACGGAATGCGGCAATCGTATTGGCGTCCATGAGCGGGGCGAAAGTGTTGTTGGGTTCTGCAACTCCTTCTATCGAAAGCTATTACAATGCCCAAACCGGAAAATTCGGATTGGTCGAATTGTCGACCCGCTTCGAAGGCATTCAAATGCCGGAGATTCTGATTGCCGACACGAAAGAAGCCCGGCGGAAAAAAGAGATGCAGCTGCATTTCACCCCCCTGCTGTTTCAACAAATGAAAAATGCACTGGAACGGAAAGAACAGATCATTCTTTTCCAGAACAGGCGCGGATTTGCCCCTTATATGGAGTGTAAATCGTGCGCCTGCGTACCGAAATGTAAAAATTGCGATGTAAGCCTCACGTACCACAAAATGATTGACCAGTTGACCTGCCACTATTGCGGTTATACCATTCCTGTTCCCGTAACGTGTCCGGCTTGCGGCAATCCTGCATTAGAGACCAAAGGCTTCGGAACCGAAAAGATAGAAGAAGAAGTGGCAGAACTTTTTCCGGAAGTACGGGTTGCGCGGTTGGATTTGGACACTGCACGTTCCCGGAAAAGTTACGAGAAAATAATCACCGATTTTGAGAACGGAAAAATTGATGTACTGGTCGGAACCCAAATGATTTCGAAAGGGCTGGACTTTGAGCGGGTGCGCGTTGTCGGTATTTTGAACGCAGACTCGCTGCTCAACTATCCCGATTTCCGCTCCTACGAACGCGCATTCCAGCTTATGGCGCAGGTAAGCGGACGGGCGGGACGAAAAAACAATCGCGGAATTGTTGTCCTGCAAACGGGGGAGCCTTCTCATATATTAATTCATCAGGTAAAACAGAACAATTTCTGCGAGATGTACAGTGTGCAGCTTGAAGAACGTCAATTGTTCAAATATCCGCCTTTTTTCCGTTTAATATATATCCATGTAAAAGGGCGTGACTTTGACATAGTTGGTAAAGCTGCCGAATATCTGGCGCAGGGACTTCGAAACGTTTTCGGAAATAGGGTATATGGACCCGATAAACCGGTGATTACTCGTATTCAAAATTTGCACATCAAGAAAATAGTGCTGAAGATTGAACAGGAAGCCTCTTTTGAGAAGGCAAAGCAACTACTGAACGAAGTATCAAACCATACACTGGCGAATGCGGCGTTTAAATCGGTGTTTATTCAGGTTGATGTGGACCCTGTCTGAACGGTGATTTTAATGTGATTATTTTGATTAATATGATTAAAAATAGGAAAATTATAACGGGGATAATGTTGTTACTCTTTGCTTTTTCGGGGAGAGCGCAGGAAACGTTTGTTGTGAGCGGGTATTTGAATAGTCCCTCAACAAATGTTTCTGCCAATTTTCAGAAAAATATGTTTTGTTACTTGAATGGCGATTTTATTATGCCCGAATTTAGCCGTTTTTGTACTTTTAGGGTTGATTCCGTAATTAGCGGTTTGTTTAAAAATTTTAATGACGAAATAAATAAACTGCCATTTTTCATTCAAGTTGCTTTGGTTAATGAATGTGTCATTTTAGATTATCCGCAAAATTACACGTTGAAAATCAAGCAATTCCCTTATGCAAACTATTATTATATAGACAGCCTGAACCAAGTGTCGCCCAATGAAAAATATTTGGATAAACTCGCCGAATACTATGAAAATCATCAAGAAAACGTAGAAATTTTAACCAAAGGAACTTTGCAGGAAAGACGTGATTTATTAGATAAAATGCATCAAAATAACTACATTTTTCAATATAAAGACTACAGATATATCCCTTATATTCTCCCATTTATGACAAGCAAAGATTCAATTGCAAATTACTTTTTATTTTCTTGGGACGGAATAGATAAAGAAACGGGAAAAAGGGTTGGTGGTACAATTCCCGCAGAGGACAAAGGATTATATTCCTATTTTTTATATCGTCATCTTAATATGTTATCACCCTTTACATTGCCCAACATGACAACTGACAGCATTGGCTGGCATCAATGGCATAACACTATTTTTTTATCGAAAAATTGTTTCCAACATATAGAATATACTCCAAGCCGGCATAAAATGATTGCCAATAACGAAATAAACTCTCTCCATTTTATACCGGATATGGTAAACAGAAAATTATATTTTAGGACAGAAACAAAACCTTTTGTTTTGAGTATGGATACTGAAAAGTTGGATGAAGGAAAGTATTCCCAAAATTGCAATTATCCCCCACTTAATAATGATTATAGTATTAAGAATTATGAAATCCCGCAATGCGAATTTGGAAACATACGACTATACACATTAACAGGTAATGTTTTTTGTGGGCAAGAAAAAATCATTCCTGTAAAATATGAGTTTAAAAGTTACATTTATAGTATTGTTATCCATTATGGGGATGACTTTCTTATGCTTTGGTCGGACAATCCTGATGGTTATAATTCATTGAAAGCAGGAAAAATAGACAGGAAAGGAGAATGGATTATTGAACCCGTAAATCTTTACACAAAACTGGTTAAACGGTCTGTCGGCGATATTGGAGACATTGGCACATTTTCTTTTTATCAATCCAATAAAAATGAAACTACATTTGCCTTTTCGGATAGAACTTATGGAAAAAAATCATATAGTGCAAGCGAAAAATATACCGATGCAATCATTGTTTATAAAATAAGTGCGAATTTGGAAATAAAAGATTCGGCAGTACTTGCAATAGATTTTCCGCGTTCTGATTATCATTTTGAAAAAACTCATTTATTGAAAAAAGATAAAACATACCTGTTGTTAGCAGAGGTTCGTCATAACAATGGCTATCAATTATATTACAGATTACTGAATGATGACCTCACACCGAAAACAGATTTTATAAAATTGTCAAATTACAGGAGTTGGCATTCGGCAGCAAAACCAATTCTTACCTCCGAAGGTTTTATGATTAGCTGGGTAGACAATGATTTGTCGGAGCATGTTGTGCGCTCTGTTTTAATAGATAAATCGGGCAAACAGTCGAAAATCATTAACATAACCAATCAGACAATAAATAACATTTACAATGTAGAATTTGATAAAAACAATGTGGATATTTATCTTTATAATCAAGATGAAAAGATGTTGATCAGGAAAAGGATTGAAAAAAAAGAGTATGGGTTTTGAAAAGGTTTCTCATGGTTGTAGTTAATAGTGGTGTTGCAATCTGTCCCGTTAGGGACATAATATTGGTAGAAAGAAGAATCCTACCACAACCTGAGTCCCGTTAGGGACGAAATTTTTCCTAATATCCCGTCCCTAACGGGACTTTGGCTGAAGGGGGATAACCATTTTCTACCAATATTATGTCCCTAACGGGACAGATTGCAACACTATATTATTAACTACAGCCGTTTCTCATTAAAAATTATAACTAAATAATTATGAGCTTAGAAAGAAGAAAAAAAGATGAAAAGGAAACTGCTAAAGATATGAAAACCATTTCTTTGGCTGATTTCATTGATTTGCAAATTGAAAAAATGGGCGAAGATTCCGAAGGAAAAAAGAAAGAATTTGATCGTGAAATAAGGAAAGATAAAAATATCAACTTGGGTTCTGGATAAGAGACGTGGCACGCCACGTCTCTACTGTGACGCTTTACATCCTCTCCGGTACATCTATTCCTAGCAGCCCCATTCCATTTTTAATCACCTTCGAAATACTTTCCGATAACTGCAAGCGGAAGGCGCGCAGTGATTCGTTTTCTTCTCTCAGGATAGAAAAATCGTGGTAAAACTGATTGTATTCCTTTACCAAATCGTAAACATAATTGGCAATCAGTGCCGGACTGTATTGTGCGCCGGCTTCTTTGACTACATTCGCAAATCCCGCGACAGATTGAATTAAGTTCGATTCTTTCTCCGAAATCTGCAAGCCGGAAGGCAATTTTTCCGGCATTCCGATGTTCATTTCCGCCGCTTTTCTCAGCACCGACCGGATGCGGGCGTATGTATATTGAATGAAAGGTCCCGTATTTCCGTTGAAGTCAATCGACTCTTTCGGATTGAAGGTCATATTTTTGCGGGGATCGACTTTGAGGATAAAATATTTCAATGCCCCCATTCCCGTGATCCGGACGATATTGGCTATCTCTTCTTCGGAAAGTCCGTCCAATTTTCCCAGCTCTTCCGAAGTTTCGCGTGCGGTAGCAATCATTTCATCAACCAAGTCATCGGCATCTACGACTGTTCCTTCGCGCGATTTCATTTTGCCTTCGGGGAGTTCTACCATACCGTAAGAGAAGTGTACCAGATCTTTTCCCCAGACAAATCCAAGGCGGTCTAACAGGATGGCTAATACTTGAAAGTGATAATTTTGTTCATTCCCGACCACATAGATCATTTTATCAATTGGGTATTCATCAAAGCGTTGCTTGGCTGTTCCGATGTCTTGCGTCATATACACGGAAGTGCCGTCGGTGCGGAGTAATAATTTTTCATCCAGCCCGTCAGATGTGAGGTCTGCCCATACCGAACCGTCTTCGCGTTGGTAAAATACCCCTTTCTTCACGCCTTCCAGCACCTTTTCTTTTCCTTCGAGGTACGTTTTTGATTCGTAGTAGATTTTGTCGAAATCAACCCCCAGCCGTTTATACGTTTCGTCAAAACCTTTGTAAACCCAGCCATTCATTTTTTCCCAGAGGGCGACTGTTTCCGAGTCGTTTTTTTCCCATTTCAGCAACATTTCCTGTGCTTCCATGATCAACGGGGCTTGTTTTTTTGCCTCTTCCTCGCTCATTCCGCCGGACATCAACTCTTTTATTTGGGCTTTGTATTCCCGGTCGAAGCGGACATAATACTCTCCGACTAAATGGTCGCCTTTCTTACCCGAAGATTCGGGCGTCTCGCCGTTTCCGAATTTTTGCCAAGCCAGCATGGATTTACAAATATGAATCCCCCGGTCGTTTACAATATTGGTTTTAACTACCTGGTTGCCGTTTGCTGCTAAAATTTGACACAAGCTGTAACCCAATAAATTGTTGCGGATGTGTCCGAGATGCAAAGGCTTGTTGGTATTGGGCGAGGAGTATTCCACCATGACTAATGGGGAATTGGCTTCAGGCTGCACAAGTCCGTAATTTTTATCGGAGATGATATCGTTCAACAATTCAATCCAGTAGCTATGGGCAATGGATAGGTTCAGAAATCCTTTAATTACATTGAACTTGGAAATAAGAGGTTCTGACTTTAATAATTCCGCGCCCAGATCATTGGCTGTCTCTTCCGGCGATTTTTTAGAAATCTTCAGGAAAGGAAAAACAACTAATGTTAAATCGCCTTCAAATTCCTTTTTTGTCGCTTGCAATTGAATTTGACTTTCCGGAATTTGCTGTTTGTACAAGCTATCGAAGGCTTTGATAATGGATTGGGTCAGTTTGTTTTCTATTGTCATTATTTTAAGATTGTAAAGAACGTAATTATGATGCAAAGATAATATTTTATGCTTATTCGCAAAAAATTGGATTTCTCCGTTCTTTTTAACCCAAGGCGTTGCCGTTGGGCTGGGTTATAAATGGTTTTCAACCATTTTCAAACTATCTCTGCCGCCACGCACCGAAGGTGCAATATATCCCAGCCCAATCCCAACGGGTTGGGCTAATTTTCAACAAAAAAGGGATGCGAAAGCATCCCTTTTAAGTGAGGTTAAAAAACTGTATGTTTTATTTAACCAAGTCTGCCAATTCTGCTCCAGCTTTGAATTTAACCACTTTTTTCGCAGCAATTGTAATTTGTTTTTTTGTTGCAGGGTTAATACCTTGGCGAGCTGCTTTTTGCGTAACACCGAAAGAGCCAAATCCAATTAAACTTACTTTGTCACCCGCTTTTAGGGCTTCAGATACTGATCCGATGAATCCGTCTAACGCTTTTTTACTGTCAGCCTTGCTCAATCCTGCTTTTTCAGCGATTGCACTAATTAATTCCGCTTTGTTCATAAGAAATTTTTTTAGAGTGTTAAAAATTTAGTAAGTATATTATTATTATAATTAAGTCTACCATTTTAAGCTGTGCAAATATAATTGAATATTCATTTTTTCCAAACAACTTGTGCAAATTTTTTTTATAAAAAACATCATTTTAGCTTCTTTTATGTCGTGAAACATATTTGATGCGAAAAAAATCGGTATTTTTGCACAAAACAAAGAGAAAATGAATCAATATCGTTCATCCTTTTTAGATACTATTCCGCCGGTTGTTAAAAATCTGCTCGTAATTAACGTCTTATTTTTTTTAGCAACGTTTGTTTTGAAACAAACACATAATATACGTTTAGAGGAGTACTTGGGATTGCATTATTTCATGTCGCATGATTTTAAAATTTGGCAACTTGTCTCATACATGTTTATGCATGGGGATTTTACTCATTTGTTTTTTAATATGTTTGCCCTTTGGATGTTTGGAACTGTATTGGAAAATACCTGGGGAAGCAAGCGTTTTTTGATTTTTTATTTTGTTACCGGTATTGGAGCCGGATTAGTTCAGGAATTGGTTGGTACCGTTCGTATATATCCGTTGTTAAGCCAGTTGCCTTCCGATGTAGTGGAGCTTATAAAAGCGGAAGGAAGGGATGTTTTACTTGCCGGAAAGAATTATGCGAACCCTGTAATGGCTGATTTTAATGTAATAATTAACTCCATAACGGTTGGCGCATCAGGTTCTGTTTTCGGTTTGCTGCTTGCCTTTGGGATGTTATTTCCCAATCAGCCGCTCTTCCTTATGTTTATTCCGATTCCGATCAAAGCAAAGTATTTTGTGATTGGATACGCTGTTATTGAGTTATTTTTAGGAGTAGGGAATTTCCAGTTCGACAATGTCGCTCATTTTGCGCATCTCGGAGGGATGCTTTTCGGGTATTTCCTTATTCGGAAATGGCGACGGGATGCTAATAACCGGATGTTTGGAAATTGATTTACATTATTTATGGGTATTAAAGGAGAAATTTACAATTCATTCAAAGAGGGGACTACCCTTACCAAGTTGATTTACATCAATCTTGGCGTTTTTTTGGTTGTCGGGTTGACCGCCGGCATCTTGACGCTTTTTAAGGTTGATCTGAGCTGGACTAATTTTTTAAAGTTACCTGCTGATGTTGATACCCTGTTGCATACCCCATGGACGCTTGTTTCGTATATGTTTTATCATGATGTATCCGGTCCTTATTTCGGATTCATTCATTTGTTGGTCAACATATTAATGTTATATTGGTTTGGGAAGTTTTTTCTGGAACTTTTTTCTCAGAAAGATTTAGTCGGATTGTATCTTCTCGGTGGAATTACCGGCGGGATTTTTTACATATTGGCTTACCAAATTCCATTTTTGGCAGAACGAATAGCCGGAAATCTGTCGGGCGCATCGGCTTCGGTATTTGCAATTATCGTTGCTGTGGCGGCGACGGCGCCCAATTATCCGGTGCGTTTGACTTTAATGGGCGAAATACGCCTCAAATGGATTGCCATTGCCTGTGTAATAATCAGTTTGTTGACTATGGGATACAATGTAGGAGGCGGAGCTGCTCACTTGGGTGGCATATTTGCCGGTTATGTTTTTGCCGTCATGTACAAAAACGGGAGCAACATCACAACGTGGGTAAGCCTTTTGTTGGATGTGCTGGTTGACCTGTTCCGGAAAAAACCGGAATTGAAAATAACACACCGGCGTCCGATGACCGACCAGGAATATAACCTGAAAAAGAAGCAGGAAAACGATAATATTGACCGTATTTTGGAAAAAATAAAAAAAGGCGGGTATGAATCTCTTTCGAAAGAAGAAAAGCAAGAACTCTTCCGGGTCAGTCAAAAGTAAGTTCCTGACCGGCTTAGACATGCTGCTATTATTGATTAATATCATTGTAGTGGTATCTCTGCTTTTTGCTGGTTTGGCATGCTGGGTAAGTCCCGTGAAATTTCTCCTTCCTTCATATTTTGGATTGGCGTTTCCGGTAATTCTGGCTTTGACGCTCTTTTTTCTCTTTTTCTGGGCTGTCCGCTTAAAATGGTACTTTGTTATTTCGCTGACGGCGTTGCTTGTTTCCTATCAGAATGTATACGATACTTTTCCGTTGAGCAGGAAAAGGGAGGCGCCCGAAGGCGCTATTAAAGTGTTGAGCTACAATGTTCACCTTTTCGATTTTTACACCCCTTTGGCGAAGAATAAGATAATAGAGTATATTGCCGGTTCGGGAGCGGATATTGTTTGTCTGCAGGAGTTCGGATACAGTTCAGATTCTAAGAAAGATTATTTGAAAAAAAACGAAATCCTTGAAGCATTGCAAAAGAAATATCCGTATCATCACATAGAACTCGCCCAGATAAAAACGAGCAGGTCTTATGGCGTCGCGACGTTTTCCAAATACCCTATTTTGCGGAAAGCGCGTGTTCAGTATGACAGCAAATACAACTCGACGATCTACTCCGATGTGCGGATTCAGGGGAGAGAAGTAAGGGTGTTCAATTGCCACCTCGAATCCAACCATTTGACGGAGAATGATAGAGTTCTTATAAAAAACTTGGGAGAGGAGTATCGAAACGACCGAATCAATGAAGTGGTAGACCACCTTTCGCAAAAGCTGGGACGTTCGTACAAGCTCAGGGCGAAGCAGGCGGACGTTATCGCCGAAGAGATTTCCAAGACCGATTTGCCTATCATCCTTTGCGGAGATCTTAACGATGTTCCGGTTTCATATACCTATACAAAAATTAGGAGTAACCGACTTCGCGATTCGTTTACCGGTTCGGGAAACGGATACGGCTACACTTTTAATGAAAAACGGTTTTGGTTTCGAATCGACCACATCATGCATAGCAAAGATTTTTCGGCTTACCGTTTCCGGATTGACAAGGTGGATTACTCCGACCATTTTCCGGTTGAGTGTTATTTAGAGTTGAAGAGCGAGTAAATATGTCCGCACTATACATCCACATCCCCCTCTGCCTCAGCCGTTGCTTTTACTGCGACTTCTATTCAACCACCGGTTTGGATAAGAAAGAGTTGCTGCTGGATGCAATTTGTAAAGAGATGAACCTCCGGAAAGATTATTTGAAGGGCGAACCCGTCCGTACGATTTATTTCGGAGGCGGAACTCCCTCGCTGCTTTCGGCGAAAGAGATTGAGAGAATATTGGAAGAAGCATTCAAATTATTCGATTGCCGCCCCGAAGAGATCACATTAGAAGCAAATCCCGACGATTTATCTCCTCAATATATAAAGGTATTGCGCACATTGCCTGTAAACCGCCTCAGTATCGGCATCCAGAGTTTTTCTGATGCTGACTTGAAACGGATGAACCGCCGTCATACCTCATCGCAAGCAATAAGCGCAGTAAAAGAGTGTCAGGATGCAGGTCTTGATAATATCAGCGTTGACCTTATTTACGGGCTGCCGGATCAGACGCTCGAACAGTGGGAGAAAAATTTACAAATCGCCGTTGATTTGCAAACGCCGCATATTTCCGCTTATCATCTTACCTACGAAAAGGGAACGGAATTTTTCAGGCAGTGGCGGCAAGGCAAGATTTTACCGGCAGAAGAGACGCTTAGCGAAGCGATGTTCCGGATGTTGAGAGACCGACTGAAAGAAGCCGGACTCCAACCGTATGAAATTTCCAACTTTGCAAAGCCGGGCATGGAGTCCAAGCATAATTCTTCCTATTGGAATGACGTTCCGTATATTGGATTAGGACCTTCGGCTCACTCATACGATGGAATTTCCAGACAATGGAATGTTTCGGATATGAATATTTATCTGGAAACATTGAAGAAAAAAACTCCATTTTATGAGAGAGAGGAGTTGAACGAGAACACTCGTTACAATGATTTTGTTATAACTTCTTTGCGAACGATGAAAGGAATGGATATTCTCCTGATGAAAGAGAAGTTCGGAGAAAAATTATCGGCTTATTGTTTGCGAAATGCGACCACCTTTATTGAATGTAATCTGTTGGCACTGAAAAATAATAGCTTGTTTTTGACAGAAAAAGGCGTCTTTATTTCGGACGGCATCATGTCCGAACTTTTATGGGTCGACTGATTTTAGTTAAATTAGCGAATAAATTCTCAATTCTCAATTAAATTTATACCTTTGATACGTTTTATTCAAAATATTTCTTAATAAAAACAACTATTTGCTATATGAAAGTTGCAATTTTTCCGGGGAGTTTCGATCCTTTTACAATCGGTCATTATTCGGTTGTTACACGCGCGTTGACTTTTGTTGACGAAGTGGTTATTGCAATTGGGGTAAATGAAGCCAAGAAAACGCTATTCCCGCTGAAAAAGCGGATAGAGATCATAAACAAGGCATTTGCTCATGAATCTCGGGTCAGGGTAGAAAGCTACGACAGCCTGACTATTGATTTTGCAAAAAAAGTGAACGCAACGATTATTTTACGTGGTATTCGCTCTATTGCCGACTTTGAATATGAGAAAACGGTCGCTGACGCCAACCGACGTCTTTCGGGAATAGATACAATTCTGTTGTTTACGGAGCCTCAACACTCCTTCATTAGTTCTACGGTAGTGAGAGATATACTTCGTTACGATAAGGATGTGAACTGTTTTCTCCCACCGAATGTTTCTATTGATGATTTGAAGCCTCCTAAGTAAAATGCGTTACGCATGACAAATGGTTATGCGCGACATTGCGACAGTTTTTATGTTTAATATAAAAATTTGTCGTACTTTGCAAAATTGATAATAGATATGTAAAAGATATAGTAGTTTCTAACTTCAAAATCAAATTCTCATGAAAACATATTTATATAAAATTTTGGTAGTACTAACAGTTTTAGTATTAAATTTATTTTGCCGGCAGGAAGTATATGGGCAATGTGAACCGTGTCCTGCATGCCTAACGTGTGAAGCCGATCGTCCGGATTCGGAATACAATTGTGGTAGTGGTTGTACGGAATATGCAAATACAAGTTTCACAGGTACAAGATGTATAACAACTTATAGCGGGGATATCAACGGAGATCATTTGAATAACAGCGGATCGATTCTGATTATTTGCAAACCAGGTACATATACGTTAAATAGCTCTGTTAATATTAACACGGGGGCTTCAATTTATATCAATCCGGGAGTGACATTAGAACTTGGAGGCAATAGTAGTAAAGTAGTCAATAAAATTTACAACAGGGGAACTTTTGATACCCAAGGTTATAGTATAATAATAGAAGGCGCCGGAAAATTAATTAATGCACAGACAGGAACTGTAAAAGGTTCGTTCGACAAAATTAACGGAGCTTTTGTAAATCATGGCGCTACAACGCTTAGTTCAATGGGTGTTACAGAAGGTAACGTTTGTTTGGGAAATAATTCTACAATGAAAGTAACCGGAGATATAGGTAATTTTGACAACGGACAATTTGCGATTCATGGTACGTTGGATGTTGGCGGAAGTACAGGTACCATAAATGGAAATGGTAACTTTTGTGTAGGTAGTTCCGGTGTTGTCGATATAACAAACGATTTAGCGGGAAGTGGTGGAATAAATACAGGAAAACTTACCAACCATGGCACTATTAAGGTGGGAGGAACATCGTCAAAATTTGACGGAGATATGTGTTTTGAAGCCGGTTCGGCTTTTGATATGGGCTATCTGCCGGATGTAATAGATAAACCTATTAAAGGGAGTGGGGGATGTATCCATTTTGGTACATGGAAAGAACGGACTCACGATAAGCCTGATCTTTTTGCTTGTAATGACAATAAAGCCAAAGTTTGTTCTGATGGAGAAAAAGATACGAATGGTAATGATATTTCTGGAGGGAAGTGGGGAACAACAAACTTTGAGACCAAATGTTCTTCTTGCGCATCGCCTCCACCTGATCCGCCATGCGACGAAGGTATGTGCGATGATTGTACCACCGTTACCTCAACATCTGTACCGGGATGGGGAAGTCAAATAGAAATAAACGCCGGCGGAAAATTTTGTGTAAAGGAACCTATATCCAATCTCTATCGTATAGTACTAAATGGTGGCGCACAGTTGATTTTCTGTGCACCGGGCAATTATGGTACTACATCAATAAATGGTGGTGTTTTGCCGGCATACGTGCAAATAGCTGCTGGAAAAGTTATTATTCCCGAAACAGGTACTAATCTAAATCATCTGACAGGCGATCCCAAAGTGGAGACGTATGTGCCTTGTCCGGCATGTGTCAAACCTCCCCAACCAACTACACAGCCTATTACTTTATGTGCAGGAGATACTCCGCCGGATATTATTACGGCGGGAATTACATCATATAACAGTGCTGAGAATAACTTAGTTTGGTATGAAAACGGTACTACTTCGACTCCTATGTCTCCTTCTCCTCCTGTAATTAGCACTACTAATATGGGAACAACGCCTGTTATTACTACGTATTATGTAAGTCAGCAAAAGAAAAGTGATGCTACTTGCGAAAGCGACAAAACACCTATTGTTATAACTGTCAATGCTAAGCTGTTAGTACCTACCACCAGGGACATCACCATCTGTACTGATGACGCTGTTTCACTTCTCGACAGCATTGGCTATGTGTTGACCAATACGCTGGTGTGGTATGACAATAACATGGATCCGATTACCCAGCCGACAATCGACAATATGACGGCAAGCGGACCGACAGTTTACCATGTTAGCCAAAAAGCGGGTAGTTGCGAAAGCCCTACAGAATCGATTACCGTCACCATCAACCAGACTCCTGTAGCGCCTACGACCCAGAACATCACCATCTGTACGGGCGACGCAGTCTCACTTCTTGACAGCATCGGCTATGTGTTAACCAATACGCTAGTGTGGTATGACAATAACATGGATCCTATCTCAGCTCCGACTATCAACAATGGTGTAGCGAGCGGACCGACCACTTATCATGTTAGCCAGAAAGCCGGCAGTTGCGAGAGTTTTACCACTGCGATTGTTGTCACCATCAGTTCGACCCCAACGGCACCAACCATCAAGAACATCACCATCTGTACTGGTGACGCCGTTTCACTTCTTGACAGCATCGGTTATGTGTTAACCAATACGCTGGTGTGGTATGACAATAACATGGATCCGATTACCCAGCCGACAATTGACAATATGACGGCAAGCGGACCTACGGTTTACCATGTTAGCCAAAAAGCGGGCGGTTGCGAAAGCCCTACAGAATCGATTACCGTAACCATCAGCCAGACGCCTGTAGTACCTACGACCCAGAACATCACCATCTGTACGGGTGACGCCGTTTCACTTCTTGACAGCATTGGCTATGTGTTAACCAATACGCTGGTGTGGTATGACAATAACATGGATCCGATTACCCAGCCGACAATCGACAATATGACGGCAAGCGGACCTACGGTTTACCATGTTAGCCAAAAAGCGGGCGGTTGCGAAAGCCCTACAGAATCGATTACCGTAACCATCAGCCAGATGCCTGTAGCGCCTACGACCCAGAACATCACCATCTGTACTGGCGACGCCGTTTCACTTCTTGACAGTATCGGTTATGTGTTGACCAATACGCTGGTATGGTATGATAATAACATGGATCCGATTACCCAGCCGACAATCGACAATGCGACGGCAAGCGGACCTACGATTTACCATGTTAGCCAAAAAGCGGGCAGTTGCGAAAGCCCTACAGAATCAATTACCGTAACTATTAGCCAGACGCCTGTAGCGCCTACGACCCAGAACATCACCATCTGTATGGGCGACGCTGTTTCACTTCTCGACAGCATCGGCTATGTGTTAACCAATACGCTGGTGTGGTATGACAATAACATGGATCCTATCTCACAGCCGACAATCGACAATACGACAGCCAGCGGACCTACGATTTACCATGTTAGCCAAAAAGCGGGCAGTTGCGAAAGCCCGACAGAATCAATTACCGTAACTATTAGCCAGACTCCTGTAGCACCTACGACCCAGAACATCACCATCTGTACTGGCGACGCCGTTTCACTTCTTGACAGCATCGGCTATGTGTTAACCAATACGCTGGTGTGGTATGACAATAACATGGATCCTATCTCACAGCCGACAATCGACAATACGACAGCCAGTGGACCTACGATTTACCATGTTAGCCAAAAAGCGGGTAGTTGCGAAAGCCCTACAGAATCAATTACCGTAACCGTCAGCCAGACGCCTGTAGCGCCTACGACCCAGAACATCACCATCTGTACTGGCGACGCCGTCTCACTTCTCGACAGTATCGGCTATGTGTTAACCAATACGCTTGTCTGGTATGACGATAACATGGATCCTATACCTACCCCGACAATAGACAGCAGTACTGCCAGCGGTTCGACTACCTACAATGTGAGCCAGAAAGCGGGCAGTTGTGAGAGTCCAACCACAGCGATAGTTGTTACCATCAGTGCTGCTCCAACGGCGCCTACGACCCAGAACATCACCATCTGTACTGGCGACGCTATTTCACTTCTCGACAGCATCGGCTATGTATTAACCAATACGCTGGTTTGGTATGACGATAACATGGATCCAATTACCCAGCCGACAATCGACAACAGCACAGCCAGCGGACCTACGATTTACC
>Ga0123353_10002039_pt1 | contig 24948 bp, 17 predicted proteins | sample TergutLab28metaG_3_FD_92763 | JGI IMG/M metagenome (GOLD analysis project Ga0123353, IMG submission 92763) | Labiotermes labralis P3 segment gut microbial communities from Petit-Saut dam, French Guiana - Lab288 P3 | ecosystem: Host-associated > Arthropoda: Insects > Digestive system > Gut ...
CCTTTTTCCATTCTGGCAATTATAGGTTGTTTTACCCCGCTTATTTCTTCAAGCTTTTTTTGAGATAATCCTTTCCCCTGTCTTGCTTTTATAAGTTCGCCAATAAGCGCTACTCTTAAATCACTTTCTGCTATTTCTTTAGGTGTAAATATATCTTTTCTTACTTCTTCCCATTTACTGCCAACGACGTTACTTTTTTTCATCTTCATAACTCCTTGCTATAAAATCATTCATGTTTCTTATAGCTTGATCTATTTCCTGCTTAGGTATCTTTTGCGTTTTCTTCATAAAGTGATGAAGAAGTATAAAACTTTTATCTATCCACCCAATAAATAAAATACGGTCTCTAAGTGGTCTTAATTCCCATATATGACCATCAATGTGCTTTATATAAGGCTCACCTGCATGAGTCCCATGTAGTTTAAGAACTTGAATATAATCTTGAATCTTGTTCAGTTTTATACGACTGTTTTTACCCTTTCGATTTGCTAAATCTTTTATATACTCCTTAACAGGTTCTTTACCATTTTTATCTTTATAAAAAAATATTTCATACACCCTTGCTTTGCCTCACTATTATACTTAGAAGTTATTAAAAGTCAATAACTTTTAAGTTATTGACTTTTTCCTAGACGTTTTTCTCTATGATCCGCATTTATTGTTCCCGAATCACGCTTGGTTAACTTGCAGGATGAGTAATTTGATTCAATTATAGATTAAATTAGGTGGTATTCATGCTACTTAATGGCTGTAGTGCAGGAGAAAAAAAAATGGGGAGGGACCTCCGGTGGGGTCCCTGTTTTTTTACTCCTGCAGATCCTGCAAGGGAAGAAGGTTTTATTAGGATTAGAAAATCAATTAAAAAGAATCTCTTGTGAGAGGTTTGCCTATAAATATTCCCTCAGCGCCCATATAATTCAAAGTTTTTCCATCAATAAGTATCTGGATCCGCTTTACAGTGGAAAATTCAGTAGCAGAATATACGATCTGCTTTAGCTGACCAATATATCCTTCTCTTCCAAATGAATTAAAAAGAAAGTTCTCATTAAAATCCAAGTATGCAGTCCCTTCTGTTATCCACAGCCGATTTAACTTTGTGTTTTCCGGAATCAGGGAAATATAATTATTATTTATTTCTGCTGAAGATGCTCCGCCAAGCAGGGAAACTATAGTAGATGTAAGAGGGGAGTCTGTAAATTTTATGCTTCTTGTTGTTTTTCTTAACTGGGTAGTTCCATTATCATTGATTACAATAAAGTAAAGAATACTATCTCTGACTTTGTAAGATGGAGCTGTGCTTTCAGGTTTTTTTTCTGTTTCCTGAACAGGTTCTGTTTTCTCTTTAACAGTATTTATTGGTTGATTTTCTGCAAGTACTACTTCTTTTTTTACTGGTTCTGAAACAGGTTTTGTCTGCTGGGTATTCTCATTTTTTGCACTTTCTACTATACGAAGGACATCAGGCTGTTTTTTCTCCTGATCCTTGTCCGAAACAGTTTTTGAAAAAAAAGTTAAAAATCCTGTTGATTCAATAACACTTTGAATTCTTTTATGTTTTACAATGAAAAAGGTAATAACAAGCAAAATCAGAGCTATCCAGAAAATACAACCTGGCCTGAAATTCCTCTTTTTTTCTTTTTTTTTGTTCTGTTGCGCCATAATAGCATTAATATCGGCATTTTTTCCCCAATCATAAAACCTCTTAAACACTGGAAAATGCCTTTTTGACACATTTGACAAGTGTTAATAAAGGCTTTATATTTAAACAGATGAAAACTAACAAAGGGATTTCTGCTTCTCCAGGTGTTTATATTGGCAAGGTATATCTTTACCAGGAAGAGCGGCTCAAAGTTCCAAAGTATCAAATAGAAAAAGAAGAAATTGAATTTGAATTCTCAAGATTTCTTGTAGCAATTGAAAAAGCCAAAAGCGAACTTGAAGCTATAAAAGATGCTACCAAGATAATGAATATCAGTGAAAATGAAGTAGTAATGCTTGATTCTCATATAATGATGATTTCAGATGAATCATTTATCAATCAGATAAAAACTATTTTGTCCGAACAACTTCTAAATATTGAATGGATTTTTTATGAGGCAATAGGAGCGCAGATAGAAAAATTGAGCGCTTCGCAAAATGTCTATATGGAAGAAAGAGTAAGTGATTTGCGTGATATTGCCAAACGTGTTTTAAATAATCTTTTATTCAGGGAAAGAATAAAACTTACAGGACTTGAAAGCGAATGCATAATTGTAGCGCATGATCTTTTACCTTCAGATGCAATAGCAATGGATAAAAAAAATGTTAAAGGCATTGTGCTGGATGTAGGAGGTAAAACTTCGCATACTGCCATAATCGCAAGATCTTTTGAAATACCTGCTGTTGTAGGGTTATTCAATATAACGCGCATGGTAAAAACAGGCGACAATATTATTCTGGATGGAACTGCTGGTATTGTAATTTTAGAGCCTGATGAAGAGACAACAAAAATATATCTTGAAAAAATAAAAAGACAGGAAGAAATTGATCTGCATCTTAAGCCATATGTAAAAAAAGAGGCAGTTACAAATGATGGTCAAAAAATAGCTGTATCAGCCAATATTGAGGTCCCTCAGGAACTTGAGTCTGTTAAAAGTCATGGCGCAGATGGTATTGGCCTTTTCCGGTCAGAATTTCTCCTTCTTCAGTCACAGCTTTATAACAGCGAAGATAAACAATTTGAAGTATATAAAGCAATTCTTCAAAATATGGAAGAAAGACCTGTTACCATAAGAACTATTGATATTGGCGGTGATAAAATCATTCCTAATTATGAAGAAATCAGGGAGAGAAACCCTCTTCTCGGATGGCGAGGAATAAGATTTTGTCTTTCAAATAAAGATATGTTTAAAAAACAGCTAAGAGCATTATATAGGGCATCAATATTTGGAAACTTAAGGATAATGTTCCCCATGATCTCCTGTGAGGAAGAAGTAGATGATGCTTTAAAGATAATAGAAGAAGTAAAAAACGAATTAAGGTCAAGAAATCAGGAGTATAAGGATAAGATACCCATTGGCATAATGATGGAAGTCCCTTCTGCTGTGCTTGCATCTGAATTTTTGGCTAAAAAAGTGGATTTTTTATCCATTGGAACAAATGATTTGATTCAGTACACACTGGCAATAGATAGAGGTAACGAAAAAATTGCCTATCTTTACCAGATGTATCATCCTGCGCTTTTAAGGCTTATCAAGATGGTTGCTGATGTGGGAAAAAAAGCAGGCATTCCTGTTACTCTTTGCGGTGAAATGGGGGGAGATCCAAGAGCAACTATTGTTCTGTTAGGATTGGGTATTGAAGGATTCAGCATGAGCCCTGCATCGATCCCTATTGTAAAAAAAGTAATAAGAAATGTGGAAATAAAAGAAGCAAAAGAGATCGTAGATAAAATATTGCAAAACGGCTCTGGAACAGAAATAAATACTATTATAGAGAACTGGTTTAATGAAAGATTCAACGGACTTATCTAAAGAAAATTATCCTGTAGTTGTTGTTGCCGGAAGACCTAATGTCGGCAAATCAACTCTTTTTAACAGAATATTGGGAAAAAGAAAATCAATTACAGACCCTACTCCGGGTGTTACAAGAGATGCTGTAGGCGAATTATATGAATTGGGCAGTAACGTTATAAAGCTTATGGACACCGGAGGCATAAATACATCTGAAACAGGAATTGAAAAAATTGTTTCAGAAAGAAGCTTGGACCATATCAAGAAAGCTGATCTTATTCTATTTCTTCTTGATGCAAAAGAGATATTGCCGGAAGATGAAATATTCATGGAGAAATTAAGAAAATATAAAGATAAGATCATTCTTGTAATAAATAAAGTTGATACTCCTGAAAAAGAAAATACTGTATGGAATTACTACTCTTATGGATTTGACAGGATCGTGCCTGTTTCTTCGGCGCATGGGTATAATATCGATGTTCTGGAAGAGCAGATAGAAGAAATGTTGGGTAAAAAAGAGTATAAAAATGAAATTCCGCCGGAAGAAGGGAAAGTTATACGCCTTGCTATTATGGGAAAACCAAATACCGGGAAATCAACTTTGTCAAATAAGCTTACCGGAACAGAGAGTTCGATCGTTACTGATATTCCAGGCACTACAAGAGATATTGTTGAAGGCGAATTTGTTTATGGACATACAAAATTCAAAATTATGGATACTGCGGGAATAAGAAGAAAAAACAAAGTTTCTGAAAATATCGAATACTATTCTGTTAACCGCGCAATAAAAGCAATTGATGAATGCGATCTTGTTTTTATGTTGATAGACGCAGAAGAAGGTCTTTCTGATCAGGATAAAAAAATTGCGAATCATGTTGTAAAAAAAGGAAAAGGGATAATAATTGTTTTAAATAAATGGGACAAGGTAAAAAATATTCCAAATATAATTACAGCAATGGAAGACAGGGTAAGATTTCTTTTCCCGGTTCTTGATTTTGCGCCGATTCTTCCTGTTTCTGCGCTAAATGATACACAATTTGATGAGCTGCTTAAAATGGCTATAAAAGTTAACAGACAGCTTGAAACACAGGTTTCAACTCCAAATATCAATAAAGCAGTAAAAGAATGGGTAGCTGACTATCCTCCACCAACATTACATGGTAAAGTCAGGTTTAAAATAAGATATATGACTCAGATAGGGACAAAACCTTGCCAATTCATGATTTTTGTAAATAGGCGCAAAGATTTTCCTGCAGCATATGTTAAATATATTAAAAATAAAATAAGAAAAAAATTCGGACTTGTATCTATACCATTTGAAATTATTATAAAAGAAACAGAGAAAACATGGAAAGAAAATTAGATAAACAAAAATATTTAAGAACATTATTTGTAGTTATTTATACTTTTATTCTCAGTGCAGCTGTAACGTATGCTTATAACCAAAATTATTCGCTTCCCGAAACATATGAGATAAGAAGGGAATTTACCCATTTGCTTACAGCTCCCAACAATGAAATAGATAATCACAGGCCAATGATCTCTGATTGTTTCCTCACAGGAAAGAAAGTTAAATTTCAGATCGTATATGAGAGTGGTTTTTATTATTTCATTTTTATTAATGAAGCAGGAAGCTTGTCGCAGAAAAATGAATTCCCAATGGTATCTGCAGGCACTTATGTAATTAGAAAAGATGCCAGAAGCGGTGTTTTTAATCAGATAAAAATATTCTTGAATAATGACCCTGATACATTTGTAAGAATAAGTTCATATAATGAAGGTTCAATGCTGGAATTCAGCCTTTATAAATCCATGGTATACAAAGATATTCTTATCCCGATCAGTATCAAAAAGCTTATTACAGAACCTTTTGAAACAATAATAAAGTTGTCTGATTATATAGTAAATTGGGAAATGCTTTACGCTTTTTACAATGAAACTGAAAACAAATTTGTTATGAATATTTGTCAGGAGATTGATAAAAAACTCCCCACGCTTAATGACTCGGATGATGGCGCGCAGGAATGGAATGGAGATTTTGTTTTTATAAGAAACAGCGAGGAAAACCCGGCCAAGGGTTTTAACTGCTCGGGTTTTGCCAAATGGGTGGCAGATGGTGTTTTTTCCGCAAAAACAAAAAGACTCATGGATATAAGTACACTCAAAAAGAAAAATCTTCATGACAGAAAAGATACTTTAAGCCTTCTTTATGAAGATGAAAGAGATCCTTTTTTTGGTCTTGATTGGACAAGAAATATTGCAATGACTATTTTTGAGCTTGATAATCCTGAAAGAAAAGCAAGGATATCTGATGTTGATGTAAAAAATTATCCTTATGAAAAATATTCAGAAGATATAGGATATTCAATTGCAAGTCTCAAAGCCATCTTATACTATCTTACTGTTACAAATCCCGGATATATTTATCTTGGATCGGTTAATGGAGATTTTGGCCAAAACCCTGTGTTAAGACAACATTATCATGTTGTTGTATTTCTTCCCTATATAGGTCCAAGCGGCAATTTTTTTCCCATTGTTTATGAAAGGAATATAAAAAGACCTATTGATAGTTTTATAAAAAAATATCCGCGGGAATCCATTCATCTGGTGCGTATAAAAGTAGATAAGGATTTCTCTCTTTCTGCTATTCCACCTTCTTTAGAATAGATAAAGGATTGTTTTTCATAGCAAAAAGTTTTGTTGCCTCTCTTACCATTCTTTAGGTACAAAACCTTCGGGGATATCGAGCTTCATGGTATCGCCGCTCTGCTCTATTACATAGAATCCTGATTCATGAGCATAGTTACGCATTTCGGTTGTTGCTATGGCTGCGGCAATTGCCCCAAGGTACTTTCTATTATCATTTTTTGAGTCTGCTATACGACGAAGAATTTTCATGCGTTCAATATGCTTTTCCACATCCCGATTATTTGGTTTTGATTTAACTTCTATTGCAATAAGAATGTCATTGTTTTCAAGGACTATATCAACTTCTGCCAAATGTTGTCTGGTTTTAATATCTTTGTATTCACGGCCACTGGGGGTAATAGTATCAAAATCAAATCCAATAGCATTGAATTTATCCACAATACCTGGAGTAACAAGATGTTCGGCAAGCTCGCCAAAACGATTGCTTAGTTCGCCAATTCTTCGGTCAGTTTCTTTCATTTGCTCTCTGGTTTCCTGAAACTTTTTATCGGTTTCTTTAAACATGACCATGACTTTTTCATAAGTTAAAGACTCGTTCTGTAATTCTGCCATTGTATACTCCTTTTAAAATATAGCAGTCTTTTTTAATTTTAACAATAAAAATTACCTGTCCATACTATTAGTAATAATAACTCGAGGAATAGCTTGTTTGATTCAGATTTCTCTATTTGTTTAATTAAAGTCCATAGAAATTGTTGCTTCCCCGATATATTGCAACTAAAGGTTATTTACGTTAAAAATATATATGCAAAATTGTAAAAAAATAGAGGCAGTTATATTTGATGTTGATGGTACTCTTTATCCCAACTATAAAATGTACCTTACTTCAGTTCTTTTTTTTATCCTGCATCCTTTTATATCCACTGCTTATAGTAGAATGCGCCTAAAAGTCAGAAAAGTTGATTATTCAGAAAACTTTAAGGAGCTTAAGGTAAATATTTTTGCAAAAGAGATCAAAAGGACCAAAGAAGAAGCTGCGCTTCTTATGGAAAAATATATTTATGGACAGTTTATTTCAATGTTTAAGTGGATAAAACCATTTAAAATTATTAAAAAATTGGTTATTGAGTTAAAAAATCATGGTATCAAGGTGGGGGTAATCTCGGATTTTCCTGTTGGCAAAAAATTTTCTTACCTGGGACTGGATAGTTACTGGGATATTATTTGTTCTGCAGATGAGATCGGGGCATTAAAACCCAAGCCTGAATCTTTTAAATTTGCGGCATCCAAACTTGGCATAGATCCTGGAAAAATAATTTATGTTGGTAATCATTATCAGTATGATATAATAGGAGCAAATAATGCCGGGATGATGACTGCCCATTTTAGTCTGTTTAAAAAGAAAAACAGCAAGGCAGATTATACTTTTATTAATTACAAAAAATTCCTGGAATTTGTACTTAAGCTAAAAACAACGGAGAAGTAGCATGGTTTTTACTTTGGGAAATCTTATTACAATCGCAATCGTAATAATAATATTAATAATATACCGTCAGCTTGATTTGAATAACAGAAGCCTTGAAAAAATGAAAAAGTATTTCAATAAAATCAAGGAAGAACTGGATACAATTGTTGAAGAAAAAGCTATGGGACTTAAAGATCTTTCGATTGAGCTTGATGTGCATGAAAAAACAGTTAAGGAAGTTTATAACAGAATAGAGCAGAGCGCCAGCGATCTCTCTTTTAGGGAACAGGAACTTGTTTCAATACATAAGAGGATAGATGGCTATGATGCGGTCTTAAAAGAGCTTTCTGATATGACATCAAAAGTGGATGAGAATCTTAAAAAGCTTCATGAAGAATCCATCTTTATAGATGATGTAAATAAAAAATTAAAAGATACCTCTACTTCAATGGATAAACTGGAAAATAGAATACCTCTTATAGTAGATGATTTTGCCAAAAAAAATGAAGAAACAGCAGAACTCCTTAAAGTTGGAATTTTTAATGAAATAGAATTAAAGTCAAATACAGTTAAAGAACAGATCGAAGAGAACAGAAACGAGGTTCAAAATTTTAGTGAATATCTTTCAAAGCTGGAAGCGCGAAGAGATACGCTTGGAGAACAAACAATTAAAAACATAAGCAAAGAACTTGAGCAGATGTCTGAAGAATTTTCCGCAAAGCTGGATAAAACAGAGGAAGATTTTGAAAAAGTGCTTTTTGATATGGGACAAAAAGGGAGTGTTCTTAGCGAAGAGGTTTATAAAACCATAAGAAAAAATATTGAAGAGAAAGCTTCTGAAATAGCTACAGATGTTGATGGGAATCTTAAAACTCTTGAGGGAAGAATAAAAGATCAGTTTGAGAAACTAAGCAAAGAGATGAAAGAGTTTGAGAAAAATATCAAAGATAAATATGTTGATACTCAGCAAAGTTCAATACGCTATTATGAAAATGTAGTTACTGATATAAAAGATTTTGAAAAAACACTGAACGGAGAATCCGGAGAGATCGAGAAAATGAAAAAAGAGATCGAATCTGTTTCCGAAGATTTTGAAAAGAGATTGGCGTCGTACAGAAATTTTGTTGAAGAACTGGAACAAAAGAGGAATCAGGAAACAGAATATTTTTCCAAAAAACTCGATGAAGATGTAAATAACTTTACACAGAGATTCCAGAATAAAGTTGACAAAATTGAAGAAAAATATAATCAGAGATTTTCCAAAGCAGAAGAAGAAAATGAACAGCATCAGAGTGTTGTTTTTAATGAAATAAAAAAACAGGTAGCAAAAAATGCAGAATCTGTAAAAAAAGAACTTTTAAAACAAATTGAGACAACAGATTCCGAAGTTGTTGCATCGCTCTCCAGGGCGGAAGAAAATATCAAAGAGTATGAAGCAGCCATAAGCTATAAGGTAGAAGGGCTTACAGGAATTGAAAAAGATATTGAAGAGATGGAAAAAAATCTTAAAAATATGATGAGTAACGTTAGCGTGAAAATGAAAGATGATTTCCATTCATTTGAAGTATCCATAGATGCGGAAAAGAACTCTCAAAAGGTAAAACTTGATAATGATTTTAAAGAGATCCGGGAAGTTCTTGAGACTCTTGAAAACAGAATAGATGAATTAAAGAAAAAATCTTATGAAAATGTTGCTGAAAAATTGCAGGTTTTCGAAGATGAATTTTTTAATGATCTTAAAGTACGCAATGATGAGATAAACACCAAGCTTGGGTCGTGGCAGAAAGAAGTAACGGAAAAAATTGACCGTGTTTCGCTGGAAACAGTTGGAATAAGGGAAGAAATAGAAAATAAATGCCTTGATACAATGAAAGACCGTCTTAATGAACTCCATGTAAAAACAAATGCTCAGTTCCAGAAATATGAAAGTACTGTAGGAATATTCAAAGATGGTATTGATGAAAAACTAACGCTTATTGAAAAGAGCGTAAAAGATTTTGAAGGTTCAGTAAAAGCAGAAACCGAAGATATTAAGGTAGCAAGTTACAATCATTTTAACAAGGAATTTACAGAGTATCAGACAAGCGTTGATGAAAAACTAAGACAATATGAAAAAGAAGTTACAAAAATTATTGATGAAATAACAGACAAGTATTCTAAAGAAAAAGATAATTATGTAGATGAATCAGGCGAAGCAAGAGAGCTTTACAATCAGCAGTTAAAAGAGATAAGCGCAAATATTGGCAAACTTAATGATGATCTAAAGGAAAAGTCGCAGACAGCAATTGAAAAACTAAAGACAGATTCTGAATATATTATGAATGATTTTACCAAGAAGAACAGAGAGCTTGTGCTTGAAATAGATACTAAAGTAAAAGAGTTTAGAGCTGCTGTTCAGGATGTTAGAGAGCGGACTGAAAACACAGAGAAAAAAATAATGTCAAAAATATCGGAAAGCTCAAGGCTCTTAAATATAACTCTTGATGATATTGATAAAAAGCAAAAAGGTTTTGTCAATCAGACTAAAATATTTGAACGCGCAGATGTTTTAAAAATGGCTCTTGATGAAAAGATAGAAGAGTTAAAGAGAGATATTATAAAAGTAGATGCTCAAAGCAAAGATATAAAGGTTGCGGAGAAAAAGTTTGACAATGTAAGAAAACTTGGGGATGAAGTTTCAACAAAGCTTAACAGGTTCCTTTCAGAAAAACGTAAAATAGATGAGATCGAAGGTGATTTTAAAAAGCTTTTGAATATGTCCCAGGCTGTTGATACAAAACTTGAGCATGTAACAACTGTTTATGACAGTTTCCAGGAAATCGATGTAAAACTTAAGAGTTTTGAAGATTTGTTTAAAGATATAACTGAAAAATCCCAGAGGCTTGAAAAGAAAGAAAATATAATAGAAGCAACAATAGATGGAGTGGATAAAAATTATCAGACAATGCAAAAGCTTCAAAAGGGTTTTACAGAGCTTTCTGAAACCGCAGATATGCTTCCAATGAGGTTAAACGAAGTAGAAACCAGATTTAAAAAAATCAATATGGAGAAAGGCGAAGCAGAAAAAGTTATTTCAAAGCTGGAATCTCTTTCCAAGGTCATGGATGATATCGAAGAAAAAATGGATAAACTCCAAAAATCCAGGGAATGGCTTGCAAGAACAGAAACAAGGCTTAATGATTCTGTAAAAAAAGCAGAAGAGACAGTTTCTCTTATTGGCTCTCTTATGGAAAAAGATCAAAAAGACAGAAAAACTAAAAAAGGCGGCGCACCTTCGATGGATAAGAGGGATATGGTCACTAAACTTGCTCATCAGGGGTGGACATCTGATAAGATTGCCGAGGCAACAGGCCTTTCCCGCGGCGAAGTTGAGCTTATACTTGAGATAATGCCAAAAAAATAGCTCTCTTTTATTAAAATTTTTTGAAAAACTTGACGCTTTTTGACTCCCTTGTTATTTTTAATTATTATTTATTATTGGAGCGATCTATCGTGAATAAAGATGAAGAAGAGAATGAAAAAACAGAGTGTATTGAAAATAGCTCTAATGAAGAAAAAGTAAAAACAGAAGATATATGTAATTGTAATAGTGATGAAGAAAGTATTAAGATTGTCGAAGACCTTTGTGATAGGCTTAAAAAAGCAGAAGATGAGGTTTCGTCTCTACGCGATAGTATCTTGAGAAAACAGGCTGATTTTGAGAATTACCGTAAAAGGGTTATCAAAGAGAAAGAGGAAACCATCAAATATGCAAATACAAATCTTCTATTGGATTTGATAAATATTATAGATGATTTTGAAAGAGCTATTAATTCAACTGCTGATTCAAAAGATTTTGAAAAATTTTACCAGGGAATAGAATTAATAGAAAAACGGTTTTCTTCAATGCTGGAGAAGAAATGGAATCTTGTAAAATTTGCTGTTGCAGGAGATAATTTTGATCCTGAAAAGCATGAAGCTTTTATGAAGGAAGAGAAAGAGGGGATTATTGAGCCTGTTGTTGCAGAAGTTTTTCATAATGGATATATGCTTAATAACAGGGCTATAAGGCATGCTAAAGTAAAAGTTTTTATGCCAAAAAGTGATGATGTAAAAACAGAAGAGGAAAAAGAAAACCAGAATTAATTATTATGGAATTTACCGCGATTTCCATCAGGACTGTTGTATGGAATCAGGATATTTAATATAAAAAGTGATAAATTAGGAGAGAATTTATATGGGAAAAGTTATAGGGATCGATCTTGGGACAACCAATTCATGTGTTGCTGTTATGGAGGGAGGGGAGCCTGTTGTAATTTCAAATTCAGAAGGGCAGAGAACAACTCCTTCTATCGTTGCTTTTACAGATAAGGGCGAAAGACTTATTGGTCAGACTGCAAAAAATCAGATAATTACAAATCCGGAAAATACTATTTATTCAATAAAAAGATTTATGGGTAATAAATATTCGGAAGTACAAAGGGAGCTGGTGCTTGTTCCTTATAAAGTAGAAGACACACCCAGCCATGATGTTAAAATCGATATAAGGGGAAAAGGTTATACACCTCCGGAGATATCTGCTGCAATATTACAAAAAATGAAAAAAACAGCAGAAGATTATCTTGGTACAACTGTTACCGAAGCTGTAGTAACTGTACCTGCGTATTTTAATGACTCGCAAAGACAGGCAACAAAAGATGCAGGAAGAATAGCAGGTCTTGAAGTTAAAAGAATTGTAAATGAACCTACAGCAGCAGCGCTCGCATATGGTTTTGGAAAAGAGAAAAAAGATGAAAAAATCGCTGTATATGATTTTGGCGGCGGAACATTTGATATTTCCATACTTGAACTGGGCGACGGTGTTTTTGAAGTAAAATCAACTAACGGCGATACACACCTTGGCGGAGATAACTTTGACCAGACAATAATTGCATGGCTCATAGATACATTTAAAAAAGATACTGGAATTGATCTTTCAAAAGATAAAATGGCATTGCAGAGACTTAAAGAAGCAGCAGAGAAAGCAAAAATCGAGCTTTCAAGCACACAAGCTACAGATATAAATCTTCCTTTTATAACTGCTGATGCAAGCGGGCCAAAACATCTTTTATATAATCTTACAAGAGCGAAATATGAACAGATGGTTGAAAATCTTATCCAAAGAACAAAAGAACCATGTCTTAAAGCATTAAGCGATGCAGGGCTTACTCCTGCTGAGATCGATGAAGTAATTCTTGTCGGGGGAGCAACAAGAACTCCTGCTGTGCAGGCAATTGTTAAAGAAATATTCAAAAAAGAGCCCAATAGAAGCGTAAACCCGGATGAAGTCGTAGCTATGGGAGCAGCAATACAGGGAGGTATTCTTGGCGGCGATGTCAAAGATGTACTTCTCCTTGACGTTACTCCTCTTTCACTTGGAATTGAAACTCTTGGAGGAGTATTTACAAGGCTTATTGAAAGAAATACAACGATTCCGACAAAGAAAAGCCAGGTTTTCTCAACTGCAGCAGACAGCCAGACAGCTGTATCTATCCATGTTTTGCAGGGAGAGCGTGATATGGCTGGCCAGAACAGAACTCTTGGAAGATTCGATCTTGTAGGCATTCCTCCTGCGCCAAGAGGTGTTCCGCAAATTGAAGTTGCGTTTGATATAGATGCGAATGGCATAGTCCATGTATCTGCAAAAGATCTTGCAACCGGAAAAGAGCAAAAAATAAGAATAGAATCATCATCAGGGCTTTCTGAAGATGAGATAAAGAAAATGGTCGATGATGCGGCAGCTCATGCAGAAGAAGATAAAAAAGAAAAAGAAAAAGTAGAAGTAAAAAATGAAGCAGATGCTCTTATTTACCAAACAGAGAAATCTCTTAAAGAATATGGAGATAAAATATCTGCAGATGAAAAAAATAAAGTTGAAACAGCTTTGAATAATCTTAAATCTGCTGCAAGCGGAACAGATATTGAAGATTTAAAAAAGAAGACAGAAGATTTAAAACAAGCTTCTTATAAACTTGCGGAAGAGATGTATAAGAATGCTTCAAAACCAGCTGATCAACAGCAGGGCAATGCAGGAAATGAACAAAATAATCCTGATTCCGATAACAAACAAAAGAATTCTGGTCCGGGCGATAATATTGAAGATGCTGACTACGAAGTTGTAGATGATGATAAAAAATAACGCCCAAATAAAGTGAGACTTAAAAATTGGCAAAAAGAGATTACTATGAAGTCCTTGGTGTCCCAAAAGGGGCAACCAAGGATGAAATAAAAAAAGCTTATAGAAAGCTTGCTATTCAATTCCATCCCGATAAAAATGCCGGCAACAAAGAGGCAGAGGGGAAATTCAAAGAAGCTACAGAAGCATACGAAGTTTTAGGCGATGACAAAAAAAGGCAAACATACGACCAGTATGGGTTTGCAGGAATTGATGGAATGGGATCAGGAGCGCATGATTATTCATCAGTATTCAGGGATTTTGAAGATATATTCGGCGGCTTTTCAGGTGACTTTTCCGGGGGCTTCGGAAGCATATTTGATTCATTTTTTGGCGGTGGAGGCGGGCGTTCCAAAGGACGAAGAGGGGACAATTCCAGCCGCGGAGCAGATCTACAATATAATCTTGATGTCTCTTTTAAAGATGCTGTTTTTGGCTCTAAAGTTGAAATATCATATAACAGAAACCATACATGCGATCTGTGCGGAGGTACAGGAAGCAAGCAGGGATCCGGGAAAAAAACATGCAGCACTTGCGGCGGAACAGGGCAGGTAAGGAGAAGTTCGGGATTTTTCTCTATAGCGACCCCATGTTCTACTTGCCATGGAGAAGGTTTTGTTATTGAAAATCCATGTACAAAATGCCGCGGTTCCGGAGTAGAAAGACGAACACAGAAAATAAAAGTTACAATTCCAGCAGGTATAGAGTCGGGCAAGAGGATAAATATTTCCGGGCAGGGCAATGCCGGCAATAATGGAGGACCTGCAGGAGATTTATATGTATTTATCCAGGTAAAACCGCATGAATATTTTGAAAGACATAGCCAGGATATTTACTGTCTTATATCCATTTCATTCACACAGGCTGCTTTAGGAGCTGCTATTTTTGTAAATACTCTGGATGATAAAAAAGTAAAATTAAAAATCCCACCCGGGACACAAAACAATAAAATGTTCAGGTTAAGAGAAGAAGGAGTGCCTCATCTTCATAATCCCAACAGGCGCGGCGACTTATATGTCAAGATAAATGTAGTTGTACCAGATAAACTATCATCAAAACAAAAGAAACTGCTTGAAGATCTTGCTTCGGTTTCAGAAGAAAATGATAATCCAAAACCAGAGAAACTTTCTTCTTTAAGATAAGCCATTAATCTTAAGATTATTCTGGCAATTTCTATCTGCATAGTAAGCCTTTTACACTGGTCTTTAGAACATAAAAAAACAGTTTTAACATTCTCTAATACTGATTTATCAGGTTAATAAAATATTTTTTTCTTCAAAAAATTTTAGCGATTTTTGTTGACAGATAGCTAATGTGTGCTTATCATTTAATTAAGCGTGAAATTATATTTCATAATTTTATGAAAAATCGCGCCATTATATTTAAAAAAAAGGAGGTTAATGTGCTTGGAATTGTACAAAAGTATAAAGATGAATGGATCGAATTCACCAGAGAAATTGTAAAAATTCCTTCTGTTACTGGTATGGAAGGAAAACTTTCTGAGTTTTTTCTCAAAAAGTTGCAAGATCTTGGTGTAAAAGAGTCATTCATCGATGAGGCAGGTAATGTTGCAGGTGTTATCAGGGGAAAAGGACAAGGTCCCAATATAATGCTTAATGGGCATCTTGATACTGTTCCTTCTGGAATTACTTCAGCATGGACTCCTTTTGGGCCACTTGATGCAGTCATTGATGATAAAGGTAATATCATTGGACTTGGCGTTGCAGACCTGAAAGCCGGATTAGCTGTACAGTATTATGTTTTTAAAGTCATAAAGGAGGCAATTGATCAGAAGAAAATTGAATTACCTGGTGATTTAATTTTTTCTGCTGTTGTACATGAAGAGCCTGCGGAAATGCTTGGTATGGAGTATTTTATAGAAAATACAATGCCTAAACACAATATTAGAGCAGATCTTGTTTTTCTATCAGAACCTTCAAGCAATGATGTGGTTCTTGGGCACAGGGGAAAAATTGAAATCGTAGTAAAGACACGAGGAAAAACAGCCCACTCATCCCAGCCTAAACTTGGGATAAATGCACTTGAAAAAATGCTGCCGATAATGGAATCGATTTTTCACAAGATGGGAAAAGAGTTAAAGGGCGATCCTGTTTTGGGGGAAAGTTCAATAACTATAACTGACTGTAGTGTAAAACCAGGAGCCATGAGTATTGTTCCTGATCAATGTGAAATATCAATTGATAGACGTTATATGCCAGATGAACCCCTGGAAGCAATACTTGGTCAGTTTGAAGATTTATTTAAAGAACTTGGAAAAAGCGATCCTGATTTTAAAGCAACAGCAGAGCCCAGAGTTTTTAGGGAAAAAACATGGACTGGATACGAAAAAAATGTAAAAAAATATCATCCTCCCTGGAGAACAGACAGGGAACTTGATTATGTAAAAAAGACATTTAAAGCTTTAAAAGATGTGGGTCAAAAACCATCTGAAAAATATTGGAAGTTTGGTACAGATGGCAGCATGACTGCCGGTATACACAAAATTCCAACAATAGGTTATTCAGGTGCTGAAGAAAAATGGGCTCATCAACCCAATGAGCAGGTCAATATAAATGAAATGCTTAAAACATTTGATGGCTATGTAGCTATAATGTGTGAACTAATGGGATTAGATATTAATATTTTTAAATAATAATCTGGAGGTTTTTTATGACAGCAACAAGACCAGCAAGACCTATAGCAGGTTTTATAATAATGATTGTACTGGCTTTATTGATTTATGCCTGGGGTTTTACTGAAAAGCCGCAGAACACTATTATATCAAGTTATGATGAAATGCTTGCAGATGCGGCAGACGGTAAAATATTGGCAAAGTTGGCATGGCTGTTTGGAGACTGGGGCGATCCAGCTTATCAGAAAACAGCGTTAGGCGGTATATTGATGATATTTGGAGCTTTTTTGGCTCTTAAATTTTCTAAAAAGACAACATTTGGAATTTGTTATGGTACAGGCCTTTTTTGGAGAGTACTTGCAGCGCAGATACTGGCTGCTCTTATTTCCAACTTTCTGTATCAGAATCTTTTTAAAACGCAGGATATAGCATTTGTGCCGACTTTTATTCCAATAGTAAGTATAACTCCCGGACTTGTTCTTGTTTATGGCGGTGAGTGGCGCAAAGTATTTACCGCAGCAATATTTGGCGGACTTATTGGATGTCCATTTGCATATTTTATGTTTAAAAATTTCGTGCAGCCATGGGGACTCATAGGTGCAGTAGCGTGGGTAACTCCAATGATCGTAGGTGGTTTTTTGGCGTTTGAAACATGTAAATATCTTCCATGGATGACAAAACAGGTTTCTGATCCTCTGGAAGCAAAACCCGCAAAACCACTTGATGCAAGAAGAAAAGCAGGAGAACAGGATACTGTAGCTCCGACAGAACCACCCAAGATGAATAATAGCTGGTTTATAAAAAGAGTATTCGCAGATTTCTCGGAAGCCAATTTTTATGGAAGTGAAATAGCAGGATTATTCTTCATAATCGGCGGTGTAATATCTGTATATCTTAATCCACTTAATCCTGGATATGGCGATGGAAATACTTATCTTGTATTTCTCTCTTCACAGATCCTTGCATCTGCAATAGGTGTCTTTATCTATTGGCATAGATATTTTGAATTAGGATGGTACCCGACATTTGTTCCTGTTGTAACTATGGGACCAACATTTGTAATTATGTACGGTACAGGTATCCATGTTGTTCTTACAGGCGCTCTCATTGGCGGACTTTTTATGCCGCCGGTTGCGAACTGGATAGCAAGAGGATTACCAACACATCATCACTCTTATATAGGTGCTGTGGCATCAATGTTTATATGTTGTATTGTTATGATATCAGTATTTAATCAGGTTCCAGGATTTGGAGTTTAATGAAAAAAATTAATATTTAAAGGAGTCAAAAATGAAATCATTGAAAAAAACAAATATTGATGAAGCAATTGCCAGAATAAATGACTGGAAGAATAAAGATGTAAACCATGAAATGGTCCCGGGCGGAATAACCAATCCTAATTTTAAAGTTAATGTAGAAGGAAGTTCTTTTTTCCTTAAAATCCCCGGAGCAGGCACAGAGGCTTTTATAGACAGGGAAAACTGCCATGTTGCAAATGTAATAGGAATGGACACAGGCTGCGGTCCAAAAGTAAATTACTATTTTGAAGATACAGGCGTAGAGATATGGGAATGGCTTGATGGATACAGACAGGTTGCATTTGGCGATATTTATAATGAAAAAATATTTACAAAAATCGCAGAAGCTGCAAGAGATTTTCATAATTGCGGAAAGACATTGCCTATAAAACAAACTCTTTTTGAACAAGCATGGCAAATGATCGAAAGATCAAAAGGCGGAGGATATCTGCCTCCTTGGTATGACAGAATGGTATATTTGCTTCAAAAAATTGAAGAAGCTGTTCAGAAAGATGGTATTGTATTTAAGCCAAGCCATAATGACTACTGGACAAATAATTTCTTGTATAACGATGAAACAGGCGGATTTAAGCTTATAGATTTTGAATATGCATCAATGAATGATCCATATAACGATCTTGGCTGTTTCTCGACTACAAACTATTTGACAGAAGCTATGGATGTATTGCTCTCAAATATTTATCATCGCGGTTGGGATGAAAAGGGATTTGCAAAACTAAAACTATATAAAATTATTGCTGATATTAAATGGGGCTTCTGGGCTCTTCAACAGTATCTCTTTTCAGATGTAAATTTTGATTTTATGAACTGGTATGGTATGAAGACGGCAAGACTTCAGCACCTGTGGCAGGATCCAAGACTTGATTATTGGCTTAATCTCCTTAACGGCAAACCAGTTTTCAGGCAGTTAAAAAAATAAATAGTATTTGTCCATAATGTATTTATGTTATGGACAGATGCAGGTTTAGCTTTCGTCTAATCAAGAAGAGGTTGAGCAGAGTAGCTTTTGTTCAGCCTCTTTTAAATTTTGTCAGCTTTTTAATTTCGTCTGCAATGTTCAGGCAATAGTTAAAACTGTTTATGGCAAGTAACAAATAGGTAAAACAGATAGTAATAAAAGCAAAAGCTAATAAAACACTATAATATTGAGCAAAAATCAGATAAAATATAAAGAAAAATATGGTAAATTTTCATGAATAATTCCAAATTTTTTGCCGAAAATCAGGTATATATGAAAAACAGAATACTATCTGTAACACTTTTTACTTTAGCGCTATTAATAATAACTACTTTTAATATCAGTGCTGAAGTAACTTTTGGAGGAATCAATATCTATTCCCCCAAAGAAGTGCTTTTTACTGCACAAGATGACTTGCCTGGTGAAACAAGAATAAAAAATTATACAACACTCTTTAAGGCAGATCTTGATACAAAATTCCTCCATCAGCTTACATTTTTTCCTGAAAGAGTCCTTTATTTAAAAGAAAAGGGGATTATTCAAATAAGTAACAGGTTCGGTGTTTTTAGAAGCGATAAAACATTAAAAAGATATAAACCTGTTCTTGAGTTTCCTTCTTTTGTAAATGGGAGTCAGATTAATACAGGAAAAATATCAGGGACCAAAGCATCTCCGGATGGAAGATGGCTTGTTTATATGGTGCAATCTTCACCTGCCTATGGAAACCTTGCACTTATGGATCTTAGTAATAATAAGGAAACAATTATTTCTCCGGATGTTGAATATTCTTTTGGAGAACCGCGCATAGTATGGGCAGATAATTCGCTTCTTCTTGTTTATGAAAAAATGGGTTCTCTCTATTATTATAGTGTAGATCAAAAATCAGCAGGTTTTTCAATAGCTGAGAATTTCAGAAGAATAGGGCATGGAAGAATCAATAATGTTACATGGACAGGAGATAGTCTTCTTTTTCTTAAAGACACTTTTATATTCAGAATAAAAGGCTCTGAGGTTTCTACAACTTCTCTTTACAGCGATTTTATAGATATTGGAGAAGCTATTGGAAGAATTCCATTTAGCTTTGATCCTAACTTTGATAACTACTGGACATCTCCCAATGGAAAGGAACTTATTATTTGCAAAGGGGGAAGAAACATATTTTACTGCAAGCTGGACAGGGATCATCTGTTTGATCTGAATGATGTAAAATCTCTTCCTTATATTTTTCTTCCAAAAGGAACTTCGATAAAAAACCTTGTATGGGATAAAGATGGAACAGTTACTATTTTAACTTCTACAATTATAAAAGGTAAAAAAGAAACAGCTTTATTCAGGCTTTATACTTTTGATAAAGAACCATCCTTTTTAAGAATAACTGAAACCGGAGTATTTGATATATTTGCATCTGATGATATGAGCAGGATAGCGCTCGCTAAAGAAAACAGTGTTGTAATAATGGAGCATCAGAGTTGGGCTGTTATAAAAGAATATATGATCAATACACCTCTTCATGTGATCTGGCTTAACAATGACGATATTGCAATATTTGGAAAAAGTGTTGCGGAAATAATTAAAATAAAAACAGATGAAAGAGATCTTTTAACTGTTTCCAGGATAGATACTTGTGGATATAGTAAGGAATTTCAAGCAGTAGTTTGCTCGGTAGATGGAAAGTATTTTAAATGGGATGGTGTTGGTGGATGGATCGAATCAGGATCAATTGAATATGATCATGAAACAACTGTATCTGATAACTACCGTTTATATGTTGAGAAATATTCCGGCGGAAGTTATAAAAATATGATTTATGTAAGAGATATAAAGGAATTTAAAACAATCCCGCTTTTCCCTGTTCCGGAAGTAAAATATGCTATAATGTCTGCAAGAGAAGAACCAATTGATTTTAAAAATTTTTCACACGGCTCCAGAGTCCGCGGAAGATATATTTCTCTTGTTTTTAATGCAGTAAAAGATGACAGCGGATTTACCGAAGTAATGAATCTTCTTTCAGATTATGGCATAAAAGCAACTTTTTTTGTAAGCGGGGATTTTATAAGACGGAATCCTGGTGCAGTAAAAGAGATAGCTGATTCCGGGCATGAAACCGGATCCCTTTTTTATTATAATTTTGATTTGACTGATGCGCGATATGGTGCAGATAAGGAATTTATTGTAAAAGGCCTTGCGCGCAATGAGAGCGAATATTTTAATGTTACTGGAAAAGAGCTTTCTCTTTTTTGGCATGCTCCTTATTATTTTGTCAATTCCATGATGCTTGAAGCATCCAAGCAGATGAATTATACATATATTGGAAGAGATGTGATAATTTTGGATGCAAAATCCGATAAAGATGCTAATTATGAGACAAGCCAGTTTTATGATTCAGCGGCAAATCTTCTTGAGCGTATAATTGCTGAAAAAAGACCGGGTTCTATAATACCCATAACAATAGGAAAGCCGGATGAAGGAAGAGGTGATTATCTTTTCCAGGGTCTTGAAATTCTTATAAATAACCTGATAGCCTCAGGTTATGAGATTGTACCTGTATCAATGCAAATTGATATGGCAAAATAAAATTGATATGCAGAGCATACCAATTATATATATTAAAACATTAGAGGGGTGAGTTTTAATGAATCCTGCAAATATGTATCGGGAAACTTCAATAAAAACAGCTGGGCAGGGCAAGCTTATAGTATTGCTCTATGATGAAGCAATTAAGAATCTTGATAGAGCAATAGCTGTTCTTGATTTGGAAAACAGGCAATATGATAAGGCAAACAATGCAATAATCAAAGCTCAGGATATAATTACTGAATTATCCGCATCTCTTGATTTTGAAAAAGGGAAAGATATTGCAAGCAATCTGTTCAGCCTCTATGTGTATTTTAACAGACAGCTAACTGCTGCAAATTTGGATAAAGATTCCAAGCCTCTTATACCTGTAAGAAATATGATGTATGAACTTAGATCTGCATGGAAACAGATCGAGAATACAAAAGAAGTTTCATCTGGCAAAGCAAATGTCGGAGTTGATATAGCAGGGTAGCTCTTTGGCTTCTATTATAGAAACAAATATTTTAAACTATCTTTCTGTTGCTGTTAAATCTTTTTATAAATGTCTTAAGGCTCTTTCTTTCCAGCAGGAGTCTGTTTTAAGCGAAAACATCGATAACCTGATAATGCAGGTAAAAAATACTTCTATTATTGCGAATAACGCTGTATGTTATAAAAAAGCCGCCGATGCCCTTATTGGCGATATAAAAATAGAAGGCTTATCTGTTGATTCCGGATTTTTTCCAAAAGTAGTCCAATTTGAGGAAGAGATCGAAAAACTTATAATCGATTACAATAAATCATATATAATATTAAAAAGCAAAATCATAGAACTTATGAGTAAGTATGATGAAAAATTATCCGGGCTTTCGAAAATATCAATTGCCTTAAAAAAAGAAAATAATAACTCTTTTTATCATTTACCAGAAATGTTAGATGTATCTGTATGAGTTTAGCTCCTTTATATATCCTTGATGGATACAGCCTTATATATAAATCATATTTTGCATTTATAAGGGCTCCTCTCTATAATAAAAAAAATGAGAACACTTCTGCTATTTTTGGTTTTTTCAGAACTTTATTCAGTTTTTTTGATCAATATAAGCCAGAATATTTTGCAATTGCAATGGATTCAATAGGCCCTACTTTCAGACACGAGCAATATGCAGAATATAAAGCAACAAGAGAAAAAACACCTGAGGATCTCCATGCTCAAATACCGAGAATCGAAAAAATACTTGAAGCCATAGGTGTAAAAGTCATAAGGGTAAATGGTGTTGAAGCAGATGATATAATAGCTACTTTTTCAAAAAAATGTTTTTCTGAAGAAAGAAAATATTTTGTTATTACAGGCGATAAAGATTTAATGCAGCTTGTATCTGAATATACTGCTATTTTAAAACCAGGCAAAACAGGTTATGAAGAGATTGGGAAAGAAGAGGTTTTTTCTCAATATGGAGTATATCCAAACCAGATAGTTGACTACCTCTCCCTTACTGGTGACAGTGCAGATAATATTCCCGGAGTAAGGGGAATAGGACCAAAAAATGCATCTTCACTTCTTGAGAAATACGGTAACATTGAAGGGATATATAATTCACTAGATAAAATGACAGGAAGCATTAAAACCAAACTTGAAGAAGGACGAGAAAGCTGTCAATTAAGCAAGGATCTGGTAATACTTAAAGATGATGTTAAAATTGATGGTTTAATTAATGACTTTTCCACAACTGATTTTTCTTTTGCAAATGCTGTTCCGCTTTTTGAAAACGAGAATGCCAAAAGCCTTATTACGTGGATAACGGGAAAGGGAAGTGTTCCTGGCGAAGAAGGAGCTTCTTATAAGGGAGCTTCTTATAAGAAAAAAAGCGAAGATGCACAATCATCAGAAGCTGCCAAAGATATATCTCCATCTGAATCCCTTGAAAATTATTTTAACAATGATGAAATCAAATTGCTAAAAGGAAAAGGTTCCTACACTGCTGTTACAGATCTTAAAGCTCTTGATGCTCTTATAGAAAAAATAAAAGAGAAAAAAATATTTTCTTTTGATATTGAAACTGATGGACTCGATACATTTACATCAAATCCAGTAGGATTTTCAATAGCTTTTGAGAATGGCAGCGGCTATTATATCCCGCTCAGAGCAGAGGATAAAGAAATTCTATCTGAATCTCTTGTAAAAAACAGGCTCCGCCTTATTTTGGAAGATGAATCTTTAAAGCTCATAGGGCAAAATATCAAGTTTGATTATAAAATACTTTGCAAATGGGGCATAAAGCCAATCAATATATGGTTTGATACAATGATCGCAGCCTGGCTCCTTAATACACACCTTAATTCTTTTGGCATGGATTATCTTGCTGAATATTATCTTGATTATAAAACAATTACCTATAAAGATGTTGTTCCGCAAGATCAAACATTTGATCAGATCCCTCTTGATACAGCAGTTCAATATTCAGGAGAAGATGCTGATATAACTTACAGGCTTTATACAGTCTTTAGCAAACAGCTTAAAGAAAAAGAATTGGAATCACTTTTTTTTGATCTTGAAATGCCTATTGTTGTTATTCTTTCTGATATGGAGCTCGAAGGGGTAAGGATAAGAAAAGAAGTTCTTGAATCATACGGCAAAGAGCTTGGAAAGAGGATAGCAGAACTGGAAATCCAGATATATGAACTCTGCGGCAAAGAATTTAATATAAATTCCACAAAACAGCTTCAGGAAGTGCTTTTTGTTGACAGACAGCTTAAAACCATAAAAAAAACCAAGACAGGTTATTCAACAGATAACTATGTTCTGGAAGAGCTTGCGAAAGAAGATATTCTTCCTGCGCTTGTTCTTAAATACAGGGCATTTTCAAAACTTAAATCAACATATGTGGATGCTCTTCCTCAGTTATTGGAATCATCAACTGCTAAAATACACACAACATACAGGCAAACAGGGACAGAAACAGGAAGGCTTTCAAGTATCAATCCCAATTTGCAGAATATTCCCATAAAAGATGAAGATGGCAGAAAGATCAGAAAGGCTTTTATCCCTTCTGCGGGGCGTGTTTTCATGAGCGCAGACTATTCCCAGATAGAGCTTGTTATCCTTGCTCATCTTTCAGAGGATCCTGAATTGATCCGCGCTTTTACAGAAAAAATTGATATCCATACCCTTACAGCATCGCTTATTTTTGATATTCTGGAAGATAAAGTAACTCCGGAACAGAGGCGCGTAGCAAAAACAATAAATTTTGGTGTTATGTATGGAATGAGCAGTTTCCGTCTTTCCAGGGAATTGCAAATACCCAGAGCAAGAGCAGATGAGTTTATAAAATCTTATTTTGACCGCTATAAAATGATCCGGGATTTTATTGATAAAACAGTGAAGTATGCAGAAGAAAATGGGTATGTGAAAACAATACTAGGACGGCAGCGATATATAGATGGTATAAACAGCAAAAACAAGAACGAAAAAAATGGTGCAGAAAGAATGGCTGTAAATACCCCTATCCAGGGTTCTGCTGCTGATATTGTTAAGCAGGCAATGATAAATGTGACATCAAGGATCAGAAAAGAGAAATTAAATTCAAAACTGGTTCTTCAGGTACATGATGAGTTGATTTTTGAAGTGCCTTTTAATGAGGTTGATACTATGAAAAATCTTCTTAAAGAAGAGATGGAATCTGTA
>Ga0123353_10002040_pt1 | contig 24948 bp, 16 predicted proteins | sample TergutLab28metaG_3_FD_92763 | JGI IMG/M metagenome (GOLD analysis project Ga0123353, IMG submission 92763) | Labiotermes labralis P3 segment gut microbial communities from Petit-Saut dam, French Guiana - Lab288 P3 | ecosystem: Host-associated > Arthropoda: Insects > Digestive system > Gut ...
AGCCCAGGTATTGGTGCCGGTGATGGACGAGCTGATGGTGACGGTCTTTCCATCCCAGACCGTCGTCTCGTTCATGAAGGTGATGCCCTCATAGGTCATCCTCCATCCTTGCGCGGCCATCCTGGGCTGGAAGTTTGCCCAAGCGGAGGTGGCGCCGGTGCCGCTTCTTGTCTCGGCCGGCGACCAGGCCACTTCGGCGATACACATGGCCCGAGGCCAAGTGAGCATGTCCAGCGTCTGCCGCGTGCCGTAGGTCTCCGACCAGAGCGGGCCGTCTATGCCGATGACATAGCCCCGGTTACGGTTAGCCGAAGCCACCGCTGTTTCCGGATCAGCGTTGAACATGGTGGACACGGCTAAAGCGCTGTTAGCCCAGCTGCCGCCCACGGGGAACGAGGTGGACGTGCGGTGATCCAGATAGTAAATGTTGGCCAAGGAGCAAATGACTTTGGCGTTGGGGTTGGCATTGATCGTGGGGGTGGAACCCGCTCCTGAACTTGCAGTGTCCCAGTTTTGGATAATGTCCAGCGTGGTGAGCGAGGTGGCGTTTTGGCGGCTTGTGGCGTTCCATTGCATGGTCTGTTTGCCCGCGTCGTGGACGACTTGGTACGCGAACCTCTGCATATTGTTGTAAATGGTGGCTGTCAATTCGCTTCTGTTGGGCTCGTCGCCGCCCAGATGGATGACGTTGCTCCTGGCAGGCAGCATTTCGGCCAGCTGCGTATAGATATCTTTCACGAAGGCGGCCGTGTACTTGCCGTATTTGGTCGTGCTGGTGGGATCGGCCGGCACCGACTGCCCCACCGTCTCGGTCCAGAACGACTGAGTGCCGGTCAGGCTGGCGGTGGGCATCTGGCCCAGGGAGGTCGTCGTGGGGACGGTCGTACCGTTGAGCAACGGCAGGGAGAGTTGCTGGGAATGGGCATGCGTCGGGATCTCGATCTCCGGGATAATCGCCACGTACCGGGCGTCGGCATAATCGAGGATCTCCATGAAGTCGGCTTTGGAGAAGCTGCTGGGATCCACGCCATAGTGCATCGATCCGGGGGCTAGTCTAGCGGTCGTGCCGCTCGGGAGGATGCCGGCTACCGTGTACGCCGATGCATAGGTAAGCTTGGTCTTGCCGCCGAATTCGCGGAGTTCGGGATATCCCTCGAAGGCGATACGGAAGCCCTGGTCGTCGGACAGATGCAGATGCATGGTGTTGAGCTTATATTGCACCATGATGTCGATCTGACGCATGATCTCTTCTTTGGGGAAGTATTTCCTCGTGGGGTCCATCGCGATGCTGCGTACGCCGTACCTGGGATAATCGACGACGGAAATATACTGGAACTCCCAGGCCACGTCGGAGGCCAAGCTGTCTTTCGCAATCTCGGCCGGCAGCAATTGGCGGATGGTCTGGATGCCGCGGAACAAGCCTTCCGGCTCATACGCGGTCAGGACCAGCCCCGACGCGTTGGCAACCAGCGCATAGCCTTCTGAACCGTAGGCGCCGTTGCCCTTGGACTTTGCGTAATCCACGCCTTCGGCGAGGAGCGCGGTGTTCGCGATCGTCTTCAGGACGATGTCCGCCGCTGTCGGCGTGCCGCCGACGACGACCGGCAGGTCGAACCCTGTGGACGCGCGCATCTTGCCCGCCAAGTATTCGCCCACGCCGACAACCTCGTCTGCAATGTCGGCGCCGACGTCCACGATGATCTTGGAAGCGGCGGTCAGCGCAAAGTTCCCATCCCCGTAAGCGACGCTCACCGGTTTGGGAATGATGTTATTGGTGTTCAACGCGGCGGAAAGGCTCACAACCGGGGTTGCGAGCGGTACCAGGCTAAACATGAGTATTATGGCTGCGAACAGTGCTATTAATCTCTTCATTACGGGTACACTCTCCTTCTTTGCTTTCTAAAATAGATAAGATTAGGTTACCATGAGAACATAGATCTGCTATTCCATCCTTTCTTCGCATCACCCTTTCCGTTCCAAGAATCACTGCTTCACCTCCCGTAATAAACGCGAATCATTCATAAAAGCGCGAAAACGCTACCCCTTTCAACACTATCCTTTCACGCCCCCTGCTGTGAGCCCCTTGATGAACTGCTTGCTGAAAATAAAATAGAGGATCATGACCGGTACGGCGGACAGCGTCAGCACGGCCAACACCCTGGACCAGTCGGTCTTGAACTCCCCGAACAGGCGCGTGACCCCCAGCATCAGCGTTTTGGACTTGTCGTTCGAAATAAAGATAAGCGGAAACCAGAGATCGTTCCAGAAGGGTATCAGGTTGTAGATGGCCACCGTCGCCAGCGCGGGGCGCAGCAACGGCACGACGATCCGCCAAAAGGTCAAAAATGGGCTGGCGCCGTCGACATTCGCCGCTTCGAGCATCTCCACTGGCGTCTGCCGCACGAATTCTGTCAGCACAAAGATGGCGATGGGCAAGCCCATGGCTACGTAGACCGGGATCAGCGACCAGATGGTATTGAGCAAGCCCAGATCCTTCATCAGTACGATCAGCCTGACCGAGGCGATTTTGATGGGCAGCATCATGCCGCCGATAAACACAAAGTATAAGACAGTGGGGATGCGGCTGCGCCACCTAGCCAGCGCGTAAGCGGCCAGCGAACCGAAAAGCATCACCAGCAGCAGCGAGGCGATCACGACGACAAAGCTGTTCAAAAAATACGTCGGGAAGTTGCTGCCGCGTTCGGTCAGCGTGGTGGTGTAGTTTTGCCAATTCCATGTTTCCGGCAAGCCGAACGTGTTGGTGTAGATGCTCAGTTTGTCTTTGAACGAACCGGTCACCATCGTCCAAAGCGGGAACAGCACGATCAGGGACCATATGCACAGCGTGACATGGGAACCGATGCTCAAATTCTGTAAGCGCAGGGACGCCCGCCTTTTCCTTTTTCCTTTCATTTTTCCTTCTCCTTAGTGCGTGTATTGTTGAGCACGATCAGCGAACCGATGATAAGAAAAATAAAGGTGATGGTGGCGATGGCGGCGCCCATGCCCCTGTCGGCATTACCCCTGGGATGCTGGCCTAAGATGCCCACCCGGGCAAAAAACGTGCCCAGCAAGTCGGTTGCGTAAGCCGGCGGGCCGTTGGCGCCCTCGGTCGCGTACACGATATCGAAGGCGTTGAAGTTGTTGACAAAGGTCAAAATGGAGATCATCCCCACCACCGGCTTGACCAGCGGCAGCTTGATGCGCCAAAAGATGCTCCACTTGGAGGCGCCTTCGATCTCCGCCGCCTCGTAGAGGTCGTCACTGATGTTGAGAAGCCCCGCCACGAACATCATCGTGGGGATGCCGATCCACTGCCAGCACGAGATGAGCGACACCGCCGTCAGGGCGGTTTCCGGCTGGCCCAGCCAGGGCTGCGACAGCGAGCCCAGCCCGAGTCCTTCCAGGAATCCACGGCTCCATATCGGATTGAGCAGCAGCTTCCACAGGTAGCCGGTGACCAAGATGGCAAAGGTGGTGGGCAGGAAGATCACTGCCTGATAGACGGTGCGGCCGCGCATCCTTTTGTTGGTCAAGATCACCGCGAACAGCATGCCCAGCACGTTCTGCACCAGCATATGGATGCAAAAGAAAACGCACGTGTTTTTGATCGCGTTGCCATACCGCTGGATATAGGGTACGCCTTCGAAAAACTCGTTGGAAAACAGCTTGCTATAATTGCTAATCCCCACAAACTCCCAACTGCCCGTGTTGTCGGAAAAAAAGCTCAGGCGCACCGAATCCAACAGCGGAAACGCCATGAAGAGCAAATAGACCACAAGGGCGGGCAGCAAATACCATGCCCAATACAACCCGCTGGGGTGCAATCTCCTGTTATGCCTCACAAAATATCACTTCTCCGATCCAAGCAGCGCGGCGGCGGTGCCCCCGTTTTATGGGCAGGGAATCCCCGCCCACAAAACGGGGGGCGCGCGTCGGCGCCGCGACGCGCGCCCCCGATTATGCTTATGGCGCTAAGTGTAAACGTTCTTTATTGGTTATTAGTCGGTGGGGGGATTCTCATAGGCAGTCTGCACAGCGTCGGCCGCCGCTTGCGGGGTCAAGGAGCCGGTGAGGACACCGTTCACAGCGTCCAGCATGGGGCCGTACAGAAACATCAGCTTCGGCCACACAAAGCGCGCGTCGGGCTCACGGCCGGAGTTGAGCGCCAGGAATTCGTTGGCGTGCGGGTCGGTCAGCTGTATCGAGAAGTCGATCATCGGGAAGAAGCCGGTGGGCAACGCGGCGGACGCGGTCGACGCGCCCTCCTGGGTGCAAAGCCAAGCCAGGAACGCCTTGCATTCCTCCGGATACTTGGTGGCGTTGTTGTAGCCGATGGCCATATCGGGATGGAAATTGATATTTTTGGAATCGTTGGGGCCGGGCACCGCGAACACGCCCCATTCGAACGGGACATCGTCGTACACGCTGATCGTCCAGGAACCGTCCACGGCCATGGCAGCGCCCCCGGAAGCGAACAGCGCCATCATGTCGTCATAGGTCACTGACTGGAAGCCGCTGGGCAGATAGGGCGCGGCTTCCGCGATGGCGGTATAGGCTTTGACCCAGGCATCGTCGCTGAATTTCTTGTCGCCATTCTCGTATTGTTCGCGCGTGGCGCCCACGCCGACATAGTTGGACACCATGCTCAGGAAGAAGCACTCCAGGATGTCCCAGTTATCGGCGATGCCGTTGGCTATCGGGGTGACGCCGGCATCTTTCAGCGTTTTGCAGACATCGATAAACTCAGCCCACGTATTGGGCACGGAAACGCCTTTGTCCGCAAAGATGTCTTTGTTGTAATACACGCCGTGGGATACCGCCGCGAAGGGGACGGCGAACATCTTGCCGTCGGGCATCTGCCATGGCGCCAGGTTGCCCGCCGCGAAGTTGTCCATCAGGCCGGTGATGCCTGTGCAGTCGGCGAGATAGCCTTTGTTGAACAGGCCCTGCCCCACATCGTAGGAACGGGCATACATGAGGTCGGCGGCGGTGCCGGCTTCCAGCTGCATTTCCAGCGTGGAGTTGTAATCCGGCGGGTTGACGGGCTGGAAGGTGATGGTCACATTGGGGACCAGCGCCTTGTATTTGGCCAGCAGATCGGTGACCGCAGCCACGTCGTCTGTACGCCAGGAGGCCATGGTGAGTTCGACATCTTCCAGGGGCGGGTCATCGGCGCTGGGCGGCGGGTCGGTGGGCGGGGCATCGGTGGGCGGGGCGTCGGTGGGCGGGGCGTCGGTGGGCGGATTGTCGGTGGTGGTGGCTGGGTCGTCCCCGCCACATGCGGCCAAGCCGATCAGCATGCTCATGCAGAGCAGGAGCGCGAGCGCGAGGGTGAGTTTCCTTTTCATTTTTTTTCCTCCTAAAAGTATTTTGTAGATACCACAGACGTGCCTATCCCCCGACGGCGCTGCCACTTACTCCGCCGACAAACAAAACCGCGACTGGTGGTATGAACATGCAATTATCCCCTTAGTACATTTATAACAAAAAATATTGGAAATGTCAATACCATATTAAAGTTTTTTTGCATGAATCTTTCCGTAGGGCCGGGAGGGCCAGAAAGGTCAGGGGGCGGCCCCTGGCGGGCCCAGGCGGGGACCCGGGCGGGGCCCTCCCGGCCAAATGATCAATCAACTGGTGATGTTGATACTGATGGTAAAGTATTGTTGCGCCCAGACATCGAGCACCGTGATGATGGCGCTGCCGGTCTTCACGGCGGTCACCAAACCATTTGCGTCTACCGTGGCGTTGGCGTTGGAGCTGAGGTAGACGATGGTCTCCGGGTTGCTGGAATCGATGTTGAGCTGGTATTTCATGCCCTTCCGGATGACGACCGAGGCCACCTGGCCGCCCCTGTCGAATACCAGCCCCTCCAGGTCGTCCAGGGCGTCCCACAACGCTTGCGCGGCCGCATCCACATCGGCTTGTTCGACCACGAAATCCCCGTTCACGAGGGCAGCCGCCCCATAGGCCGCCTGGGCGACAGCCCAGGTCGCCGGGGTCCACTGGGACCCGGCCAGCCCCTCAAACGCGGCCATCGCCTGCGCCAGCGCGGTCTTGTCGGCCGGCGCCCTGCCATACACCTCCAGCTCGGAGAAGTTGCCGCTGTAGCTCTGGCCGTTCGTGTAGGGGAACATGGTGATTTGCTGGTAGCGCACATAGCGGCCGCCGACCGGCGTATCCAGCGGCAACGGCTGCTTGATGCGCTGCATGCCCGTAATGCTGGGATAGATGGCCACATCCCTGTAGACGACGCCGTCGGACGAGACTTGCACCTTGTAAGCCGTGGGCGTCTGCAAGAAGTCGATTAAGATCTCGGAGATGACATATTCGTCCAGCAGATCGACGGTCAACCAGGCATCGTCCCTCTGCTCCAACGAGATCCGGGTCGCCTCGTTGCCATCGGTGGCGTGTTGCGGGTTGAACTGGGGATAGACCAGCGTCCCGTTCGGGTTCAAGCCGCCCTCCACGCCGCTGACCGTGACCGGCTTGTCCAGGGCCAGGTTGGTCCTGTAGATGATCTCCTGCCTGCCAAACACCTCCAGCTCGGTGAAGTTCCCGCTGTAGCCGATGCTCATCATGGATGTCTGTTGGTAGCGTATGTACCGGGCCTGCCGGGCCGGCTTGATCGTGGTGGTATGCGTGAGCCTCTGCCGCTCGGTGAGGTTGGTGTATACCGCAACATTCTCAAATTGGACGCCGTTGGAGGAGAGCTGGACATTATAGCCCCTCGGCGTCTCGTTGAAGTTGATGACGACGCGGTCGATCCAGTAATCCTCCCCCAAATCGACGGTCACCCAGGCATTGTTGCTCATATCCAGCGAAATCCTGGTGCCGTAGTCCCCGTCGGTGGCGTTTTGCGGGTCGAACTGGGGATAGCGCAGCGTCCCGTCCTGCAGGTAACCGCCCTCCACGCCGCTGACCGTGACCGGCTTGCCCAGCGCGAGGTTGACCTCCATGCCGGCCGTCGCCGTGTTGTAGAGGATGAAATTGTCAATCGCGCCGACGACGCCGGATCCGATGCGCTCGGTGGGCAGGACAAACGTGGAGGAGTTTTGCGCATTGGCCGACACCTTGTGGTATTTGCCGTTCCCGGCATCGTAGCCGTTGACGAACAGCCTGGCGTCCCGGGTCGTCGAGAGGATGGTGTAATTGAGTTTGATGCCGGCGGGGACCAGATAATCGAACACATAGGCGTACCCCTTGCGCTCGTAGCCCAGTTTGCCCGTGTTATCGTAGTTGTAGTAAAGCGTCCCGTCATGCCCCGAGAAAATGATGGCGTTGGCCGGCGTGGAGGCGTCGACCGTCATGCCGAAGGAAACGGTATAGGGAAACCCGATGGTGTCGAAGGGTAGGCTGAGCCAACCGGCGCCGTTGAGCATAAGCTTCCCGCCCTCGGCAGACAAGCCGTGTAGCGTGGCGTCGTAGCCGTTGGGCGAGAGATCTTTCACCACATCGCCGCTTACATCCTGGAAGTCGTATTGCGCCACGATCTCGCCTTGGCTCGCGACATAGCGGGCCGGATTGGCGCCCGGCGTGAAATGATCCACCTGGGCGGTACGCTCCATGAACCCCGCGCCGGTCTGGCCGGCTGTTTTCTCGCCGTACCAGGTCTTTTCGGACATCAGCATAATCTGGCCGCGCAGCCGGTCGAAGATATCGAACTCGGAGTGCCCGTTTTTCACGTCGTTCCAGAGGCAGCTGGAGGCGCCGAGCAGCTGTGGGTGCCCCGCGTCCAGGTGGTAGCCGCCGTTTAGGTTGGTGGCCTCCCATGTGTCGTACAGGTTGGGAACATTCAGATAGTCCTTGTACCCGGCGGTGGGCACGATGTAGAGGATCCCGTCGGCGGCGTTGATAAACTTGAAACCGTCATCGAACATCTCGGTGTACGACGCCCAGCTATGCGACCACATATACGCCACCGCGTCGGTGCTCACGGGCGTCGTGCCGGCAAAGCCGTTTGTGCCGAGGGAGGCCCAGAAGCGGGTCTCGCGCCCCTTGGCGTTGACATAGCGGATCATCTCATCCATATAGGACCGGACGATTTCGGAGTAACGCTTGTCATATTCGTCGGTGCCGATGTGGAAGCGCGTGCCCTGGAAAACCGGGTCGTCCCCGTCCAGGAACTCGTCAAACAGCTCCTTCATGAAATCCCAGGACGCCGGGTTGCTCAGGTTGATGTGATAGCCGTCCAGCATGAGGCTGGGATCATGCAGCCCGACGAACCCGGAGTGGGCAGGCGAGTCTATCTCGGTTATCGTGTCGATACCGAATTTCTTGATCTCTTTTTGGAAATTCCTATATTCTTCCTGTGAATAACTGATGATGCCGCCGTTGATTTTGGGGAACTTTTTGCTCTCTACCCGGAAGGAAGCGCTCTGCTCGCCGCCGGTCTCGTTGATATGCACGTGGAATTCGTTCAGCTTGAAATAGGCGGCGTATTTGCCAATCTCCACCAGATAGTCGATGGGCACATAGAAACGCGCCACATCCAACATGAAGGATCGCACCGGGTATTGCGGGTAATCCCTGACCAACCCCTTCGGGACTGACCGCCCGTCCCCCGACTGGCTGAGGATCTGCGTGATGGAGGCGCCGGCGTACAGGGCGCCGGTGGGCGTGGGCGCCGTAACGGTCAGGATGTCGCCGATGGCCATCTCGTAGCCCTCGTCCCCCACCACCATATCGGCACCTTTCATGAACACGATATCCCCGGCCGCCGGCGCGCCGCCGACGATCGCCGCGTCCAGGCCCAGCATCTCTTTCAGATAGAACGCGGTCATCTCGGCGGACTCCCGCAGGCTTTCGTCGGCCACGACCAGACGGCCGGCAAAAGTAAAGGCCCCCGCGTCGCCCTTCCATTCGCGTAGGCCCGGTATTACGTTGGGTTTTTCATTGATAGATTCTTCCGGGGCAAACGCCCCCGGCACAACAATGGCGTTGGCCTTGTCGGAGTGGATGGTCTTGCCGTCCCGGTCGGTGATCTGATAAAAGATATTCACCTTCATGCTTTGCAGCGGGGTCGTGACTTTGCCGTCCAAATCCACGACCGCCGTGTTGCCGGAGGCGAAGATGCCGACGGTCAAATCCGGGTCGCCCGGGTCGGGCAGGACGATGCTCTTCCCATCCGCCGCCAGCGTGGGGTTGCTTTGCACGATCTCCTCGAGGGCCAGTTTGAGCGGCGAGGGGTTCTCATAGACCTCGATCTCGGAAAAGTTTCCGCTGTAGCGGCCATTGGTGCCGCCGATGTCGAACATCGCGGTCTGCTGATACTTCACGTACCGGGCCAAGACAGGCGTTTCCAGGGTGATGTTTTGGGTAATGGCCTGCCGGCCCTCGATGTTGGCGAAAACGGCGACATCGTCGAAGTTCACGCCATCTCGGGAGACCTGCACCTTGTAGCCGGTCGGCGTCTCGCGGAAGAAAATGACAATCTTCTTGATCATCAGTTCCTCTTCCAGGTCGATAGTCAACCATGCGTTGTCGTTGCGGTCGAAAGAAACGCGGTTGCCATAATTGCCGTCGGTGGCGTTTTGCGGGTTGAACTGGGGATAGACCAATGTCCCGTCGCCGTTGTAGCCTCCCTCCACGCCGCTGACCGTAACTGGTTTCCCCAGTGCCACGTTGACTTCTTCAGCCGCGGAAGCGAGTAGGGTGGGAAGGAAGCCCACTTGGCAGAGTATCAGGCACATACTCAGCAACAGGATGGCCGCCCTTCTCACAGGTCTGATCTTTTCCACGATTTTCTCCTCTCTTTCTTTTTTATTTTCTTTTTTTTTACGATATCTTTACCCTCCGTCCACGAAAGGCAGGACGTCGATTTCGTCACCGGGGCGCAGCGGCGCGTCCAGCCCGCCGAGGGTGGCGGTGGCGGCGCCGTTGATGAGGAACAGGCATGTCTCGTCGTCCAGCAGGAAAGCCGCGAAGGCGCCGCCGTAGCGATCGCCCAAGAAGCCGATGAGCTCCCGCACGCTCCCGGCGCCCTCCGCCTGGCAGGACGCTTCCTTGCGCGTGTGATCCAACACGCTGCCATAAAAATGTATGGTTATGATAGGTCTTCCTCCAGTAGCGCGTCCGCCTTGTCGGCGAACTTGCCGATCATCCGGTATGTAGTACCCTCGTCCAGCACGCCATGGATGGTAGGCGTCTCAAAGAAACGCTTGGGAATCCTGACTTGCCTCGGGTCAAACCCCAACGCGCGCTTAATTTGCAGCTTGGTCTGATAGATCCGCTTCCCGATGGTGACAAGGTCCTCCGGCGTCAGGTCCCAACCCACCGCGCCCAAGGCGTCCAGCATGGTCTGATCGTCGTAGATGCGGCGGGCGAACAGGCACATGACCAGCGACGTGGCCATGCAACGGTCACATTCCTCGCGGAACAAATCATCCACGACCTTGTCCTCGTCAAAGGACTTCATGCCTTGATCCAGGCTGTAGCCGGCGTTGCACAAGTGGGAATGCCTGGCGCCCACCGCCTGGCCGACCGTGGCGGCGTACCCCGTGTGGTAGCCCGTCATCTCGTTGCCGCCGAGCTGCATGGCATAGTCCTCCCCGCCGTACTTCTCCGCCACGAAACGGCTGCCGCGGCCCAAGTCGCGGTAGAACTCGTTCGTACCCCGGGTGAGGTACCCGAGGGCCTTGATATACCCGGCCGCGTGGCCGAACCGCAGATCGGTGAGCGTCTGTTCCCTGGTGATGATCCCGCGCTCCAACGCCTCGGTGGCCCAGCCCAGGCATACGCCGACGCTCATGGCGTCCACCCCGAATTCCTCCACATCCTGGATGATGGCGAGGATCTCGTCGGTGGATCGGATGCCCAAGAAGGAACCCAGCGCAAAGATGAGTTCATAGTCGTAGGTGACGTTGATGGCCTCGTACTCCTGCCCTTTGTCAAACTCGTGGCGGTACATGCCGATGTGGATGCACCCCACGGGACAGCCCGCGCAGGCCATCTTGCGCACCAGGTTCTTCTCGGCGAACGCCTCCCCGCTGATATCGTCGGCGTGTTCAAACCGGCCGGCCTTGAGGTTCAGCGTCGGTATCGCGCCCAACTTGTTGAGCGACTTGACATTGACCGGCGTCCCCAAGTCGTGGTACTTGCGCATACCGGCGGAAAAGACGCATTTATGGTAGATCTCCCGATAGACCTTGAAATACTGCCTGGGGTTGGCGATGGGGAGGGGGCGTTCCCCGAAGACCGACATGCCTTTCAGATGCTTGCTGCCCATGGCGGCGCCCAAGCCCAAACGCCCAAAATGGCGGTAGGTGTCCACATTAACGCTGGCAAAGGCCACGCCGTTCTCCCCAGCCGGCCCGATGCGGATGATGGAACGCCGCCCGCTGGCCCGCCCGCCCGCGTTCTCGCGGTCCCGGATGATGCGGCCGGTCTCCTCGGAGAGCAGGCCCCAGATCGAGTTGGCTTCCCGGATGTTGACGTCGCGGTCGGTGATCGCCAGGTAGCATGGCTTGCGCGACCGGCCGGTGATGACGATGGCGTCGTAGCCGGCCATCAGCATGGCCATCCCCAGGCGCCCCGCCGCGTGGCTTTCGCCGTACTCGCCCGTGAGGGGCGATAGGAAGGTGGCGACCACCTTGGTGAGCACGGGGAAGATGAACGTGCCCGCGCCGATGGCAAATACGATGGGCTGCTTCGGCGATGTGGGCGCCAAGCCGGGATGGAAGTTCTCCTGCAAAAGCTTGGCGGCGACGCCTGCCCCGCCCAAATAAGGCATCAGGTCTTCGCGCTCCTCGGTGCGGATGTCCCCCGCCGTCAGATCGATGTGCAATACGCGGATAAACTTTTCACCCACCATGGCCGCTCTCCTCCCTTACCTCCGTCATCATGATGCAACCGTGGGTGCAAAACGTGGTGCATATCCCGCAATGGCAGCAAATGATGGGTTTTTGTGTCTCGCGGTCGAAGTTGACGGCGCCCACGCTGCATGCCGGCACGCATTTGCGGCAGCCGTAGCATAGGTCGGCGTCCAGCGTAACGCCGCCGCCGGGCCTCGGCAACAGCGCGCCGGCCGGGCATGCCTCCTTGCAGGCGGGCGCCTGGCATCCCCTGCACACGACGGCGACAATACTGCCGGTCATGCCGCCGGTGGTGCGTATCCTGATGGCGCTCTTGGCGACCGAATGGCTCTCTTGGTTGACGGCGGCGCAGACCGTCACGCAGGTAAGGCACCCTAAGCACTTGTTCATCCCTTTGGGGTTGATGATATACGGCATATCGTTTCCTCCGGTTACAGGTTACAGGTTACTGGCTACTGGCTACTGGCTACTGGCTACTGGGAATCGCCGGCATGGGCGGCATGGGCGGCCAGCGCCTTGATTTGCATGATGTTGCCCCATGCGATAGGGCTGGGGACAGCCTGTTTGAGCGCATGGATTTGATCGTCGCAGGCGGTGAAGGTCCCGTTCTTTTCGGCGTAGGTATCGGCGGGGAAAACCACATTGGCCTGCCTAGCCGCCTCGGTCATGTGGATATCCTGTACGGCCAGGAACTCTATCGCGCGCAAGTCCAACCCCTCGATGTTTTCCCCGAAAAGGAACAAGCCCCGAACGCCGCCCTCCGCCAGCGCGCGGTGAAAGTCGCCGCGATGGCCGATGCCCAGGGCGGAAAGCCCCCGCGCGTTGGCGCCCCGGAGCAAATGCAAAACGCCGCCGCCGCTGAGGGTGGCTATCTCCGCCACCTTCCGCGCGATGGGATCGGTCACGGATTCCTCTTCTATGACGATGACGGCCCTTTGCGCTTTGGCCATCATATCCACAGCCGCCCGCGCACGAGCCTCCGCCCCCGGCGCGCGCGTCTCCGCCCCCGGCGCACGCGTCTCCGCCCCCGGCGCATCCTCCGGCGCATCCCCCGGCGCATCCCCCGGCGCGTCCCCGTTGTTGAGGCAAACCCGCAAATCCGCGATGTCGCCGAGCAAATCCCCGTTTTCCCCCGGGCGCTCGTCGAGGATCAACAGCTTGGCGCCCCGGCGGGCAGCGCGGCGGATCCGCATGGCCGTCACCGATCGGTGGAGTTCCCTCCCGGGCGCCACGACAATGATCAAATCGGCGTCGTCCAGGGAACCCATCGTGGCGGCTGGGATTTCGCCGCCCAATGCGTCCGCCAACCCGTTGTCTGTAAGTTCCAGGGAGAACACGCGGCTGGTCTTCAGGCGTTTTTCGGCGTACTCTTTGATGTGGGATGCCTCTTCGTTGGTATAGCGGCCGAAAATGGACACAGCCACGCAATCGGCGCCGTATTGTTCCTGCAGGCGGGCAAAAGACTCGTCCACGCAGGCGACGGCCTTTGCAAAGGTGGTCGCCTCCAGGCCGGCGTCGCCGCGGAGGAGCGGCGCCGTCAAACGCAACGCCCGCCCAAGCTCCCCAAATCCAAAGCGGCCGTTTTGGCAGAGCAGGCCGTCCTCGCCGGGGGCGGGCAGGCAACGCAACAACAGGCGTCCATGCGACATCAGGCTCGCCCGGCATCCGGCCGAACAGGACGCGCATACGGTGTCGGTCTTCCCTTCCCGAAGCGGGACCTGTTTGGCTACCATCTGCATCTCGACCAACGCGCCCGTGGGGCAAACCGCGACACATTGCCCGCAGGAGATGCAATCCGTGTCCCGCAGTAGCGCGTCGAACGCCGGCCCCACCACCGTGTCGAAGCCCCGCCGCATAAAGCCAATGGCCGTGGCGCCGGCCACCTGCTCGCAGATCCGCACGCACAGGCCACACAGGATGCACTTGTCCGTATCGCGGCGGATGTAGGGATCGTCGTCCCGGCAAACGTTATGGTGTTTTTCGCCGCGGTAATTCTCCGGCTGTACCGCATACAGCCCGGCGTATTCCATGAGCTTGCACTCGAAATAATCCATACAGCCGCACTCCAGGCAACGGTCGGCCTCTCGCCGGGCCACCTGCTCGCTATAGCCGTAGTTGATCTCCAGGAAGTCCTTTTTCCGGTCGCCGGCCGGGCGGTGCGGCATCTTGGCCCTCGCCAGTTTGCCGGTACCCGCAAAATCTTCCGCCGCCTTCTCGGACTTGACGAGGAAAGGCTCGTCAAACGACAACAAAGCCTCGCCGCGCAAATATCGATGCACCATGCCGGCGGCCTTCTGCGCCTCGCCGATGGCGGTGATGGCGATGTCCGCGCCGTTGTTGGTGGCGTCGCCCACGGCAAAGATCCCATCCCGGTTGGTGAGGAAGCTGTGTTCATCGGCGATGATGGTGCTCCATTTTGTCTGTTGCAACGCCTCGAACCCAAGGGTATTGGGCTTCTGGCCGATGGCCTTGATGACAATATCCACCTCGATGGATTCCTCCAGGCCCGGCACGGGGACAGGCCGGCGCCGCCCCGACGCGTCGGGTTCGCCCAGCTCCATCACCTGCAAGCGCATGGAGGCGACCTTCCCGTCTTGCCCGATGATCTCGATGGGGTTGGTCAGGTTCTTGAAGATGACGCCCTCCTCCTCGGCCTCGTCGATCTCGGAGGCTTCGGCGGGCATCTCGTTGCGCGTGCGGCGGTAAACATTGTACACGACCGAGGCGCCCGATCGCACGGCGGTGCGGCAGGCATCCATGGCCGTGTTGCCGCCGCCCACAATCGCCACGCGGCGGCGCAGGAGCAACGGCGTGATGCCGGTGATATTCCAGAGGAACTCAATGCCGCCGTGTACGCCGTCCAGATCCTCGCCGGGGCACCGTAGCCCCGTGCTGGACCATGCGCCGATAGCCACGACCACGGCGTCGTTGCCTTGCCGCAGCTCCTCCAAGGAGATATCCCGGCCTATGCCCACGTTGTTGCGAAACACCACACCCATGCCCTCGATGGCGTCGATTTCTTCCTGCAAAACCTGCTTGGGCAGGCGGTACTCCGGGATGCCGTAGCGCAACATCCCGCCCATGCGTGGCATGGCGTCGTATACGGTGACATGATGGCCGTAGGAGCGCAGGAAATAGGCCGCCGTCAGGCCGCCCGGGCCCCCGCCGACGATGGCGACGCGTTTCCCGGTGTCGGCGGCCACCGGGGCGGTATAGATCTTCCCGCCGCGGTGCTGCTCGTCGGAGGCAAATTGCTTGAGCGCCATAATCGCGACGGGTTCCTCGACCAGCTCCCGCCGGCAAGCCGTCTCGCAGGGATGGGGGCACACCCGGCCGATGGAGGCGGGCAATGGGATCTTCTCTTTGATCAGCTCGTAGGCCTCCTGATAGGCGCCATTGGCAATCAGGCCCACATAGCCCTGGCAGTCGGTCTGCGCCGGGCAGGCCAAGGTGCAGGGGGGGCGGCAGTCGCCGGTGTGGTCGCTGAGCAACAGCTCCAACGCCGCCTTGCGGTTTTGCGCGACGCGCTCGCTGTCCGTGTGCAGCGCCATGCCATCCGCGGCCTTGGTACAGCACGCGCGCAACAGTTTGGGGTTGCCCTCGGCCTCGACCGCGCACATCCCGCACGACCCGAACATCTCCACCCTGTCGTCCTGGCAAAATGTGGGGATATCGATGCCATGCGCCCGGGCGATCTCCAATATGGTCTGCCCTTCGCGCCCCGTGACATCGCGGCCATTTATCGTCAAATGAATCATTGGAACCATCGGAACCATCGGAATCACTGGAATCATCGGAATCTCGCCCCCCTATTCTACCGACACGGCATGGCACATCTCCGCGCATACGCCGCATTTGTCGCATTTTTCTTGATCGATGGCATGGGCCTGCCGGAACCGGCCCTCGATGGCATTGGCGGCGCACTCCAACGCGCACATGGTGCATCCAATGCACTGTTTATCGTCTATCGTGTAGGTCAGCAGTTGTTTGCAATGATGCGCCGTACACTTTTTGTGGAGGATGTGGTCCTCGTACTCGTGGCGGAAATAGCGGATGGTGGTCAAGACCGGGTTGGGCGCCGTTTGCCCCAACGCGCACAGGGACCCGTCTTTGATCTGCACGGCTAGGTTGTACAGCAGATCGACGTCCCCCTCCTGGCCATGGCCGTCGCAGATCCTGTCCAGGATCTCCAGCATCCGGCGGTTGCCCACGCGGCAATGCGTGCATTTCCCACAGCTCTCCTTGCAGGTGAAGTCCAGGAAAAACCGGGCGATGTCCACCATGCAGGTGCTCTCGTCCATCACCACCATGCCCCCCGAACCCATGATGGCGCCGGTGGCGGCCAATGTGCGGTAGTCGATCATCGTGTCCCCCAGGGAAGCCGGGATACAGCCCCCGGAGGGGCCGCCCATCTGCACGGCTTTGAATGCCTTGCCCCCCGTGATGCCCCCGCCCACGCCGTAGACGACATCGTTGATGGTCTTGCCCATCGCAACCTCCACCAAGCCGCCCTTGGCGATTTTGCCCGCCAGGGCGAACACCTTGGCTCCCTTGGAATTCTCTGTCCCCATGGCGGCAAAGGCCGCGCCGCCGCTACGTATGATCCAAGGGATGTTCGCGTAGGTCTCCACGTTGTTGATGTTGCTGGGCTTCCTCCGGTACCCGGATTGGGCGGGGAAGGGCGGCCTGATGCGCGGCATGCCCCGCTCGCCTTCCAGCGAGGCGATCAGGGCTGTCTCCTCGCCGCATACAAAAGCCCCCGCGCCCGCTTTGATGCGAATGTCGAAGGAGAAATCGCGCCCCATGATGCCCTCGCCCAGCAGGCCCTTCTCCCGGGCCTGTTCCAAGGCTTTCCCCAAGCGTATGATGGCCAAGGGGTATTCGGCGCGCACATAGATCATCCCCTCGCGGGCGCCGATGGCATAGGCGGCGATCATCATGCCCTCCAGCACCGCGTGGGGGTCGCCCTCGATGAGGGCCCTGTCCATAAAGGCGCCGGGATCGCCCTCGTCGGCGTTGCAGATGATGTACTTCTCTTCGCCCGGGGCGCCCCGCGCCGCGTTCCACTTGAACCAAGTGGGAAACCCGGCGCCGCCGCGCCCGCTGAGGCCGGAGATCTTGATTTCCTCGATAACCTCCTCCGGGGTGCGTGCTTGGACGCAGGTTTGATAAGCCTCATAGCCCTGGCGGGCCATGTATTCGTCGATACTTTCGGGGTTGATGACGCCGCAGTTTCGGAGCGCGATGCGCTGTTGGCCCCCGAGAACGTCCAAGTCCTCGGGCGCGATGGCGTATTTCCCCGCGTCGCTCGGCAGGTTCCGGGCGAACTTGAGGATCTCGGCGGCGGCGGCGGGGGTCACGCGGACGAAGGTGTGGACCTTCGTATCCGCCTCGACATCCGCCTCGACGTTTACGATGGGTTCCAAATAACATGTCCCGATACAACCGGTCGCCGTGACGGAAAAGCTGTCCGACGCCAGGAGCCCCCCCTCCAGCCTGTCGAAGACCTCCGAGGCGCCCGCGGCAATGCCGCAGCTGCCCTTTCCCACCGTAATCCTCATACAGCCGCCCCCTCTCGCCCCGCTTGCCCTTGCCCCTCCTGCCCCTCTCGCCCCTCTTGCTCTTGTCCGATACCTTTAAGGATCTGGGCCGCCTTGGCTTTGGTCAAGCCACCATAGGCTTTCTCCCCAATCATCATGACCGGCGCCAAACTACAGCACCCGATGCAGGCTACGTTGTTGTAGGTGAAGAGCCCATCCGGGGAGATATCCCCCTCGCCCACGCCCAATGTGTCTTGGATGGCCCCTTCGATGACAGTCGACCCGTTCACGTGGCAGGCGGTGCCTTGGCAGAGTAAAATCAGGTTCTTGCCCACCGGCTTGAGGCGGAATTGGGTATAGAAGGTCACCACGCTCATGATCTTGGCGGGCTTGATGCCGGTGCGGCGGGCGATGTACGCCAAGATCTCGGCGGGGAGATACCCGTAAATATCCTGCGCCTTCTGGAGGATGGCAATCAGGTTGCCTTTGGCGTTTATCCCCTCTTGCGACAGGAAAGGCTCCAGCAATTCCTCATCAATTCTTTCCGCGCAGCCACACGCCATGATGATAACACCTCTCAATCTATCGTGGGTTGTGGGTTGTGGGTTGTAGGTTTCTACGGCCCGCAAATACTATATGTAGTGTGTATACGGTGCTGAAACCCAAAAGTTATCCGAACCCTTTCTAATTTGGAATAGAAGGGTTCGGACTTCTTCTCAAATGGTGGACGATAGGGGGATCGAACCCCTGACCTCGGCATTGCGAACGCCGCACTCTCCCAGCTGAGCTAATCGCCCGAATTACCTGCTATATTATACAAGTATATTATAGCAGATTTCTATCTTTTGTAAAGTGTCAACACGAAAATTTGTCTGCCCCTTGCGGGGGCAGACAAATTTACCATCGTCACCGCGCCGCGGAAAATATCATGCCGAAGTCGTGCACCTGCACGGGATAATCCTCAAAGACATCGGCCAGGTAAGCGTCTACGTCCTCGCCCAAGAGCGTGTTGTGTACAAGTTCAACCCAGCGCGAACGCTCGGCGTGGCCGACAAAGTACATGACATGGGTGCCGTACACCGTTTCGACCAACCCGGTATCCCCCGGTTTCCTGTTGCTGTCGAAGCACCAACTATCAAAGGGGGCGATCATCGAACCCATCGTGACATTTGTATACAACCCGCCGTTGTAGGTGGTATCCTCTTCGGTTTCGCCCGCCACTTCATTGCCCGTATCCTCGGTAAGCTCGTTGGCCAGCGCGGCGAAGCTATCCTCGGTGGCTGCCCCCGCCTTCCATGTATCCAAGGCTTCCTGCCCCCGTTTTAGCGCCTCGGCCTTTTTTTCCGCCATGCTCAGGACGATCTCCTCGTCCTCGTCATGCTCTTCCCCCTCCTCGTGTTCATGCTCGTCCTCGCCCGTCCTGAGGATGTGGCGCACGTCGATGGAGCTGTATTGCTCGTCCCGCTGGCGGCTGAGGAAGAAGATGATGGTAAACGATTTCTCGGCCTCGAAGTATTGGACGTCCCCTGCCTTGCGCCCGCTGTCGCTCAACCACTCCTGTTCCTCGGTGTCCCAGCCGGAGATCAGCCTGTTCCTGGCCAGCGTGACATCGTCGGGGAAGAGTTCGATCCTCTCTTTGCCCTCCTCGTCGTCGGTGAACGAGGCGGCGGCCTCGAGAAAGGCGGATTCGCTGACAGCCAAGCCCACGAACTCCTTTGCCTTGGCTAGGGACTCCTCTTTCGCTTCCTCCTGCAAAGCCTCGCGATCCGCCGTATCCGCGGCGATCTGCTCGATATCGATGGAAAAGACGCGGCAGGTAACCGAATCGACTTCATCGCGGTTGTCCTCGTAGTACTTGTCATACTCCTCCTGGGTGTAGTGATACGTCCCGGAGATATACTCGGCCCATTGCTCGGCCAGCAGCTGTTCGGTCAGGTAGTTTTCGTAGACCGAACGATCCACGCCGGCGCCGTAACGGGAGGTCAGGAACGCGTCGAGGCTTTTGCCGGCGTCTTCGGCAGCATCCGCCAGGCTTTTCATCGTGGCTTCCCGTGTCTCTAGCCTGTCCTCGTCCAGCACCATGCCGTCTTTGTGCGCCAAGTCGGCCAACGCCACATTTTGAATGTTGCTGTCGGCTTGCTGCCCCACATAGGCGAAGAAAAGCTCGCGATACTCTTCGGAGGAGGGATCCAGCCCCTGGGACTGCCAAGAGCTATATAAACTGAAGTACGCGTCGTAATAATAGACGCTGTATGTCGCGGGCGAGATCGCGACATCGCCCACCGTCACCGCCGTGAGCACACGATGGGGCACGCGGAAGGCCGTGAGAAGGAAGGCGAGCACGCCCAGGGAAACGAGCCCGATAACAACGCCGGAAAAGGCCTTGACGAGGGGCGAAGTGGGTTCATCCTTCTTTTTGGGTAGCTTTTTCCTTTTCCCGGACAATGCGGCCTGCTGTTGTTTTAGCACTTGGCGTTCTTTTTTCTCGCGGGAGGCGCCCATGGGACATCTACCTCACTTTTTTAATGATCTTTTTCTTTTACTCGTTGCCTTCAGTATACAGGAAAAATGTGAACAGGTTGTGAATGGACAACATTTATATTGTAACCGACTAGGCGGAAAAATGCAACCAGAAATTTTGAAGGATCATCATTTAAGTACGTTTAAATGCCTTGGAATGCCTTTGGTTCGGGATCTTTTCCCCCGGGGATAGCTGTTGCCCGTGTGAGCCGGGCGCAATTACAAGAATGAGTAGTCAAATACAACTGTTGGTTGTCATTTTTATATTGACACTATGCCCTGTATCTGCTATCATAACCACATGGCGCCCGCAGGTTGCGGCGCGCCGGTGGCCGGGGGCCTTGGACAAAAGCGTCGTTCATGCGACGTTCATGCGGCGTTCATGCGGCGTTCATGCGGCGTTGCCAGATTTGCGTCCGAGGGACCGGCGAATATAATAGAAAGGCAAGGCGGGCATAATGCTGACAACAATGGAAATCGGCGGGAAAATCGCCGTAGCCAGGAAGCTGAAGAACCTCTCACAGGCGCAGCTGGCGGATCAAATGGCGGTAAGCGCACAGGCCGTGGGCAAATGGGAGCGCGGCGAATCCATGCCGGATATCATCACCTTCCAGCGCATCGCTGAGATCCTCGGCGCCGACCTCAACTATTTCGTCGGGGAGAACACGGTGGCCGCTGGCGCCGCGCCGTCGGCGGCGATACCGCCGCCGACGCATGAAATCGCCGATGGCGACGAAGATCCCGAAAAGCCGGAATGGAACATGTCCATGGCGAACTGGGTGGACGCGGATTTTTCCGGCCTTCACGGCCTCGCCGATAGGTTCAGCGGCGCGAACATCGGGAAGTGCCGGTTTGTCGCGTCCGAGATGTCGGGGCTGGTGATCCGGGGCAACAACATCGAAGACAGCGATTTTTCCCGCGCCGACCTCAGCGGCTGCCGTTTCTCCGGCGCCAATGTGTCGCGAAGCGTGTTTGTCGAATGCAATTTCAGGCGAAGCGTGTTTTCCCGGAGCAATATCAACAACTGCGACTTTTCCGGGGCGGATCTGACAGGGGTAACCAGCAAGTGGTGCAACATAAAAAGGGCCGAACTGGGCGGCGCCGTCCTGTACAGGACGAAATTCATGTTCTCGCAGCTCACGGAAACCGTATTCACCGGCGAGATAACCGACTGCTCGTTTGAAAACTGCGATTTCGCGCGGGTGACGTTTCACGGCGCGTATCTCCGACAGTGTTTCTTCAAGAACGCCAAGCTCAGGCGGGCCCAGTTCGTAGGCTGTCAGGCAGATCGGCTGACCTATGCTTTTTTGAAGAGCGGTCACGCGGATCTGACAGACGTAGTCTGCGTCGAGTGAACCGAGCAATACATACGTTCGCCTTATCACCATATGAAAAGGAAAGCGGGGATATCTCCATGGCGAGGCAAAAAATCGTGGATATCGTGAAAACCGGGAAAATCTTAATCTCAGACGGGGCTTGGGGGACTTATCTGCAAAAAAAGGGACTAGTCCCCGGAGAATGCCCCGAGCTTTGGTGCATGGAGCGGCCCGATGATGTTTTTGATATCGCCAAAAGCTATGTGGACGCCGGCTCCGACATGATCGGGACAAACAGCTTTGGCGGTTCCTGTTACAAACTGGGGCATTACGGGTTATCGGACCGCTCCGCCCAAATCAACGAAGCAGCCGCTGGGATTTCACGGACCGCCGCGGGAGAAGGCATATGGGTCATTGCGTCCGTTGGCCCTACCGGCATCATGCTGGTGTTGGAAGAGGTCACCGAGGAGGAGATGTACAATGCCTTTATGGCGCAGGCGATGGCGTTGGAAAGGGGTGGCGCCGACGCGGTATGCATAGAAACGATGAGCGACATCGAGGAGGCTTGCATCGCCATCCGGGCAGCCAAGGAAAACACTTCGCTCGGGGTAATATGCACCTTTACGTTTGACTTGACTGCCCACAGTGGTTACAGGACGATGATGGGCGCGTCCCCCGGCGCCGCGCTGGATGCGGCGGTAAAGGCCGGCGCCGATATCGTCGGAACGAATTGCGGGAACGGCTTTGCGAGAATGATTGATATTGTAACCATCATGCGCGAGACAAACAACGACATCCCGATACTAGTACACGCCAACGCCGGCCTGCCCCAGGCCGTGGACGGCAGGGATGTTTACCCGGAGACGCCGGAGGATATGGCGCGTTTGGCGCCGGCTCTTGCGCGAGCGGGCGCGAATATCATCGGCGGTTGCTGCGGAACGACCCCAGCCCATATCAGAGCCATGAAGAAAGCACTGGCGCGTTAGCGCGCAAGCTCGTTAGTACGTTGGCGGGTTAGTTTTCGTAGTGCCCTATAATATGGCCGCGGGCGATGGTATTCTGCTCACCGTTGCCAGACTGATCGAGACTACGCACAATTTCGGAATACGCCTGCTTCGCGTCTATCCGCAATGCTACATGATCGGGCGCCTCATGAAGCGCGAATACCTCGATCCGATAATGATGCCGCCCCGAATTCTTTGGGGGATAAGGCCCGACATAATTGCTGTGTGCTGTATACTCCCCCTGCGCCAACTCTGTTTTTTCCAAATCCAACACAAGCCAATGAAGCCAATTTGCGTCCTCGTCAAACATGCAAACCGCGTAATAGGCCGCGCCATCCACGGCATCCCAGGAGAGTTGCGGGCTTTGGTTGTCCCCCGGCGGGTCATTGGGTCCTTTATCCGCCGCAACTTCAATAGGCAGTTCCCCTGCGGCGCCGATAGAGGCGGAAGATACCGCAATCTCGAAACCGCCCGGCGTGGCGTCGTCTGCCGCCGGACGGGCGCAGCCCGTGACGCCCGACGCAAGGAGAGCCACAAGCAAGGCAACGGCAACAGCTTGATATTTCATAACGCTTTCCTTCCTCCCTTTCGCTTCCTTCCCTTTGCTTTTCTGCAAAAGTGTACCTCAAGTATACTTCAAATCGAAAGCGTACGTCAATACTATGTACCATATACTATAATACATGTACTATGCTGGGGCTGACAAAACCGGCTTGCTATCTGCCTCCGGGTTGCGCAAGCTCTACAACGGGACGATCCTGTGCTATTTGTACATGTATTACCAGAGCCGCTAGATAAACGAAATCAAGCTAAAATCTCGACATACGCACGATAACTGAAGAATATCTACTTTTGGTTGCCAGGCAGTGTCTTAACGACTTCATCATCAATAATTATTTCCATGTTCGCAGTCAAGCTTTTATAATATTCAACAACAGCAGCAGTGTGATTGAATTCCTCTCCGTTCTCATTAAAATCTTCATAATTCTCTTCAATAAAATCATCCAAACAAAAATCCAATAACATCCTACTTTGCAAGTGACTTTTCGCCATAAAATAATTAAATGTATTGTCACATTCTTCCTCAGTAATCTGAAATAGTTCGTACAGTTTTTGAAACTCGTTCTGGATTTCAATCAGGTTCTCTTGCTCCCATTGCTGTCTATTAATAGTTTGGTAGTCTCTTATTTCTTTCTCAGTTACCGTGAATCCTAATCTTTCTGCCTCTAATCCAGCAGCTCTCTGCATTGCAATCCTAACAATAACTTCATTTATCGATTGTTCCGTCAATTGTTTCGTATAGAGTACAAACTCTTCATTATCATGGTTTATTAAAATAAGTTTGCGGTAATTAATTCTGGTTGTTTCTTGAAGAAACAATACTTCAGCATAATATACCGGTTCACCGTTTATATAGGCGACAGTTTTTTCTAGCATCATGTCCCTTCCATTGTTGTTATCATCGGTTTTTCTATCATTATCTTTGAATTGAAACGCTACTATGACAATGACACCAATTAGTAAAACGACAAAAGATCCAATCAATAACCTATGCCTCTTCAACTTACGCCTCTTCATTTTCTTTCTCCTTGAATAGTTTTGATAGGCAGCGCACCTCTTCCTTCTATTGAAACAGAATTACCTCATACCAGCCTCTATCGACTTTTTTTACGTATACAAAGGCATTGGTCTCCCAATAACTGTCAATCAATTCATTTGGATATTTCCCATCGCGCGTGTTAACAAGCTTTCCGCCTGACAAGGCTGAGGAAAAAATGATGTAGTTGAGGTAAATATGATCTGATCCGTGACCGATCTGAAACCATTCGGGAAAAGCTTGATAATATGTATTCACCGCGTCTGTCCATCCTTCTTCCTTGAAATTATGAATATAAACATTGTCAGGATAGCCAACGCCATTACGAAAAAACATTAGCCCCCCCTCTTCAATGAAAACGCATTCTCCAGTAAACTCCCTGAAAAAGTCTGGGTGCTCATCGACAAAGAGGTACATCTGTTTTGTCAACAATTGAAATTCTGTTTTATACGGCTTGAACCTAATGTGATCGATAAAAAGAACATAGTTGAAATAGTCACTGATTTGAAAACGAATGGAAATCAAGAAATTCAAAGTGCCAAAAAAAACGAATCCGATCAACACCAATAGCACTATTAGTTTTGTCTTTTTGAACCAATTAGTTTTTCGTACCACTCGAATCATCCCTTCGCCACTGAATTAGGTCTACATTATTAACTTGTATTCACAGATCATAAGTGCCACATGTATGTCATTTCCCGCTTTTTAGCGGTAACTCTATGGGAACCACCGAGCACTAAAAGGAATTTGCCTCGCGAGAGAAAAGTCCTTTCTCAGATAGCGCCTCAAAATAAACAGGGTATGATAAGGGGAGTTACACAGACAAGGGGCATCTGCCACAAAGGGATGATTGAATTATTTTTTGATGGGCATGATATGGTAGCAATGCTTTTCAACTATGGTTTATAACAACCCTGTAAATGATACAGTAAAATCCATGGTAGTGATAAACGGTTTTGGATGAACAGCCCCCCCCAAAGCACTCCAATGCTGTAAAATAAACCACTGCCTGAATCCGAGCAAATTATTTACCCGTAGTTCCCGGTTGCTAATTCTACCTACAGGCAGAGTGGCAGCTAAAGCGGAATCACAACGGGGCACTGCATTTTAAACAGTTTGTAGCAATCGTTCGCTCTCTTGAAAGCCTCTTGAGTA
>Ga0123353_10002042_pt1 | contig 24925 bp, 20 predicted proteins | sample TergutLab28metaG_3_FD_92763 | JGI IMG/M metagenome (GOLD analysis project Ga0123353, IMG submission 92763) | Labiotermes labralis P3 segment gut microbial communities from Petit-Saut dam, French Guiana - Lab288 P3 | ecosystem: Host-associated > Arthropoda: Insects > Digestive system > Gut ...
ACCGCACCATTTGACTCTGACAGTTCCTTACCGCATGCGACTTCTGACTCCTGACTACTGACTACTTCCTTGCTCCAGAATGGGAAAGGGAAAATTTGACCAATTATTTTCTGGCGAAAGCCTTACGGAACCATTTCTCGGCTTCCGCCGCATCGGTGACAACACCATCGCCATGAATGTAACGCATGCCGAGTTGGTATTGCTCTTCGGCAGACTGCGCTCCTACCGTGGCACCCGACACCATTGCCACATAAATCATCAAGACAACGATCAACTTTCGCATCGCATCCTCCGCCATTGAACAGGTAAAAACATTGTAACTTTCCGGCAAGCAAAAGCAATCACGTGGAGCATGACCGTTGCAGATGTTCGGCACGGTCTATGGTATAATGGAGGCGACTTGACAATGTTTCCCCTTTTTGTTTCGACAGCAATCCTGTCGATTCTGCCAACAAAGAAAAGAGACCGGAGCAGGTCATTTTTCGGCTACGCCCGTGCCACCGTGTGGTCGATCCCTCGCCCGCTCCGGGTCTCCGTTGTCGGGCTCAAACGTTCGGCTTGCGGAATTTCCAACCAGCTTCGATAGATCATTGATGAACCGCCTAAAAACTTACAATCAAGAGCACCTCCTCACTTTTTGGAGCGACTTAAACGAGTCCGAACGACAGACGCTCTCGGCGCAGATCGAGAGTCTCGACTTCGCTCAAATCGCCGAACTCTACGAACGTCGAAACGAACCCGTGGAGTCACTCACCCTTGCCACAAACGATCCGCCTGCGTATAAATTTTCGACCGTCACCGATTCGACACCGTGCAAAGCACCAAAACCGATTACCCCCCGTGAAGCCGCCGAAGCCGGGACGGAGGCACTCCGACGTGGCAAGGTGGCGTGCGCTCTTGTTGCGGGTGGACAGGGGACTCGCCTCGGCTTTCCGCATCCGAAGGGGATGTACCCCATCGGTCCCGTCTCCAACGCGACGCTCTTTCAAATCCATTTTGAAAAGGTCTTGGCCATTTCCCGCAGGTACGGTAATCGTGTTCCATACTGCGTTATGACGAGTCCGGCAACGCATGCCGAAACAGTCCATTTTTTGAAAGAGCAACATTACTTCGGTCTGTCCGCTGACGATGTGTTCGTCTTTTGTCAGGGAACGATGCCAGCGGTGTCGATGAACGATGGCAAGGTGCTGCTCGATTCCAAGGGGAGCATCGCGCTCAGTCCTGACGGGCATGGCGGCATGCTTGCGGCAATGGCAAAGGGGACTCCGTCGGTACTGGAGCAACTGCGGCAGCGTGGCATTGACTATCTCTGTTACAATCAAGTGGATAATCCGCTCGTGCGAATCGGTTCGCCGGAATTTCTGGGCTATCACCTTTGTAGTGGTTCGGAACTGACCAGTCAAGTGATTCGCAAGCAGTCGGCGAATGATAAAGTCGGCAACATTGTCGAAGTCGATGGTCGCCTCTTCGTCATTGAGTACAGCGATTTGCCGGAGAGCGTCGGCAAGCAGGCGAATCCCGATGGCTCACTCAAAATCTGGGCGGGAAGCATTGCGGTTCACGTGTTCAATGTGGAACTTTTGGAAAGAATCTCGCGACGTGCAAAGTCGCTGCCGTTTCACTATGCCCGAAAGAAGGTACCGTATGTCGATGTCAAGAGCGGCGAACGGATCGAGCCGAGTACAGAAAATGCGATTAAGTTCGAAAAATTCATTTTTGATTTGCTCCCCTCGGCGAAGAATGCGGTGGTGGTGGAAGTTGATCCGCCGAATCACTATGCACCGCTCAAGAATGCGCTGGGTTCGCCAGCGTTTTCGCCGGAAATGGTTCGACGAGACATTTCCGCCATGCACACATCTTGGCTCCGGCAGGCGGGAGCGATTGTTCCCGGCGGTACGCCCATCGAGATTTCCCCGCTCTATGCCGACTCACCGGAAGCCGCCGCCGAAAGAATCGAGCAGGGTCGAACCTTTGAGCAGCCGACGTATTTGTCTGGCGATTGAACGTCGCTACTGAGGCTTCACCATCGCGAAATCCATGACAAGTCGAGTGTGATTGTCCAGAGCATCAGGAGGACAATCAGGAGCAAGCCGGCATAACTCAAAATAATCTGGATGAGTTCGTTCGGCGGACGACCGAAAATCCCTTCGTACGTCAGAAACACGACATGCCCGCCATCCAGCGGCGGGATGGGAAGCAAGTTGATCACCGCAAGATTTGCCCCAACCAAACAGAGAAGCATCAGATATGCCCCCCAACCGGACTGGGCGACTTTGTACATCACGTCGATGATCCCTATCGGTCCCATCAATCCTCTGGGCGACACTGTTCCATTCACAATCGAATTCAATGACCGGTAAATCAATAAGGAATCATCCGCTGTCTTGACCATTCCTCGCATCAATGCGTCACCCCATCCATTCGCCAGGAAAAACGATTCGTCCGCTTGCAGCACAAAACCTCGCTCCAAGTAAAACCAATCGGTCGCTTCCACAATCGGCAGCGGAACAATTTTTATCGCTCTGTCAGCACTTTCGAGAGTCAAGCGAACGGAAAGAGGTTTTTGCACTTCCCCCTTTTTGGGTTCTTTCGGTAACGTCGCCTGCAATGCATAGCCAAAAATGTAGGGGAGATCAATGGCACTGCCGATGTCGCGGAAGTGAAATCCGCCTTCTTTTGTCGGCGCACTGAAAGAATTTTTTCGCAAAGGGGGCTCGCAGTTCACAAACTCGACATCGGTCACTCTGTCGCCAATTGCCGGAACATCCTGTCCTGCAAGCAATGCCGATTCGTCCACTGCTGCAATCATCGGCTCCACGCGCCAAGACAATCCCATCGCGGTACTTCCGAGCGGACTCTGTATGGAGGCTCCTGAAAGTTCCGGCACGAAACGTGTCGGTGCCAATGCAAGAGTCAACGTTTGCTCATTGCCATCGGCTTTCCTGACGACCAGTTCGACTGCTTTTTGTTCGACGTTCACTTTTTGCAACAGGATTTGCGGCAGTTTGAGCGGGTCAACCTCAGCATCGCCGTCCACGGAAACGAGGGTGTCCCCCGGTTGAATTCCCTGTTTTTCCGCGTCGGAACCGGGCAGGACCGACACAATCTCTCCCATCGCGAAACGGACGGGAATCGCCCGCATCGGAATCGCTGGTATCTCCACCTCTGCTCCGCTGAACGTACACGTAATCGGCTGTCCGATCTTTTCGAGTTGCGCGTCCTGATATTCGGCGTAAGTGCTGACAACTTGACCGTCCACTTTTTCGAGTCGAAGGGGAGGGGTTTTCTTGCTGAACACTGCCAACGTTTCGGGAGCGTAATACTTTTCCCAGAGCGAGGGGATTTTTGACGAAGCAAGTTCGAGGCTCGGCTGCGAGGTAATGCCAATGAGCGGCATGAGTTCGCCGGCACTTCGCTTGCGAACCGCCACTTCGATGTCCACGGGCTGCCCCTCTCGTTCAATGGACAGTTTTACGTTCTTCGTCCCGGCGATCAGTTTTCGGCTCACATCGCGGAAGTCTTTGCTCGGTTTGCCATTGATGGTCACAATTCGATCACCCGTCTGTAATCCCGCTTCCCAGGCGGGGGAACCGGGAACCGTATTCCCCACGATCGGGACCAATTCCTTCACGCCAACCATGTATGCCCCCGCCGCACAAACAATGGCAAAAAGGAAGTTCATCACCACTCCGGCAACAATAATAGCAAGTCGCTGTGGGACACTTTTGGAAAGGTAACTATCGGGAGCAAAAATGCAAGGGGGCGTTTCAGCCGCATCGTCCACTTTGCGCGGCGCATCGGCAGACGGGTTTTGCTCGCCGGACTTTGGGGGCAAGGGATACTCATTACCGTTGTAAACGGATGTCGTTTTCCCGTTGTCCAGGCTTTGCTGATTGGGCTTTGGAGGAAAATCCTCCGTTTCCACCGCCGCGCTATCCAGGGAGTCCGTACCGTCCAAAGAACCCGTACTACTCTGGGCGGCTTGCAGTTTCGCTCGTTCGATTTCGGCTTGGATAGCACCGGGATTGTCCTCTTGTCCCAGCATTTTGAGATAGCCGCCGAGCGGAAAGAGTCCGAGACCGTATTCGGTATTGCCCCACTTGAATTTGAAGAACCGTAGTCCCCAGAAATCGAACCAGATATAAAACTTTTCGCATCGCACTCCGCAGAGCCTCGCAACGATAAAATGCCCCCATTCGTGAACGACGATGAGTGCGTTGAATCCAAGAAGGACGAGCAGTACACCGACCGTCACCGTCCAAATAGTAGCGAGAATATCCATATTTTTTTAACCCAATCCAGAGAGATTGGCATTATACACGCTTTTGCCCTTGAAACAAGGGTTGCAATGGGAGCGTTCCGTAACATTCGGGTTCCCGCTTATGGTCGGCAATTGACGGTATGCGGATGATATGTTAGACTTCAGGCGATACTCAAGAAACGACGATGCCCCCTATTCCTGTCTCCGATTATCTGTGGAAACCCAGCAAGTATCCCGCCAAGCCGGTTTGTGCCGTCTTTGGCAGTGATGCGTTCTTGCGTTCCAGTGCGGTGCGGCATATTCGGGATCAAGTTCTTGCCGCGGAAGATGCGGAGTTTTCCATGAGCCTCTTTGAAGGGGATGATAAAAAAATCACGTTCAAGGATGTTCTTCAAGAACTCCGCACCGTGGCAATGTTCGGCGGTGGTCTTCGGGTGGTGCGCGTGGACGAAGCGGATGCGTTTGTGACCAAATATCGGGCGGAACTTGAAAATTACGCCGCCCACCCTTCCGATCAAGCCATCTTGATCTTGCAACTCAAAACACTCACCTCCAGTACCAAACTCTACAAGACGCTTGCGGAGTCGGGGCTTTTGATCGATGCCAAGCCGACTGCGGAAAAGGAGATGTCCAAATGGGTCGAGCAGTGGTCAAAGCATCATTACAAAACGGTCTGTGATCCGGCGGCGGCGGAAATGATTGTTCAGCGGATCGGTGCGGAACATGGTTTGCTTGATCAGGAGCTTTCCAAACTTTCGCTCATGGTCACCCCCCCCAATAGTATTACAACGGAACTTGTCGAGCAAGCGAGCGGCTCCTGGCGAGCGAGAACGGTCTATTACATGTTGGATTTGGCATTGGAGGGAAAAACGGTAGCGGCGATGCAGCAACTGAATGCGTTGATCCTCGCGGGCGAAGACCCACCCGGAATTGTGGCACAAATTGCCGTTTCACTCCGAAAATTGGCGATGGCAACGCGACTCATCATTGATGCTGAACGCCGCAATATCAAAATGTCCATCCAGTCGGCGTTGCAGAAGGCAGGAGTGAATTACTATTTTCTTGGCAAAACAGAAAAGCAGTTGCGTCAACTGGGCAGATTCCGTGGAGCGAAGTTGCTGGAGTGGGTACTCCAACTTGATCTTGCGATGAAAGGGGGCAGCCGAAGCAGCAATCGGCGAGTGCTGTTGGAGGCGTTTATCGTCAAGATTTCCCATGCAACATTGAGGGAAACGTCATGAGAAGCCGCGTTTATCGCTCAAATGGTCACCGCACCGGTTCCAACACCGCAACGTCTTCCGGCGCGAGGGTGATGTCGAACGCTCCGCCATTCGCAGTGATCGTCTTGTCGCTGACCAAATCCTTGAGTGCCATGTACGTGTTTTCAAAACGGAGCGTCACCCTCTTGCTCTCCCGCGAATCATTGAACACTGTGAAATAATGTTGCTTTGCGTCCGAACCGAAACGTTCGATGTAGACATTTTCGTCGCTTGATGTTGCATACGTCAGTGGTTTCCAGCCCGCTTCGGCGACGAGTTTGCAGAGCGGCACATATTTCTTGAACAAGGGACGATCCCGCTCGAACAATGCCGGTTGCGAAAAGTACGTCTTGGTCGAAGCATCGGCACTGAAGTAGCCGGGGAACATGCCGTAAGCCAACGAACGTTTCATAAATTTTTCGGAAAGTTCGTAGGACCATCGCGTGAAATCCGTATTCATCAGGAAGCAATAGGGCTTCGGTCCGCACAACGCCCGACGATAGAGCAATGCCGAGTCGCTCATCGGACTCCAGCGTCCACCCGGATTCCAATCGGTCTCCGTTCCCAGAATATCGAATAACGGAGCCTGCCAGCAAATCTGACTCGGTGTGGAATTGGCAAACATCAGTTTGTCATGCCGCCACATGTCTTCGGCAATGGCTCGGATGTACTCGAAGATCATGAGATGTTTGAAAATCGCGGGTTTATGCTCTTCCTGCGAAAAGACAAGCGGAGTCTTCGCTGCCAAAAAATTGCTCCGCCGAAAATCGAGCATCGCGGTCACGTAGGCTTCGGCGGAATCGACGTATTCGCCGTCTAATATTCCTTTGTCCGTTTTTCCATATTTGCTTTCGAAAATTTGCGGACTCCATTTGAGGGCAAAACTTCCCCCTTCGATTCCCGGCATATCGTTGGTACTCCAGACGGCACCCTTTGTCCACGGAGTATCGAGAATCTGGCAGACGAATTTTCCCTCGGCATCGTGCATACCGCTCTTGAGAAGGGCGAGTGCCCGTGCATGATTACTGGCGTTGTTATTCGCGGCAAGCTTTTTCGCTTCTTCAATGGCAACATCGTAAGTCTGCGGCAAGTTCTGCGGGATCGGCATCCACCACGTCCCCGGCTCGGTATAGCGGAACGTCAACATATTGTGTGCGTCGTCCCACGCCACTTCGCTGTCACCTTCTTTGAACTTGAAGCCGAAATCCTCGTGGTTCGGAACCTTGCTGATGGCTCCGAAGGGCATCCAAATCCCTTGTTCGGGCGTTCGGCTTGCAAAATACTCCGGGAACTGACGATAATAAGCGTCGAGTGCCCCACGAAACTTGTGCTTCGGATCAAAGGGGAGACGGACGAAGTTGAACGTCGCCGACGGCGATTCTTTCGTCAGTGCCACATCGACGGCAACGTACAGTTCCCCCGTACCCGAATGATAGCCCGCACGAAAAAAGCCGGGCGTTTTCATGTCAATGCCGATCGCCAAGCCGTTTTGCTCGTTCGCCACTGCCGCAAAGGGATAGAGCGAAATCCGACCGTTCGATCCCACGTTCGCCATCGACGTTGTGTTAACGTACTCCGTGTTGGGCTGGACGGCAATGTCCGATCTCGGATGTTCAAACCACGTGATCGCCGGTATTGCCAAAACATAAACAAGCGTCAAGCAACGATCTTTATCGTCGGAATTCGTCAGTGTTACCTCCGTTGTCCCCTGTCCGAGTGTTGTCTTCGCTTCCACACCGAAGGGATTGTTCGTTAAAGAGAAATAATCGGAATTGGCAGCGACATCCCGAATTTGGAAATAGGCAGAACTCTTCGTCGGCACGACAGGAACACCATCGAAAAGAACCGTCTTTTCGGGCGTATGCAGAACGGACAACTTCATATCTCGAAAGGCAACTTTGCCCGATTTGTTGCGGAAGAGCGTATAGAACGTCAAACTACGAACGGGCTTGGCGGGGAGAATGGTGAGCGTTTTCTTCTGCCAATCGTGCGTGCCAACGGCGAACGCGCTGCTGTGTCCCCAGTGAGGTGTGCCGTCAGTATAAACGAGATCCATGTAAATACTGTAATCGCTGGAAGGAGAGCCGGAAACATTTTCCGCCTTGCTCCACGCTTCGGCGATAATCGGCTCCGTGCGGGTTTGATTGAGCGTCACCGATTGCAACACGCCGCGACGGGCAGTGTTATCTGTGCCGTTGTCGCATACGTAGACACCGTCCTCCAGTTGGAAGCCTGCTTCGTAAGGGCGAAATCGGTCGGGTTGCAACAGGTTTTGTTCGGCACCTTCAAACCGAACAACCTGCTTGACGACGTTCTGCGCAAAAGCGGTCAACGCGAACGATGACACCATCAATGCCAAAAAGATAATGGTGTACTGGAAAAAGCTGTGGGGGCGTTTCATGATATTATCAATGGGAAAGGGTTAGGAGTTAGGAGTCGCATGCGGTGAGGTAAGTCGATTATCAAACGGCGCGGTAGGACTATTCTTACTCCTATCTCCTACCTCCTTTTCAAAGGAATGGCGACTCCCACAGAAAAGGGGCGAGTTAATTTCCGGTGAAAGCCTGGGTACATCATGTTTTGTCAAATGGATCATATTCCCCGGGAATGGGAACAGCGTGTTCGTAGGTTCTATCGGAACCAATCGTCACGGGCGGCACCGTATCGAAGGTCAACTCTTGGTCATACGGAAAGAGAGTTCTTCCTTTGGTGATGGCATCATCCCAGGTGATTTCCTGACCACTGTACGTCGCCATCGTCCCCATCACCGCAATCATGCTGGAAGTGGCGGCGAACCAACCGTCGTGCCGTCGTTCCCCCTTTCGCATCGCTTCCGCTTGGTTGACGTGTTCTTGTACAAATCCATTTCGATTGTTGCCTTGGTAGGTCCATCGTGTTCCACCGGTCGGTTGCAGCCAAGGGTGTTCCCCGCGTCCTTTTGTTCCGGCAACGATTTCGCCAACTTTGTTCCAGCAATTGGGAATCTGCCGGGACATACTGTGCAGGGTGCTACCATCCGCATAGCGATATTCGACGTAATGGTGATCGAAAATATGACCGCTGATATGAAACGGCATCTTGGGCGTTTTCCGAACTTGCCGTCCGCCATGCCCGACACAGGAAACCGGATGTGCCTGTGGGTCCCCTTTGCCATGAATCCAGTTGCCCACATCAATGTTGTGGCAGTGCTGCTCGACCATGTGATCGCCGCTCAACCAGTTGAAGACGTACCAACAATGCGTTTGAAATTGCATTTCCGTTTCGTTGTCTGCCCAGACACCCCGATCTTTGGCAATAGCACCATTCCAATAGACACGGGTGGAAACGACATCACCGATAGCACCCGCGTGAATTTGGTTGATCCATTCGATATATTTGTTTTCGTGCCGCCGCTGGAAACCCGCACAGACGGTCAATCCCTTTTCTTCAGCGATCTTGTTCGCCTTCATACAGCGGCGGTATCCCTCCGCATCGACGCAGAACGGCTTTTCAATAAAAACGTGTTTTCCTTGTTCAACCGCGTGCAGATAATGGACGGCATGGAATCCGGGCGGCGAAGCAATCAGCACCAAATCAGCGAGTTCCGTCACTCTTTTGTAGTTGTCGAATCCCCCGAAAAGACGGTCAGGAGATAAGTCAACCATCTCCTTCTTCACGTCCGAACTCTTTGAGAGCGTGTTTGCACCTCTTTCGGCACTCTTTTTGTCCACGTCGCCGAGAGCAACCACTTTCACGTTGTCGGCGACCTCGAAACGGTGAAAAAGGGCACCCATCCCGCGACCGCCGCAGCCGACAAGTCCAACTTTGATGACATCGGAGCCAGCGGCATGCACCGTTGGAATCGCGGACAACACGCCCGCAGCAGTGATCCCCGCCGAAACGACTCCGGCTGTCTTCATAAACTCACGACGCGACTTCTTGGATGTGTTCGTTTTCATTTGATTTTCCTTTCTCTGTTAGGGGGTGGGTGAGGGCTTCATAATGTTTCAATCTCTCGTTCTTGCGCAGGAACTCCTCGGGCGATCATTTCGTCTCGTGCTTCTTTCCAGAATTCACGGATTTCTGCGGAAACGTTGGGATTGTTCTGGAACTTGGCACCCACGAATGCTTCTGCCATTTCGCAGCCGAGGGACTCAGAAACGATGTCCTCTCCCATACAGAGGCAGTTCGCGCCATTGACAATACGAATGAGTGCTGCGGTTTTAACCGACTCGCAAGCACATGCCAGCACACCGGAATACTTGTTCGCGCTGATCGCCGCACCAGTGCCGCTTCCACAAAAACTGATGGCAATTTCTGCCACGCCGTCCTGCAACGCCTTTGCCACGCGCTCACCAATCGACGGATATTTGACAAATTTTTCTGTCGCATAGCATCCGACATCAACGATTTCATGTCCGCGTTCCTTCAAATACTGAACGACCGCAGTTTTCAACTTGAACCCTTTTACGGGAGCACCGACAATGATTTTCATGGTTTTTTTGTCTTAGTGCGAAAGGTGGGAACTAGGCGAAAAATGCGAAAGGATGACTTTGAATGTTCGCAATTTTCGCTATGTTCGCGCTTTTCGCATTGAAAAAATTTCTATTGCCAACAATGTAACATTTTCAACGAAACTTTGCAAGTAGCGCACTCCCCTCCACGCCCAGTACGACGACTCCCGTTCCCGCCAGAAGGGCAAACATGATCAAACGAAACACGTATTCACTGCATCGATGATGCAGCCAGTTGCCGACAATCATTCCGACGACCAAAAAGGGAATCGTTGCGACCGTAGCATACAGGGGCATAAAATTATCCTGTGACCATACGCCGTTGATCGTAAACTGGATCAACAGTATCGTGTTCATACACAGCCACAGGAGGCAGAGGCAGGCGCGGAACGCCGCTTTGCTTTTCAGTGCTTGCGTGGCGTAAATCACGATGAGCGGACCGCCGGTTCCAAACGCTCCGTGAATGATCCCGCCGCCGAACAGGACAGCCCGCATCAACAGGCTTTTCTTCACCGGCTCTGCGGATGCTTGCGTTTGCAGTCGGTTTCGGCAGGTGGCAAGGAATCCGTGCATTCCGACACCGATCATGAACAGAGCAAGCAAACCCATCAAATAGACTTTGTCCAACTGTCCGTAAAGGACAATCCCCAATGGCAACCCAACGAGTACATGCAGAACGATAAATTCAAACTCTTTCCAAATGATCTCTTTCCACGAAACATACACAATATAAATGACAAGCAACCACGTATGCGTCACCCCAACGGCTTTGGCGGTATCAAGGTTGGTCAGCATCGCCATAAAAGGCACCGCGATCACGGTACTGCCGAATCCCGTCACCGCTTCCAACCCCTGCGCAAGCATCTGGATCAAACCGAGCAATAATAGGGTGATGAGTGATAATTCTTCCATTGATATTTTTTTGTTGTCAGAATTAGGATGTCTGAATTAGGATTTCAGGATTTCAGGATTTCAGGATTGTAGGATGGAGCAGTTGAGCGTCGCTCGGCAGCATATCTTCTAATCCTATAATCTTCCAATCCTACAAATCCTAATTCAGACAATCCTCATAAATCTTCTGCAAATCCTCCACGGTCACTTCTTTGGGATTGTTCTTGATGACGGGATGGAAACTTTCCTTGATGAGTGTCTCCACTTGTTCGGGAGCGATATTCGCTTCCTTGAGTGTGCAGGGCAATCCGCCACGTTTTTTCAGCACCGTAATCTGAGCGATCATCGCCTCCACCGTCGCAAAGCCGCACGCGGTGGCAAACTCTTCCATTCGTCCTCCCATGTGCGGTGTGTTCAGTCGAATCGACGCTTCCATCGTGAAGGCACACGCCGCTCCGTGCGAGAGATGTGCCCGATTGGAAAGCGGATACGAACACGCATGCATGATCGCATTCTTCGGCATCTGGAACGCGATCCCCGCAACGAGTGCGGCATAGGACAATTTTTCCCGCGCAACGGGATCAGCGAGATTGTCATAGACCTTGGGCAGATAGTCGAAAATCGTTTGTGCCGCTTCTTTTGCCAGCACACTGCAAATCGGTTGATGATTTTTCGACCAATAGCCTTCGATGCAGTGACTGAGCGCATCGAGTGCTGTTGCCGCCGTCACGCCAAGCGGAACAGAAATTGTCAAGTCGGAATCAACGACAGCACAAGCGGGAGAGAACCACGGTGCAGCCAGCGGAGCCTTGATCCTCTTTTCTTCGTCGTCCAAAACGGCAATCGGTGTCACTTCCGAACCAGTCCCCGCCGTCGTCGGAACAGTCATGAGCAGCAGCCCCTGTCTATCGACCGGTTTACCGCCGGAATGGTAATCGCGAATACTCGCGTCTTCCGTCACCGCGAGAAATGCCGCTGCTTTCGCACAGTCGAGTACGCTGCCGCCTCCAATGGCGACAATGCTCTCCGCCTTCTCTTTTTTCAAAAGAGCAGTGAGTGCATCGACATTGGCGACGGTGGGATTGGGTTGAACGTCATCGAACAGGGCAACCGGCGACAATTTTTCGACGATGGCGTTGATCGCCGGTAATTTTCCCACAACCGAGTCGGTCACCACGACAGTACGTTTGCCCGGTGTCGCCGAGAGCGTCTCCACCGAACCGGAACCGAAAATAATTTTTGTTGGTAAATGAAATGTCCACATTGTGAGTAGTGAGTGGTGAGTGGTGAGGAGTTAGAATGGTGTTCCCACACCATTTGGGTAGGAGATAGCCGCACCGCATGCGACTTCTAACTTCTAACTTCTTTCCTTCAATTATTCCATCAATTCTTGCCCTCTCGTTTCTTTGGCAAACAGGATCGCTACGGGTCCGAGCAGGTAGAGAAAACTCAATACCGTGAGTGCTCCCATCAGCGTAAAACCGCCCGCCGTGACCATCCAACCGGTAATCAACAGGAAGGGACTCGCGGCAAATCGTCCCATATTGAAACAAAAGCCTGTTCCGGTTCCTCGCAATCGCGTCGGGAAAAGTTCCGGGAAATAGACCGCATAACCGGCGTGCATCCCCGCCGTGAAAAAACCGAAAATCGGCAACAGAATGTAGAGCGCGACAACAGCGTTCGGCGTACCCGGAATATACTGAAACACCACCAGCGAAATGAGGAACGCACCAAAATGAAAAACGACGAACGTGTTCTTGCGTCCGATCCGCTGCGAAAGCGGACCAAAGTAAAGTTGCCCACAAATCAGCCCGAGCGTCGAGATAATCATCCCAAGCATTTCCCACCGTTTGAGTTCGCTTCGTTGTTCGTCGCTATAGATTTTTTTGCGAGTCATTTTCTCTTCGCCATCGGTCCCTTTTTCCGTGACGGTTTCCACTTGAAAAATCATCTGTCGCTCTGCGGCAACGCGAAGAGCATCTTTTCCTCGAATATGAACACCCCAAAACGTCGCCATCCCGATAGCGGCAAGCGTGACACCGATGATCGTGGAACGCCTTGTGCTCTTCGCAAACAGATCGGCAATCGACCCGACTTTTTGGGTGGAGTCTTTCTTCGCTTGCTCCTTTGCCGCTCGCCAACTTTCCGGCTCTTTCAGCCATGTGAAAATAAAGAAGACGAGAATCGACGGGATCAAGCCAATGGCAAAACAGAGCCGCCACGGCAGCGTCGCCGGTTCAAACAAGTGGTGCGACCATGCCATGAGCGACGACGTTTCGCACCAAGTTAGCACGGCGGCATTGCCGAGCAACAGTGCTCCTACAAAAGCAGCAAGCAACGTTCCAAAGGCTCCGAAAGCGTGGAAGATACTTGCCGCATGAGCACGCGCTTTGCTGGGGAATGTCTCTGCTACAAAGGCACTCGCCACCGCCCACTGCCCTCCGACACCAATCGCGACAAAAAACCGTAAGACTGCCAAATGCCACCAAGCCCCCGAAAACGCCGTCATCCACGTAAAGAACGAATAGAACAGAATGCTGTACGCCATTGTCCTTTTGCGTCCGATTCGGTCGCTCATCATTCCGAAGACCACGCCGCCGAGCGTACCTCCCAAGAGAAACGTCACCAGTGCCACCTGATTGTAGAACTCCGCCTGCGACTTGCGCAGTTCCGGGTCGGTCTCCGTGAGGAAGGAGGGCATCGCCTCGTTCATACTGGCTACGAATATTTGACCTTCAAAAATGTCAAACATCCAGCCAATCAAGCAAATCGCCAAGACCAGCCACTGATACTTGGTGATGCCGGTGTACCATTTTTCTTTTGTTGTGTTTTCGCTCATGGTTCTATACTGTTAGTGGTCAGTTCGTTGGGTGTCATTTGTATTTTTCAAGGATATAGTTGGTCCGATCCTCTTTCATTGCCGCAACGCTTTCGATGCCGCAATCTTTGCAGACAGTTTCTAAAGAACAATGGGTTGTTTCGTTTTCGCCGACTCCAGCACCGCTGCCGACAGTTTGACGGCTCGCAAGCCGTCTTCGCCGGTGCAGTGACTGGCGGCTTTTCCAGCAATAATGTCTGCCATCAGATTGATTTGATCTTCCAGTTCAAACAGTTCGCCGGTGATTTTTTCGATGGGTATCTCCTTCACTTCCTTGCCGTCAAACGTTTTCAGGAAAAACTTCGGATGCGGCTCCCGGTCCAACGCACCGCTCCAACCTGCCCAGAGCGCGCCATTCGTTCCAGCAATTTTCACCAATTGATGATGCTCGAACATGCTGAGTGTCTGAGCAACGATGGCGAACGCGCCATTCGCAAATTCAATCGTCGCGCCCACGTTGTCTTGTAACTCCGGGCGGTTCGCGTCCGTCGAATTAGCCGAAGCGTGTACCGAAACCGGCTTCGCATACATCTCGAAATACCACGCCGCAAGATCGAGGAAGTGAATCGGCTCTTCGGCGATCCAATCTCCGACTCGCTTCAGATCATACCGCCAGCCATCGGCACCGAGCCTGTATGGATTGCGCGACAGTTCCACCAAAGCATATCGCGGTTCGCCGACAAAACCATCGTCGATCATCTTCTTGATGAGTCCCCAAAGTGACGATAAGCGAAACTGGTGTCCGAGGACGAGGCGCAAATTTTTCTCCTTTGCCAAGCGGATCATCTCTTCGCACTCTGCCGCTGTGAGTGCGAATGGTTTTTCGATCAACATGTGTTTGCCCGCGTTCAACACCGCCATGCCAATTTCATGATGCGTATGGTTCGGCGTAACAACGGCGATCACGTCGACGTTTGCCGCCACAACGTCGCGGTAATTTGTCGAAACAGCAACGCCGGGAAAATCTTTGCGAAGTTTTTCAGCCGTGCCTTCTGCAACATCAGCAATGGCAACGAGTTCGAGCCGTGGATTCTTCTGAACGAGATTCGCATAATGGCGACCCCACGCACCGCAGCCGATAATTCCGAATTTGATCATGAGTGTCAAACGTTAAAAAGGGATATTCTATTTTGCAGTATTTTTAACCACAAAGGACACGAAGAACACAAAGGATTTTCCGTTCGGAATCTTTGTGTCCTTTGTGATCTTTGTGGTTAAATCCACCGACTACTCAAAACCAATTTCCCGAACAACTTCTATCGGACCAGGACGGAAACGTTCGGCAAACTGACGCAATTGCTTTCCGTAACGCCCCTTCATCACGACAACGTGATGCGGCATGCCGAGATTGCAAACGTCGAGGAAAAATTTGCAGGCTCCGCCGCTCGCAATTCGTACCGTCCCGGCGCAACCTTCAATAGTGCGCGGCGGCTTTTCGACAGTGCCTTCGCCGATTGCCAGCGAATAACGGTCGCCCATTCTCCATAGTCGAAAAAACGTTACGTCCATACCGTGCAGGAGTTCCGCATCGAGCGTGAGTGGTTTTCCTGAATTGAAGTGCAAGTTCAGCGTCGGACCGCCCAGAGAACCAATCGGTTGGCACATTCCGAATGGGGTTGCTCCGCCATGCCAGAGGAGGATGGAGTCGTCATCGTGTTCGAGCCAGTCACTATTGAACGCTGCCATTTCGCAGCCGAGTGCCTTTGCGAGAAAAGAACCGAGTGCCCCGTCAACGTCTCCTTCTTCGCAGATGTTGATTCCATCGGAAGCGAGTCGCGCAATCGCAAGGTAAGCCCACACGCCAAACTCGTTCGGCAATTCGGGCCAACAGCGCAGTGCAACGGCACCCAGATTTTCCGTTTCGACAAGTTCCCGAACCGCTAGATAAAATCGAGACGAGATGTTCCACGCATCGTCGGTAATCGTTACGCCGCTGCGAATGGGAAGTTTCAACGCTTCGGCTTTCTTGCGATCTGCTGCAACCACTTCGTCGGAATAGGATCGAACAAGAGCGAAAAACTCGTGCAGACCAAATCGTCGCAATCGCGTGCCGAGCAGCCGAATCATCGCCGCCGCATCAACCGCCATGTTCAAGAAACCCGGTGCGTGATCGCCGATCAAGCCGACTCGCGCAAACCGCAATTTTGCCGCCGCCGAAGAACCGTAAATGGCATCGTTCAATTCGCGGACGGTTTTTGCGTCGCCGGGCATTCCATAGACGAGATAGGGGGGCTTTCCCGCTTGTGCCATGCCGGAGGTCCAGTTGTGGGCACCGACCAATCCGCACGCGGACACCTTTTGATTGTTCGTATTTTCCGGCGTTGCCCAGACGACAATCCCGCCGCACCATCCGGCAAGCAGAATGGGGTACAGATTACCGTCTCCCATCGTCGGCTGCGAAATGATAATCGTTTCGACTTCGGCATGATAGCAACCGATGATCGCCTGCTCCATCTCTTTTTCATCCGTGATGGGACCAAAAAAGGATGCTTCGAAGGGGGACTGTTCCAACTGGGCACGAATCTCCTTTTCGAGACGCGCCCCCCACGCCGGTTCAAAACCGGGACGTTTACGACCAATAACAAAAACGGCAACTTTCATATCGTATGATCCTTATTTCTCACGGAGGCACAGGGGCACGGAGTGGGTGTCATCACAGGGACAATCCTCTCCGTGTTCCCCGCGTCTGGAGTACTAAACAACAACGGCAACGCACAGCACATCAACTGACTCTCGGGATTTCAAAATTTTTCCGTTGCTCTCTTGCAAGGAATGTGTTGGCGTGGTTGTCGCCGACAAATTTTTCTGCCTTGGCATCCCACACCAGTTCACGTCCCAGTCGCGTGGCAATGCCGACGATGTCGATATCCTTTCGGTCAAGAACACGTCGATAATCGACGTACGTGTCCGGTTTCAGTTTGGTGATTCTCGCATTTGGCATCGCGGGAGTTAGTCCGTAGTCTTCATCGAGGTCACACAAAGCGACGAGATCGCTGATGTTGGCAAAACTCACACAATCGGAACGTCCCATGGGACCTGTGCCGATGAACCCGACTTGCAGACGAGCACTCGGTGACTGAGCACGGAGAATGTGAGGAGAAGCGAAAGCCGAGGCGACGACCAAGGTGCCGGCTTTCAACAATGGGCGACGTGAAATCATGGTTGTCATCGTTTTGATCGTGGGGTTAGTGGTTTCGGTCTTCGTAACAAAACAAGAGAGCGACGAGAAAAAATCCCGCCCCGTCCCGCAAACATGGACTACGCTGGCTTTCCGACCATTTTCCAGAAAAATTCCGCGCATTTTTTGACATCGTCAACATTACCATCTTCATAAATATGGTCGTACTCAATGATGACGGGACCCGCGAACCCTTGCTCCAGTAGTTCTTTCAGGATGGCTTCCACCTGTCCTTTTCCGGTCCCCCAAGCAACGTCCCGAAGTTTGACATTCGAGTCAGCTTTTGGATTTGTGTCGTTCAGGTCTTTCAGATGCACACTGACAAGCCGCCCTTTCATATCCCGGACGACCTGAAGCGGATCAAAGCCGCTGCGCATGTAGTGCCCGGTATCGGGGCAGAATCCCAGTGCCGGGGCACAATCTTTGACCCGTTTCAAGTTTTCCTGGTAATCCCAGTACTTCGTTGGTTTGGCGTGATTATGGAGCGCAAAACCGATTCCATACGTTTCCGCTCGCTTTGAGACCTCGACAAGTTTATCGAGGGGGGGTTCGCCTTGCAAAAATCGAAGCCCCATTTCTTTTGCGAAGTCAAAATCCTGCTCAGTCCCCTGGCTGCCCCCGAGACTCATGACACGAATCCCGTTCTCCGCGAGCAGGGAACGAAGTTGCTTGCGTTCCTCGGCGTTCAGGGTCACCGAACGTTTTTGTGTACCCGAAAAAGTATTGCCGCCAGCGATTTCCATTTCACCGATTCCGATCTCCCCCATTTTTTTGACGATCTCGTCAAAACCGAACTGACGGAGAGTGTACGTTTGAAGTGCCAACGTCGGCATTTTCTTCCCCGATGTTTGCGAGAAGAGCGTTCGTCCCGGAAACGTGGCTGCCGCAGCAACGACGAGTCCGGCTTGCAAAAATTGTCTACGAGTTGTCATCATTTTTTCCGTTGCAATAAAATTTCACGCGGGGTCATTTTGCCCTATACTTCCTCATTTGTCAATGTCTTTTCGACCAAAATTCTTATCTTTTTGAACAAATTGGTTGCGTCACTCTCTTGAGGCTCTCGCTGAAAAGTAAAATACCCTCCGGGGAAAAGTAGTCAGTAATCAGGAGTCAGGAGACGCAAGCGGTGCGACTGTATCCTCGACAAATAGTGCGGTAGCATTCTTCTGACTACAGTCTACAGTCTACTGACTACTCTATTCTACCGCCCGGAAAGAGAAATGCTGCAAAACTGGGTAAAAACTTTCTGGCGAGAGCCTAAAGCCGATTGAAACTTTCCAGCGAAAGCCCTATCGTCCATCAACCAATTTTCTTGTACTTGCTCCGGCGATGTCCGAATCGGTTCGGGTCTTTTGCACGGATCATTTCTTCGTAAGCCGAGAAATTTCCCTCGAACCACGCCACTTTGCCGTCCCCTTCAAACACAAGGAGGTGCGTGCAAATCCGGTCGAGGAAAAACCGGTCGTGCGAAATCACCATCGCACAACCCGCAAAGTCGATCAACGCCTGTTCGAGAACCCGCATCGTGTTGACATCCAAATCGTTTGTCGGTTCGTCGAGCAAGAGCAGGTTGCCGCCTCGTTTGAGCAGTTTTGCGAGATGCACTCGATTCCGCTCGCCGCCGCTACACTGTCCCACGAGTTTCTGCTGCTGTGTTCCTCGAAAGTTGAATCGCGAAACATACGCGCGGCTGTTCATCCGAATCGTGCCGAGCTCCACCATGTCCTTGCCGTCGGTGATCTCCTGAAAGACGGTGTTCTCGTCGGTCAGGGCATCCCGATGCTGATCGACGTGCGCCAACTGCACTGTTTCTCCCAGTTCGAGTGTACCTGCATCGGACTGCTCTTCGCCCGTAATCATTCGGAACATCGTCGTTTTGCCCGTTCCGTTCGGACCAATGACTCCGACAATCGCTCCGCGCGGAATGTTGAACGAACAATCGTCAATCAAGACCGTGCGCTGTCCGCCGATGTCGTAGCCCTTCGTGGTATTCTTGAACGATAGCACTTTATCGCCGAGCCTTGGTCCCGGAGCAATCTGAATGATCGTGTCACTTTTGTCGTCCAATGTTTGCTGTGCCGCCAACTTTTCGTAGGCATCGACTCTCGCTTGATTCTTTTGCAGGCGACCTTTGTGTGCCATCTCGATCCAGTCGAGTTCCCGGCGGAGTGTCTTTTGTCGCTGCGACTCCTGCTTTTCCGAAACACGCAAGAGTTCCGCCTTCTGGGCGAGCCACGACGAATAGTTTCCTTCAAAAGGAATGCCGCGTGTATTTTCCAGTTCGAGAATCCACTTGGTAATATTGTCCAGAAAGTATCGGTCGTGTGTCACAATGATGACCGTGCCGGGATAATCTCTGAGTGTTCCTTCGAGCCAGTGGACGGTTTCCGCATCGAGATGGTTCGTCGGTTCATCGAGCAACAGCAAGTCGGGTTTTTCGAGGAGTGCCATACAGAGAGCCACGCGGCGACGTTCACCACCGGAAAGTTTGCGGACGATGGACTCATCAGGCGGAAGAACCAGTGCATCGGCAGCCATGTCGATGGTGCGTTCCAACTCCCAGCCGTTTGCCGCTTCGATTTCCTCCTGAAGTTTTCCCATTTGTTCCATCAGTTCGTCGAAATGGATGGCTTGATCGGGACCCCCCATCGCAATCGCAATTTTGTCGTAGGCGGCGATTTTATCGAGGATCGGCTGCACCGCCGTCAAAAGGTTTTCCCGCACGGTTGCGTCGAGCATGAGTTCCGGTTCTTGGGCGACGTACTTGACCGTCATCCCTTTGGTGAGTTTGGTTTCGCCGTCGATGTCGGTATCGATTCCCGCCATAATTTTGAGAAGCGTGGATTTCCCGGAGCCGTTTTCGCCGACGATGCCGATCTTTGCACCGTAATAAAACGAAAGATTAATATTGGAGAGAACTGTTTTTTCGCCGTATCGTTTGGAGACACGGTTCATTTCAAAAATAAAATGGGGGGGCATTGCAGGAGAGTCAGAGAAAATCTATCGATCTGCAATTATATCGGATTTCCCGAAAAATCCAGAGGCACGAAGGTCGCCATGAGTGCCGAGACCCGCTCCGGGTCTACCACAACTTCCACCATGGTTTTTCCTGTTCCGTTTCCGCTTTTTGTGGTGGGCGTACACCGGAACCATGTTTTGGCGACGAATGGACTCCTGAACGTTGCTGTTGCGATGCCTGAATGCCTGAACGCACTTGGTCGGCGGCTTCTCGCTGCGGGTCCTCCATTGCCAAAATCAGCACTTTGGAAGCGGGATGAGCAAAAAGGGAATCCGAAAAACCGATCCGCCGAGACACACGCATTGCCCCATCGCCCAACATATCCTCCATGCTCACCCCTTCCTCTTGCGGTAATGGCGTACCGAAATTTTCGAGGACTTCAAAGTTCTGGATGTTCAGCCCTCGAATTTTTTCGGGGGTGAAATAATACATCGCGCAAGAACCGGAGACGGCTTCAATCATGTACCCGAAAACATTAATGTTCCACTGTTTGGCACAGTTCATACACTGTTCCTGATTGAGAATCATGGTCATTTCTCTGTCGAGAATTGCCGACCACATTCCGTTGAACAGGGCGGCTTTGTGGATGTGATTTCTTGGTCTGCCCTTTCGGGGCCAGCCGGTACACTCCCAGATTTCGGAAAGTCCGTTGGCTCGTTCGGTATCGTCTACCAATTTTAGTCCAAAGCAATCAAGAATACCAGAAAAATTCTTGGTAACATCTCCTTCAAAAAGGATCAAACTGTGATTAGCACTCATGGGAAGTCCCCTCCGAATGGTTAAATGAGGAACAAAGGCGACATCCCTGCGCAACACATATCACGTAGTATAGCACATAATTTCCAACGGTGCAAGCAATGTCAGGCTTTCGCCTGCGAAATAACAAGCCCACTCCATTCGGCATTATCGGAAATCGAACACCGTCCCACGCAAACACATTCCACTGTAGCGGACATCTGACGCATGTTGCCCATTTTTTCGCAAGCAACCACCAGAAAGGAGCCGGTCAGTTTCTTCAACCAGTGCGCCCATAGTAGCATCCGGTGCCAGGAGAATATGCCCTTATCCACGATTGCACTGGAAATAAGGGGATATAACTCCTTGGGCAGACACAGGGGCTGCCCCTACACCCCAACCCCCTCCATTGTGAGGTCGTTGACTTGTCCCGGTCGCACGACGATGGGGCAATCGCGGCGAAGTTCCGACCAACCGACCAGACTCGCCGTGAACTCCAACTTCCACATCACTTCGTTGTTCTTCGAGCGAAATGAGTGCATGGCTCCTTCCGGCAGGTGCAGAAAAAATTCCTCATGGAGCGGCGATGCCAGCGTGGTGGCGAAGTTGGATCGTGAAAAAATCGTCTGCCGAAACACATCATTCCGACTCGTCACTGTGTCCGTTCCCTGATGGAATCGGGCAATCTCTTCGCAGACCAAGTCCACCGACAGACGCTCAAGCTGCAACGCGCCATCCTGATGAAGCAGAACCCGATACTTTCTGTTGGGATAAATCGGGTGATCCGATATTTCCAGTAACGTCGGCGCGATCCGAAACGTTTTCCAAAGTTGCCGGGCAATCACTCCAAATAAAATAAACCCAACAACACAAAACAGACTGTGCAGCAAAATATTGATGAGTTGATTCGTCCAACTGCCAGACAAATTCCAAAACGACTGAACCAAAATGACAAGGGCAATGATCGTCCACACCGCCGCAAAAATGGTTTGACCGACCAGCGAAAAAATCGGTCGGTGTCCCAGCGGCAAACGGTACGACAGGTGTGTTCCCGGACTTTCGTTGATGCCCCGAATGTCTGGAATCGTGAACCAATCCGAAACGTGTTTGGCAGAGTCCGCAGGCAACGTCTGTAGAGCGGCGTGACGTTCTTTGGAAACCGCAAGCAGCCTGAACGATTGTGGCAAACCGACCATACCGAGAACAATGAGGGAGAACGACAGCAAGAGCAAAAACCAACCCCAAATCGAAATTTCCCAAACGACAATCACTTGTTGGGGATCATTGACACGGTACCAACAATTTGTCCCACGACCGACCGTAAATGGTTCCAAGGCAGATTGTGCTTGCTCTTGGTGTGGGGCAAATCCTGCTTTCGGCTGGAGCGTGTGGTGGTCGAATGTCCAAACGCGGTAATTTTTTCCGTTGACAGTATGTTCGAGTAATACTTCGGGACGATATCGGATTTCCGTTCCGAAGGTCTGCTCGACGATTCGCTTATCGAAAACGATTCCGCGAGAAGGGACATACTCTTGGTAAAGCGTTAACTGCGGGAGTGCCCAAGTCACAAGTTGAAGAATGAAAATGACGACTCCGACGATGAGCATCGTCAAGAACGCCAGTGCTTCTCCCCACCGAATTTGTGAAAGCCGATTCTGTTTCATTGGGGTGAATTATATCACAAACTGGACATCTCTTCAGGCTTCAACCCTACTCGGGATTAATTCCCCAAATTTTAGACCCGGAGTGGGTCATTTTTCGCATGCGCGCAAACCGCTGTGTGGTCGTTCAGCCACCCTCTCGTTGTCGGGCTAGAACAATTGGCTTGCGGAATGTTCAACCGGTACCCCTCTTGCCCGAACAGTGACAATATGCGAGAATCGAGAAAGGGGATGTCTCAAGGGGAATGTTGCATGAAGAATTTTTTCGTTTTCTTAACTCTGTTCCTTTTTTCGACCGTAGCCAGCGGTACCGAATGGCGTATCGCCAATTTGCTGCTCTCGCCGGAACAAAAACCGAACATCGAAGTCGTCTCTGAAACGCCAATCGACGGTGTCGTGAGTCTTATCGCTCCCGAAGGATGGAAAATCGTTCCCGAGACGATTGATGCGACTACAGACCAAAAGCGATTTGTGTTTACCGTCGCTCAAGGAAGACCGAACGAAAACAATACGTATCCCCTGTCGGTCGAACGGCGACGCAGAGACGGTACCCTACTCCGGCTCGACCAGGAAGTTCGTGTTGCAACGGCTCCCAACAGTAATCTCGATGTTGCTGGTCCGAACGATCAAGGTGTCGCTACCGAAAATTGGAATCATGCGATCCCTCTTTCCGTGGTCGTTGGGGACAAGCCCATTCGTGTTCACTCGGTCTGGAATCGCAGACGGCTCAGTTTGCTCATCGGGATCGACGATCTGCAACTCGTTTCTGCCGAAAAAGACTCGCCGTTTACTGCGGTGCAGATTGCTCTGGGGTCTGTTCGGTCCGACAAAACTTTTGGGGAACTGTACCAGTTTCTTCTGTTCGCCGACGATGCCGGAAAGGGACGATTGGTTGCCTTGAAAGAGGACGGTTCACCCGAGAATCTGCCAAACATTGATGCCTCTCAAACGTTCGTTTGGAAGCACGGGAAAACCCTTTGGTTCGAAACAGCAATTCCCTTTGCTGCTATTCCCGCCATCAGACCTGGTGAGGGAAGAGAATTGACGCTCTCCTTCCTGATCCACGATGCAGCAAACAGGACGGTTCTCGATTGGGGCAGAACCTGTCGATTGCCGGACGAGAAGAACGAAAAGTGGTTCCGATGGCAAGGCAATGTCATTGGTAATGCTGTGCTTGCGACTCCCCGCGCCGAATGGGGACTTTGTAGTTCCAAATTTTAACCTACGCCACACGTGGTGCGGCGGCAACCCTTTTTTTACCATGAAATTTCTCTCTTCACAGATCACTCTCCTTGTTCTTTTGTCTTTTCTTTCGTTGTGTTTTTTGTCGTCGGAATATCGATGTCTTGCGGCGGAGTCCGTCGTCATGAAGACCGTTTTTGTCGATGACGAACAGGAAAAACCGTTCGATGCCGGTCGTTTAGCTGGACAAAAATTGCTCGATGCAATAAAGGGTAGCGACCTGAAACTCATCTTGCTGGCAGAGTCGTTCGACGGGAAAGATGACAAGGAAAAATTGCTCGCAGGACTGTGTTCGGTACTTCCGAAAGAGAAACTGTTCGGACTGTCCACTTATGGTTCCTTTGTGCGGGACTCTGTAGCGGACGGTGACCGCGTCACGCTGTTGGGGATCGGCGGCGACCTGTCCGTCCAGTCGGCTCTGCAAACGGAACTCGGTGTTGCTCAACTGACGATGGATACTGCCGAAAAGGAGATTGAAACGAAACTCTTACAAGCGGGTCGAACGCTCGCCGGAAAGAGTAATGTTACGGGGAAAAACCGATGGGACATGTTGATTGCCGACGCGCATTCGCCGAAGAACGGATTCCTCGTTCGGGGGATTCAGGAAAAGTTAGGGAAAGAGGCACTGATTCTCGGCGGCTCGGCAAATAAGAATCCCGGTCAAAATCACGTTTATTATCAGGGCGTTCGTTATGAAGATGCGGCGATGCTGTTGACATTGACCGGTTCCTTTCGGGTATCGATGACGGGGCGATTTGCCAACCAAGGCGAAACAGTCGTCAAAACGGCGGAGGAAGCCGCAGCGACAGCTGTTGCGAGTGTCAACGGTACACCGTTCGGAATGATTGCGTTTAGTTGTGCTGGTCGAAAAAGCAAACTCGATGACTTGGATGCGGAACTCAATGCGATCCAAAAACGGTTTGCGGACAAACCGATTTTCGGTTGTTTCTGTGCTGGGGAGGTGGGACCTGCGGATCCAACCGTGGAAACGACGGACGCAACATGTTGCGGTTCCGGATGGTACTTGATGCTTGCCATACTTTTTTCGGAATGAGAAAAATGGAAAAATTGTCCAGACTGGCGAAAATTGTACTTGACATTTTCCTCCTCCCAGTGTAAACTACGTGGACTCGTCGGCAGTCGGCGGTCATTAACACAGAATTGGAGAACACTCTATGAAGAACCTCACTACTTTTGGCACCTCCATTGGGGGGGGGGGGGGGAAAAGAAACCCTTTAGGGGCAAGCCACTTGCGCCCTAGGAATCCACCCACTTTTGTGACACTTTTTTTCGTGTTTGCGTTTGTGG
>Ga0123353_10002043_pt1 | contig 24908 bp, 17 predicted proteins | sample TergutLab28metaG_3_FD_92763 | JGI IMG/M metagenome (GOLD analysis project Ga0123353, IMG submission 92763) | Labiotermes labralis P3 segment gut microbial communities from Petit-Saut dam, French Guiana - Lab288 P3 | ecosystem: Host-associated > Arthropoda: Insects > Digestive system > Gut ...
CGCCCGCCGAGACCCGACCAAGCTGGACGCCCGCCGAGGCCCGATCAAGCGGGACGCCCGCCTAGGCCGGGAGACGGACAAAGCGGAATGCGGAACGGTTTTCAAAAACGCGACGAATCACGCGGCGGTTTTGCCGCACGTCCTGCGGGAAAGCCGGGCTTTGTAAAAAAAGAAGATAAAAAAACCGTGGCTGAACCATCCAAAGATGATCGGAAGCAAGATTGGAAAAAGAACGAGCTAATGCGGACGGTAAAAGCGAAGGATAACAAAGACGCGGAAAAAAAAGAAAACAAAACATTTTTAACAAAACAAGAAAGCCGCGGGAAGCTAAGAAGCGGAAAAAGCAAAAAAGTAGAAAATGTAATAAAAAAAGAAATGCCTAAAAAAGTTGAACCTGTAATTACGCAAATAGTTGTTCCCGAAGAAATAATGATCAAAGAAATAGCGGAAAAGCTGCACAAATCGGGAGCGGACATTTTAAAAATACTTATGAAAAAAGGTATCATGGCGAGCGTAAACCAAATAGTTGATTTTGAAACCGCTGTTTTCATCGGAGAGTCATTTAATGTATCGGTAGAACCATATGTTGAAGTAGACGTGTTTGAAGAAGCGTTTTCAGAAGATGCGGAAGATGACAGCAAAAAAGCAGAACGTCCGCCTGTAGTGGTTGTAATGGGTCATGTCGACCACGGAAAAACATCGCTTCTCGATGTCATTCGTGATTCAAGCGTGCAGCAGAGCGAAGCGGGAGGCATAACACAGCACATAGGCGCATATACTGTAACAATTAACGACAGACCGATAACTTTTCTTGACACGCCCGGCCATGAAGCATTTACGGCGATGCGTATGCGCGGCGCACAAATAACGGATATAGCCATCCTTGCGATTGCTGCGGACGACGGAGTAATGCCTCAAACCGTTGAAGCGATAAATCATGCAAAAGCGGCCGGTGTCGAAATAATTGTCGCAATTACCATGATGGACAGAGCGAGCGCAAATCCCGACAAAGTTAAGCAGGAGTTGACCGAGCACGGCCTTTTGGTTGAAGACTGGGGCGGCGAAACGATTGCCGTTCCGGTATCGGCGAGACAGCGCACTGGAATAGAACAGTTACTCGAAATGATTATTTTGGTAGCCGACATGAAGGAGTTACGGGCGAATCCGAACAAACCGGCAAGAGGAAGCATAATAGAAGCGAAACTCGACAAAGGGCGCGGACCGGTTGCTACCGTATTAATTCAGGACGGGACACTAAAAGTAGGCGACCCGGTTGTAGCCGGACATACATTCGGAAAAATCCGGGCAATGATTGACGACAAAGGTAAAAGGCAAAAAAAAGCAGGGCCGTCCATTCCCGTTGAAATTGTTGGGTTGTCTGACGTCCCGACAGCAGGCGACACATTTTATGTGGCGACGCACGAAAAACAAGCCCGGCTGCTGTCCGAATCAGTTATTGCGAAAAGCCGCGTCGGCATGATAAAAGCGCCGAACAAGGTTTCGCTCGACGATTTGTTTCAACAGATACAGGCCGGGAACATTAAAGAACTTAATGTTGTGGTAAAGGCAGATGTTCAAGGATCGGTCGAGGCGTTAAAAACAAGTCTTGATAAACTTACAAACAACGAAGTACGCATCAAAACCATCCACGGCGGCGTCGGCGCTGTTACTGAATCCGACGTTATGCTGGCATCGGCGTCAAACGCAATTATTATCGGGTTTAACGTCAGGCCTGAACCTATGGCGAAATCCGTAGCCGACACCGAAAAGGTAGACATTCGTTTGTACCGGGTAATATATTCTGCGATAGACGATATTACCGCCGCCATGAAAGGTATGTTGGACCCTGTTTATACCGAAAAAGTTTTGGGTCACGCAGAAATAAGACAACTGTTTAGGGCATCCGGCGTGGGTACGATAGGCGGCGCACATGTTTTGGACGGAGTTATCAGAAGAAACGCTCAAGTACGTATCATCCGCGACGGCAGAGTTGTTTATGAAGGCACTCTCGATACGTTGCGCAGGTTTAAAGACGATGTGCGCGAAGTTACCTCGGGTTACGACTGCGGATTGCTTTTTCACAGATTTAACGACATCAAAGAAAACGACAAGGTCGAATCATTTACAATGGAAGAAATACCGAGGTAAATATGAAAAACAACAAGCGTTTGACAAGGATCGGCGACGAAATTGCGAGGGTCACGGCCGGCATTATTAGGAGCGAGCTGGCCGACCCGCGCATAGGAACCGTTACGAGCGTTTTAAGAGCAGATATCGTTAACGATTTAAAGTATTGCACCGTTTCTGTAAGTATATTGGGAAACGAAAAACAGCGTGATCAGTCAATGGAAGCGTTGCGCAGCGCAACAGGCTACATAAGAAAAAGGATAGCCGAAACGATTAATCTGCGTGTAACTCCCGAAATCACGTTTGTTTTTGATAATTCGATTGAACGCGGAATGATCATGCAAAAAAAGATCGACGAAGTCATCAACAGCGATCGGGAGCGGGTGACATATGATGAAAAAAAACATACTCAAGCAGATTGATGATATTTTGCGCGAGCATGACGATTTTGTCGTCGCCGGACATGTCAACCCGGACGGCGACTCGGTCGGTTCATGTTTCGGCATGGCGGCTTCATTAAAAAAACGCGGCAAAAGCGTGACGGTTGTGCTGGAGAGTTATCACGAAAAATTCAACGTCATACCCGGGAAAAATATGCTTTGCGGTTCGTCATTTCAAGCGTTGAAACCGGGAGTTCTTATTTGTCTTGACTGCGCGGACGTTTCACGGCTCGGGGGCGCGGGAGTCCTAATTGAAAAAGCGAGCTTGACAGTATGTGTCGACCATCATTTTACAAACAAAGGTTTTGCGGATGTCAACTTCATAGACAAAAACGCATCCTCGACATGCGAGTTGGTTTTTCGTTTGATAACCGACGACGCGTTAAACGACAAAGATATCGCCGCTGCTTTATACGCCGGAATGGTTCACGATACCGGCGGCTTTTGCTTTGCGTCGACAGACAAAAAAACCATGCACGCAGCAGGCAGGCTCATTTCAACGGGAATACCCTACACTCATATTTACAACGAGTTAATGACAAGCAAATCATTAATCGAAACGAAACTGCTGGGCAGCGCGCTTAACGACTGCGGAACATATTTCGGCGGGAAAATTGTCTGCGCATGCGTTACGCAAGAAATGCTCGACAATGTTCAAATTAACGCAAGCACAGTGTCTAAAGGTACGGGAAAAGATTTGGATGGCATTGTTGAGCAGCTGCTCGCAGTAAGGGGAGCGGAAGCGGCTGTGCTGATATATGCGCGCAAAACCGGCGAGTACAAAGTAAGCCTGCGTTCACATGCGGTTGATATAGGAAATGTGGCTTCTTATTTCGGCGGCGGAGGTCACAGGCTTGCTGCGGGCTGCACTGTTACGGGCGAATTGGACGAAATTAAAAATAAGGTAATTGATATGGTAACTAAGGCAGTCAAAAAAAATGGATGAGCTTTGCGGAATAATAAACATTTACAAAGAGTCAGGCTGTACTTCGCATAGTGCGGCCGCAGCGGTCAAAAAAGTTGTAAGAACGAAAACAGGCCATACCGGAACGTTGGATCCGAATGCGGAAGGAGTGCTGCCCGTTTGCGTGGGGCGCGCTACTAAATTGTTTGAAAAATATTCTTCTATGGGAAAAACGTACCGCGCCGAAATTATTTTGGGCGTCACTACAGATACCGCTGACATAACCGGAAACATAATCAAGAATGATTCGGCGGATGGTATATCCGTAACGGAGGTACAAAAAGCCGCGTCAAATTTTATCGGCGGGTACATGCAGATGCCGCCGATGTATTCCGCGTTAAAAATAAACGGAAAAAAATTATATGAGATTGCCCGAAGCGGAAAAATCGCGGAGCGCGAACCGCGTTTTGTACAAATAGACAAAATTAACGTTTTTCCGCATGAAAAAAGCGGGCGTTATTGGTTGGAAGTTTTTTGCGGCAAAGGGACTTACATCAGGACTTTATGCGAAGACATAGGGAATCGGTTGGGCTGCGGCGCTTGCATGGGCAGCTTGTTGCGCACCGAAGCCGGAGGTTTTTATTCTAAAGACGGAATTAAACTCGACGTTTTGCAAAAAACGCATGAAAATGATTTATGGAAGCTTTGCGGTTCCGTGCTCACAATCGGAAAATTCGAATGCATGCATAAAGGCCACCGCACGCTGATAAAAACGGTCGCCGATATTGCGAAAGAAGAGTGCTTAACAGCTGCTGTAATTACGTTTGACCCTCATCCGTATAAATTTTTTAAAAACAAAAATTATCAAATGCTGTATACAAAAAATGAAATCATGCGGCAGTTTTTCGAAGCGGAAATAAAAGTCGAAACCATAAATTTCGACGAGGCTTTTGCTGCTAAAGAGCCGGAAGAATTTTGCCGCCGTATTTTTTATGAGTATAACTGCCGCGTTTTGGTTGTCGGCGAACATTTCAAGTTCGGGAAAGACAGAAAAGGCGACGTAAATTTTTTAATTGAATACGCAAAAAAAGCAAAACGCAAAATAGTAACAGTTCCGTCTGTATTAACACGCGGCGGAGCGGCGGTTTGCTCTTCGTTAATTAGAAACATTCTTACGGAAACTTATAAAGACGGAGCGCTGCAAGAAGCGGAAGCGATGCTTGGCAGCCCGTTTTTTATTTTGGGTACGGTTGAGCACGGTAAAAAAATCGGGAAGCTGATCGGTTACCCCACGATTAACATTGTGCCACCAAGCGATAAATTTTTACCCGTTTACGGTGTGTACGCTACATTGACATCAATCTTCGGCAAAAAATACAAAAGCATCACAAACGTGGGGATAAAACCGACTGTGGCAAATGATGGACAGCCGTCAACAGAGACGAATATTTTCGGGTTTGACGGCGATTTATACGGATGCGAAATAAAAATTGAGTTCCTTTTATTTATCAGGCATGAGCGCAGGTTTGAAAGTTTGCATGAATTGAGTGGCCAAATGCAAAAAGACATAACAACGGCCGAAATATTTTTCAAGGGGTATTTCAATGAAAATTAAAAAAATAACCATTTCGGTTGCAATGATTTTTGCCTTCGCCTTTTTTTTATCGGCCAATGCTGAAGCTTCAAATGTTTCGGTTAATTTGCGCGGTTATCCTGTTGTTTTACGCAACCCTTCGCCGCGGTTCGTCCACGAGCGCGTCGCCGTATCGATTTCGGAGTTTGCGCGTTCGTTCGGCGGCGAAATTGTTTGGCTGCCGGAAACGCGCGAGATAATGGTTTTTTATAACGGAAGATATATTTGGATGCAGCTGAGCAACCCCGCAATGTATTACGGTTCATTCAGAAGAAATGCTGACGGGAGCAAACTGTTTACATCGGTAAGCCGCACGGTTTTGGATGTGCGGCCGTACATAGATAACGATAAAGCCGTCGGGCAGCTCGGCGCTATTGTCGAGGGATTGGGCGGCGCCGTCGAATGGGAAAGCGAAAGCAGGACCGCCAACGTGATCATGCCGCTCGTTCAACTGCCGACCAGGGCGGAACGCGCCGCCGCAGCCGCGGAGGCTGCTGCTGCCGAACCGGTTTCAAAAGGTTTTTTTGACGACACGCTGCTTAATGCAATGGCGCAATCGGTTTATTTTCAATTGATGACCGCAGACGAGGTACGCGAAAAACGCGGAGCGGACGATCCGTTCATTTTATTATGCTTCAGGGGCGAAAAAAATAACATCGGCGAAATTGCCGACGTTATGCGCGCCGCTGCCGACCTTAACTTGCGGCTCTACGGAATAAACTTGAATGAAGAGAGGCTTTCGGGATTCGGGCTGACTAACCGCGCCGTTCAAGTATGCTTCGTATTTGCATCGGATCATTATGAAACTATTGCCGTAAGCGAATACGACGACGCGGTAAATTCTATGCGCGCTTATTGGGAGTACGTGAACGAATAAAAACGCAGGTTATTTTGTTTTAAACCGAAGCACTGTAAGTTTTCGCCGTGCTGTATTTTTATTTTACCGTGCTGTAACCGCATATATATTCAAAAAGGCAAAAGTCGCAGGCGCTGCGGCTTTTATTTTTATACGGCGCTGGTTTGACCGTTCCGTTTGACATTGATTCGCCTGCTGATTCTATTTTGTTGTTTACGTTTTTTTGAAGCCTGTTAAAATTTTCACTGCCGATAATCGATGAATTTTTTGAAAAAGAACCGTCGGTGTTGCGGGAAACGGACAAGACGCAAGATTTTGCGCTTGCTTCGGACAACCCGCAGTCAAGCGCGTTTACTGCTTCGGGATAATCGACTGCCAGCCCGGACATGCAAAAAGTCTTTAAAATTTCTTCTTCGGCTTTTTCATCGGTGATGTCTTCCGTAATATCGAGTATCGGGTTGTCCAAATTAAAATAAAAAATTCCGCCGGGCAGTTTTTCGGTATCGTCATCCGTTTCGTTTAACAGCGCGTTCATGTAAAGCACAAGCTGCATTTGGACACCGTTTTGCGCCTCAAGCAAATCGAATTTTTTTTTGCCCGATTTATAGTCGATAATTTTTAAATAGCTGCGGTTTTCGCCCGTGTATTTATCGACGCGGTCGACGCGGCCCGTCAAAAGCAGTTTTTTATTGTTTGCGAGGCTGATCGTTATGCCCGACATCATTTCGCCGGAATCAAATTTTTTTTCGAAGCCGACGGGTTCGTAGAGCCCGCGCTTTATGTGTTCGCTAAGCGCCCAAATCGAGCGTGAACAAACGTTTTTTAAACGGCTCAGCATAAACGCGTTGCGTTCGCTGCTTCGGAGCACATGCGTTCCGTCGGAGGGGACGCTTTTTTCGGTGTAACGGTCGACAAGCGCGTCGGTTTGCGTTTTATCAAGCGTACGCCAGCCGTTAGGCAGCGCGGACAAATGCTTGGAGACGGCTGATATTATGTCGTGATATAAAATGCCGAAATCAAGAGGCGCAGCCTCATATATTTTTCGTTCTTTTATTTTGAGGCTGTATGTCAAAAAATGCGCGAACGGGCATTGGACAAATTTTTCCAACTGCGATATTCCCGTGATAATTTCGGCTCCGAAAATTTTGTCCGCCGTCAGTTTGCTTAAATTTTCCGGCAGCTTCCAAACGGTTTCGCCTACTGCAAAGTATATTTTTTTGGCGATTGAAACGCGCTCCGTCATATTCGGAAAGCGTTTTTTTGTTTTTACCACGATTTGCGCGGGCCGAAGCCTCGATCCTTTTATATCGTTGCGGCTGTAAATAAAAATTAATTTTTCTTGCGGCTGCGACAATGCGAAGTTTAGCGCGAACGCATTTTCGTTTGCGCGCTCGGCGGTTGTGGGAGCGATAATTATTCCGGCGTCTTTAAGCGCGTCGCGCTCGTCGTCGCCGAAAAGACCCGTGTCGGACACGGGCGGCGGAAGCAGCCCGTCGTTCGCTCCAAGCACGATCATGGCTTTTACCGGCGGAAAGCGCGTGCGCGAAAAATCGCCCAGCAAAACCTGGTCTGCCGACGGCGGTATCGCGCCGAGTCCGGATTGCGCAAATCCCGTTTCGATAACAGAAGCAAGATCGCGCAAATTTATTTTTTCATCACCCATTATGTCCGCCATTCGATCGAAAACGTCGCATACGAGCGGCCAAATTTGCCTGTGCCTGCGCGACAGCTCGTGGTCGTTGTTTTTCGCGGCATCCGTCGCCCAATCCGCAAGCGTTTGGCATACGTTTAGGTGCGATATAAGCTGAAATATTTTAACCGCCCAATTTTTTGCAAAGTCTTCCTTTTCCGGGTTTGTCCCGTCCGTAAAAACCGAAAGCATGTTCAATACGAGCCGGCGGTTCTCTTCCGCCTCCGCGTCCGGCCATGCGTAACGCCAACGGTAACCTTTCACGCCGTGTGCGAGAACATAATTTTCAAGCCTGTCGCAATCGTCTCTCGGCATTGTTGTTAAGCCGGTCTTTAAAAATCTGAATACGCCTTCGTACGAAAAATCATGCGCCGCCACATCCACGGCCGAACGAATAAACTCGACAAGCGGATGCGAAAGGGTTTCTGTTTTCGTGTCTGCAAACAACGGAATTTTATGGGGCGCAAACGCATTCCGCAAAAGTTTTTCGTATGATCCCACGTCTCCGCAAAGCAGCGCGATGTCTTTATAACGCCATTTTTTTTGCGAAACAAATTGTTTGATAATGTTTATCGCTTCGCTGACTTCTTCATGCCGGCCGCTCGCCGAAACTATTTCAATTTCGTTTGCACCCGGTTTTTCATATTTTTGCTTGACCGGTAAGAAACTGTTTATTTGCGAGCAAAAAAATGAAAGCTCCGTAAATTTTTCGTGCCTGCGGTCGTCTTCAAACAAAATGGGGGATAAAATTTCCGACCCGTGCGATTTTGCTGCTGCGGTCAGTTTGTTTAACGTTTCTTTTACATGAAAATAAAAATCGTTGCGTTTCAATTGATACACATTATCGGCTTCGGGCGTGTGCTTAACCGCCGCCGTAATACCGACGTAATGCGCCGAATAAATAATTTTTTCAAGGATTTTCATTTCTTGGGGCGTAAAGCCGTGGAAGCCGTCGACCCAAACGAAGCCGCCCGAAAATAATCCCGACGACTCGATGCGATCCGAAAGCAAATCGAGCGCGTAATCCGAAACAAAAAAATAATCGGACGTTCGGTCTTTAAAGCGGGATAAAATATAGGCGATGTCATGAAGCTTTAAACCGAGCGCGCTGTATGGGTCGGTCTTCGCCGCGGCTTCTTCAACCGAAACCCCGTACTGCGAAAATTCCGTCACCGTTTGCGCGAGGCTGTCTATAAAACCCTGCTTGTTAGAATTTTTATAGTATTTCAATTCGCCGGCGCTGTTGTTCACAATTTTACGCAGCAGCATGTTTTTTCCGAGTTCGTTGAGCAGCGGGCGTTCGCCGGCTTCCGTTTGCCCGTAAATTCCGTCGGGCCGCACGAAAAGGCCTCCCGCTTTTGCAAACACATGGTAGGCGAGCCGCCCGAAAGAAAGCGCCTGCACCCAAACGGCGGCGTCCGATTCAAAAAGCAGCATTTTTTCCGCTTGCAGCGAATTTTGCTCGGGCACTATGTAAAATAAAGGCGCATCGCCGCGCAGCCGATTCAAATTGTCTTTGATGGCCTGCAGGCAATACGCCGTTTTTCCCGTGCCCGAAGCGCCGAGTATAAATTGTACGGGCAAGATGATTCCCCTTAGCTGTATTTACCGAGTTCGAATGCTTTTTCGTAAAAATATTTCAATGTTTCGTAATGGACTGTTTCCGGTATCGAATGGTCGCTGTGCAAGCAAAAACCGTAGTTTTGCTTCACAACGGGAATTTTTGTTTCAAGCTCATTGTCTATAACGGCCCTGTCGTTTGAGTAAAGCGTGCGCACATCGATGCCGCCCATGAACGACAGTCTGTCGCCGAAGTTTTTATATATCCGAAGCAGATCCATGCCGGCCTTTACTTCGATTACGTTAAGGCAGTCGATGCCCGCTTCAACCATGCCCGGCAGCAGCGGTTCGACGAACCCGCACGAGTGCATGACAACAGGCAGCCCGCGCTCTTTCGCAAAACCCACGAGTCGTTTGTGCGCCGGAAAAATTAATTCATTATACATTGCAGGCGACATGAACGGTTTGTTTTTAAACCCCATGTCTTCGTAATAAAACATGCCGTCGGGCAGCCCTTCGCGCTCGAACAATATTTCCTGCGAATGGATTATTTGGTCCGAATATATTTTTACCATGTCTTCTATCCATTCCGGCTCGAGCGCCATGCCGGCAAGAAGATTTTCGTGCCCGCAAACGGGGTGCATCAGTTCGAAAACCGAAAGGCCGCTCCACATAAAAAATTTATTTTTTTCTTTTGCGTATTTTTTTGAGTTGCGGTAGCCCTCGAAGCCGATGCGTCTTTCGTCCGGTTCAAGCAAGCGCTCGCGGACCTTGTCCCAGTCCGCTTTTGTTTTTATGGCGAAGTCGACGTGTTCCGGCGTGGTGTCGTGGTGTTTGTGCCGCCGCAGCACCGCTCCGTTGCCGTCGCGTATCAAAACGGTGTCTTCGGTTTCTTCTACGGTTTCATGTTTAAAGTCCATGTCTAAAACCAAATTGAACCATCCGCCCTCGACGATGTCGAGCTCGAAATGCTCGGCGATGTTTTCGCCCGGTTTGATGTGGCCCTGTTCAATATAGCGTTTGTGCGTGTCGCCCCAAAAATGCTCGTACGCGCCGATTCTGTCCGACGGTTCGCGGTAAAGCATCCGTCTTGTTCTTTCGTAGCCGGTGAGCGGTTGCATGGCATTCATCCTTCCGGAAAATTAATTATTTATTTTTAAAATTTTTTCTTGCAATTGCATAAACTCTTCGTCTGAGGGCTTCACGGTTTTCCATCCGAAAAATGTGCCGTCATTTTTATAGCGCGGGATAAGCTGCAAATGGTAGTGAAAAACGGTTTGCCCCGCGGCTTCGCCGTTGTTTTGCAAAACGTTTAGCCCGTCGAAGTTTAAAACTTGCCGTAATCTTCGCGCGACTGACTGTGCGGCGGGCATCAGCGCCGAAGCCGTTTCTTTTGGCAGGTCGTAAAAATTAGCGCAATGTTTTTTCGGTACGATCAGCGTGTGCCCTATGCATTTGGGATAAATATCAAAAAAGGCGACGAACAGTTCATCTTCATATATTTTATACGAAGGCAGGCTGCCGTTTATAATCCTGCAAAAAATACAATCGGCGCTCATAGTTCAAGCGCCTCCTCCATTTTGCTTACGAGCGAAGTAAAAAGCGCGAGGGCTTCGCGGACAGGACGGGTCTCGGACATATCGACGCCCGCTTTTTTTAGTATTTCTATCGAATAGTCGGATGAACCGGCCGATAAAAAAGACTTGTATGATTCGGGCCCTTTTTCTTTTATATGGTTTGCAAACGCGACGGCGGCGGAAAACCCGGTTGCGTATTGGTACACATAAAACGCGGAGTAAAAATGAGGGATCCGAGCCCATTCCAAATTTATTTGCTCATCTACGATCATATCGGGGCCGTAATATTTTTCGTTAAGGCCGCGGTACAAAAAATTGATCGTTTCCGCCGTTAGCGGTTCGCCGCGCTCCGCCATTTCGTGCGTAAGCATTTCAAATTCGGCGAACATTGTCTGCCGGAACACTGTCCCCCTGAATTGCTCGAGGAAATGGTTTATCAAATAAGCCCGCATTTTTTTGTCAGTTGTTTTATCGAGCAAATGCTCCATCAAAAGCGTTTCATTTACTGTGGAAGCGACTTCCGCCAAAAATATCGTGTAATCCGAATAAACGTACGGCTGCGACTCCCACGAATAATAGCTGTGCATGGCGTGGCCGATTTCGTGAGCGAGGGTGAACATATCGTCGAGCTTGTTTTCGTAATTGAGCAGTATGAACGGATGTACGCCGAACACGCCCCATGCATATGCGCCGCTTCGCTTGCCCTCGTTTTCGTAGACGTCGATCCAGCCGCCGTCCATACCGCGCCCAGCGGTGCCTACATAGTCTGCGCCAAGCGGCGCGAGACCTTCTGCCACTCCTTTTTTTGCCTCGTCATACGAAACCTTCGCGTCAAATGACGGCACAATCGGCGTATATATGTCGTACATATGCAGCTCGGAAACACCGAGGGCTTTTTTGCGCAAGCGCATGTAGGCGTGCATTGCGGGTAAAAATTCATGAATTGTTTCAATCAGATTTGAATAAACGCTGAGGGGAATATTATTTTCAAACAACGCGGCGTCGAGCGCCGATGTAAAATTTTTGCTTTTGGCGAAAAAAACGTCCTTTTTAACGCTCGAAGAATAAAGCGCCGCCAATGTGTTAATTTGCTTTTTAAACGCGGAATAATATGTTTCGAACGCATCTTTGCGCACGCGTCTGTCCTGCGATTCCATAAACGGAATGAAGCGGCTTTGAGTAAGCTCAATCTGCTCGCCGTTTTCGTCCGTTATAAAACCGAACTTCATGTCGGCGTCGGTCATCATGCCGTAAACATTGTCCGGCGCCTGCCCTATTTCCGCCGCATTTGCCAGCAGCTCCTCTACTTCCGCAGACCGTATATGAGAACGTTTGCGTAAAATATTATTCAAATACTGTTTATATTTGCCGTGTAAAGGCAAATCATTTTCGTTTATGCAAAGCAGCTCCGGTTCAACGAACGATACGGCCGCCAAGCATTTTACGAAAAGCCCCTGCGCCATGTCCGCCATGCCTTGGCTCTGCGGAACATTGGTGTCTTCGTCGAGCTTCATTCTGGCGTAAACCATTACCGCCATAAATTTTTCGCTCAACGCGTCCTGCTCGGCAAGGCAGGCTTCAACGTTTGCGCCCGTAACTTTGCCCCTGTACTTGTCCGCGAACGCCGCAGCCAGCGCGCTCGTTTCGTCGAGTGCCGAACGCCACGCTTCGTCCGACCCGAATATGTCGCCGATGCGCCACTTGAATTCGTCAGCGACCTCGCTGCGTTTTTTTTGCTTTTTTTCCATGATAACTCCCCCCAATGCCGATTATTATACCCAATACCCGCAAATCTTTACAAATTTTTTTAACGGTTTTATAATTGTCAAGACAATCCGTGCAAATATTTTTCGGAGGTTTTATGAGCGACGCGTTAAAAGTTTTGATAGTTGCTGCAGAAATGAAGCCTTTTTGCAAGAGCGGCGGTTTGGGCGATGTAATCGGCTCGCTGCCTGCAGCCTTGCGGCAGAGCGGAGTGGACGCGCGGGTGGTGATACCCAAGTACAGGACAATTCCGGGAAGCTTGCTCGCGGGATTGTCATACGTCGACTCGCTTACGATTCATCTATCTTGGCGGACGCAAAGCGCGTCGGTGCTCGCGGTGCAATCGGACGGCATACCGGTTTATTTGATTGAAAACGATTATTATTTCGGGCGCGACCTGTACTACGGAAGCGGAGACGATTTCGAAAGGTTCGCTTTTTTTTCTATGGCGGCTGTAGAGTTGATGGGCAGGATTGATTTTAAAGCGGATGTGGTTCATTTTCACGACTGGCAGACTGGCCTCGGCTGCGTTTATCTGCGTGACATTTACCGCCAATTTTCTTTTTTTTCGAAAATGAAAAGCCTGTTTACAATCCACAACTTAAATTACCAAGGAGTTTTCAACCGAAACATACTTTGGCATGTGGGGCTTAACGACGGCTATTACACAAACGGCGAACTCGAATTTTACGGCAACATAAGTTTTTTAAAAGCGGGCATCGTGTGTTCGGACGCAGTTAGCACCGTCAGCGAAACATACGCGAAAGAAATTCAAACGCCGTCGTTCGGCTACGGTATGGACGGGCTGCTTTGGCGGCGGGGTGCAATTGACGGTAGGCTTTACGGTATATTAAACGGGATAGACACTGCGGCAGAAAATCCGGTCAAGGACAAACGCATATACGTGAACTATTCGACGCGGAGCATCAATAAGAAAAAAGAAAATAAATATAAGCTCCAAGAAGCGCTCGGGCTTCCGCAAGGCGACATTCCGATGTTCGCTGTGGTTTCGCGGCTTGTTGACCAAAAAGGATTCGATATAATTTCGCTTGCGATGGACGAATTGTTAAGCAAAGACATTCAATTTGTCGTGCTCGGCACAGGCGAGGGCCGCTACGAAAATATGTTCAGGCATTATGCGTGGAGGTATCCGCATAAAATGAACGCGTCCATTTTATTTGACGACGTGCTTGCCCAGCGTATATACGCCGCGTCCGACATGTTTATCATGCCGTCGATTTACGAACCGTGCGGGCTCGGTCAGCTCTATGCAATGCGTTACGGCTCGATTCCAATCGCGCGCAAAACCGGAGGGCTCGCGGATACCGTCACGGCTTTTGATCCTGAAACGGGATGCGGAAACGGATTTTTGTTTGAAGATTTTGTGGCAAGCGGTTTAATGTGGGCGGTCAATCAAGCCCTGCATTTTTATCATACCGACAAGTGGCAGCAGATAATTAAAAACGCCATGAAGAGCACTTTTTCGTGGGAAAAATCTGCGGAATCTTACATTGAGTTGTACGAACAATTGAAAAGCGAATAAAAAAACGGCCGAATTTTTCCGGTCACCAGGAGGGTATTATGGATAAATTAAGAAAAGCGCTTGTTATAGCGTTGGTGGCGGTTGCCGCCGCGGCGTTTACGGTTTATTTCGGCAGGCAAGCAAACGCGCAGCCGGGAGACATAAGCGATCCGCTTGTTTCGAAAAGTTATGTGGACGGCGAAATAAACAAGCTTGCCGCGAATATTTTAAGCGGCGGCGTCGCTTCGTCCGTCTTGGGCAATTCGGTTTTGAGCCAAAATGACAGGGATGCAATTATCGCGGAAGTGCTTGCATATATCGTTTTCATGAAGGACGACTTGATGGACGAAATACTGTCGGTCGTTCAGGGCCCGGACGGGCCGATAGACGAGCCCGGACCGGACGGTTTAAAACGATCGTATCTGTTCGTGGTAGAAGAACTTCAGCCGGGGCAAAAAATTATCGGGCGCCAGGGAACCGAATTTATTTTGCGCGGCGGCACGGCAACCGTAATCTCGGGAGTAAACGGACTCGCCGACATAACTCAGGGCATCGAGTTGCTTAACGGGGCGAGCGTAAAAATAAACCATTTGATGTTTACGCCGATGGACGACGGACGCGGCTTAAACATTACGACCAAAGCGTGGGTTATGGTAAAAGGCGAATACTATATTGTAGATTAAAATGCGTTTTATTCGTTTATGGATGGACGGCAGCTTATTTTTTAGAGGGATCGGAGCGCTTCTTGATTTTACGGCGCGTTTATTTGCGGGAAGTTTTATCGCGAACGGTTTTGCCGGCGATGTAAACATAAATTATTTGACGCACAGCCGTTATGTTTCGTTAATAAAATTTATTTTCAACCGTATCCCAAAAGTGATAAATGTCCCCGAACGTTGGCCGAAAAAAATATCGTCATACGCTAACGGAAGCTTTGCTGTTTCGCTTGCCGCCCATGCCGCCGGTCAAAATATACCGCTTCCCTTTGAGTCGGGGCGCACAAAAATTTTTGAGAAAAGTTTATCCGTTATAAAATGGATTGCTGCGGTTTTGCCTGTTTGGGGAACTGTATCGGTTTTGTTTTTCGCGCCGTTTTTACCGACGATGGCGCTTGCGGCGATTGTCGCCGCCTCGTTAGTCGCGGCATTGTTAAGCCGCGAAATTATTGTCGACGCAACAGCGGCCGCGCTGTTGTTTTTTATTGCCGTAACTATTATTTGCGGCTTCGCTTCACTCGCGCCGGCGTCGAGCATACCCATCGCCGTTCTTTCTTCGCTGCTCATAATGTCGTACATTTTAGTCATATCATGTATACGGACAAAAAAAACCGTCGACATTATGTTTTTTTTATTCGCGGTTTCGGCGGCGGCTGCGGGAATTGCCGGTCTGTATCAATTTTTTTTCGGCCGGAACGACGCGAGATGGCTCGACAACGAAGTTTTCGATTATTTAAATCTTCGGGTGTTTTCCACATTCGGAAATCCGAATGTCTACGGCACATACCTTCTGCTTGCCGTTCCGTTTTGCGCCGCATTTATTTTTTACGCAAAAAAACCTCTGTACAAGCTGCTCGCGGCCGCGACTGCCGCACTGCTGCTGATAAATTTGGCGGCCACATATTCTCGCGGCTGTTATTTGGCGCTTGCTGTTTCTGCGCTGGTGTTTGTCCTTTTATGGGAAAAGCGTTTTGTAGTTGCGGCGGCTGCGGTTCTTGCCGCCGCTCCTTTTGTGCTGCCCGCGGCAATGTGGGCGCGGCTTGTAAGCATCGTAAATTTCGCGGACATGGATTCGTCAACGGCTTACCGCGTTTCAATCTGGCAAGCGTCCCTCCGCATCGTTAAAGATTTTTGGATGACGGGATTGGGGCAGGGGATCGAGGCATACAATGTCGCTTATCCTTTCTACGCTTTCAACGCGGTGACTTCGCCCCACTCGCATAACCTTTATCTGCAAATATTGGTTGAAACGGGCGTCATAGGGCTGTCGGCGTTTATTGCGGCGCTCGCGTTTTTTTTCCGCACGCAGTTTACGTTCATGAGGCGGGCCGCAAACGAAAGGGACAGACTTATGTCCGCGGTTACGGTAGCCGCCGCAGTCGGATTTTTATTTCAGGGAATATTCGACCATGTATTTTATAACTACCGCGTCATGCTCATTTTTTTTGTTTTTCTCGGCATTTCAAACGCGTACGCGGCGGTCAGATCGAAGGGGAACTGCGGGCATGAGCAATAAAATTAAGGTTGTCCATGTAATTTCTGATACGAACATCGGCGGCGCGGGAACGCATCTGCTTGTTTATTTGCGCAATTACGACCGCGAAAATTTTTTGGCCGAAGTAATTTTGCCGGAAGATAGCCGGTTGATTCCGGAAATAAACAAAGCGGGCGCAAGGTGCATCGAAGCGAAGCACATTGCCGACCGTTCGTTTTCGTTAAAGGGGATCGCATCGATAAAAAAAATTTTACTTGAAATTAAACCCGACATCGTCCATACGCACGGCTCGTTTTCCGCGCGAAAAGCGGCAAGGCTCGCCGGCAATGCGAAAATTATTTGCACGCGCCACAGCGTGTTCGTACCCGGCGCAAAAGAAAAATTTATCATTTTCAAACTTTTTGCAAGGTTGATCAACAATATTTTTGCCGACGAAATTATTGCCGTTTCGCCCGCGGCAAAAAAAAATTTGGAAGACACTGGCACCGACGGAAAAAAAATTACCGTTATATATAACGGTATCGACGAGATAGAACGGTTAAGCGATAAAGATAAAAAAGAAGCGAAAAAAAGATTTGATTTGCCCGATGATTCGTTCGTTGTTTCGACGATAGGGCGGCTGGTTGAAATAAAGGGGCATGACTATATTTTGGACGCGGCGAAAATAATCAACCGGGAAAAAAACCTCGGCATTATTTTTGTTTTCGCGGGCGACGGGCCGCGTGAGGTGCATTTAAAAACAAGAATCGAAAACGAAAAAATTAGCGGCGTTGTCATGGCGGGATTTTTGCCAGACGTGACGCAGTTGATGAATATCAGCGACGTTATATTGAACGCCTCATACGGAACAGAAGCCACGGGGTTTTCGCTGCTTGAGGGATTATGCGCGGGCGTGCCCGCGCTGGCGAGCGACTTCGGCGGCAACCCCTATGTTGTAAGCGACAACGCGAACGGACTAATTTTTGCGCAAAAAGACGGAGCCGCGATAGCCGACGCGGTCATGCGGGTTTATAACGACCGGCGGCTTTTAAGTAAATTGTCGGAGGGCGCGAGGCTTTCATACGAAAAAAAATTTACGTCAGCCGAAATGATAAAAAAAATGGAGGATGTTTATTATGCCCATGCGAAAAAACGGATATAGGCTCTTTGGTTTAATAAATCCGGTTGACATATTGCTTGCGGCAGCTTTGGCCGCGCTTGTTTATTTCGCTCTGCAGTTTGCCGCGCCGCAGGAGGTTTCCGCGAGAGCCGGAGATTCGTTAATCAGGTATACAATCGAATTGAAAGGCAAGCGGGAGGGGTTTCATGAAAGGATCGAAATAGGGACTGCGCTGTACGACAATGTGCGCGACTTTTTGATCGGTACGATTGTTGACGTCAAGCCTCTGCCGTATTACGAAGAAGCCTTCGATATAGAAGCGTGCATAATCCGCGAAGCTCCCGTCGCGGGATTGGAAAACATTTATATTTTGGTCGAGGCGTCTGCGCAAATAAACGACGGCTCAACTTCCATAGGCCAATATGAAATCGCGGTGGGGCGCGACGTTTTCGTCCGCAACAACCGCATAGCCGGCAAGGGTTTTGTCACGTCGATCGTTAAAATCGGCGAATAACGGTTGGGATGGTGCGCATGAAAAAAATTATCGACGAAAAAGGACGGCTGTTCGGCAAGGTAAGCGTCATAGACATTGTCGTCTTGATAGCGCTGATAGGCTTGGGCTACGGCGTGGGTTACAGGAACGCCTCGCCGGCCATACAGCAGCTCCTGACCGCGGACAAAACATTTTACGTGACGCTTGTATCAGAAAAGGTCAGGCAGTTCAGCGTTGACGCCGTTGAAATAGGCGACGTCTTTTTTAAACAGCATGAACGCCAGCCGCTTGGCAGTGTTGCCGATGCATACAGCGCGGGATCGTTAGACATAATGACCAAACCCGACGGCACCGCCGTGCTCGCGCCGGTCGAGGGGCGTTACGACCTTTACATCGTGATCGAGGCGACGGGCAGCGTCACGGAGTCGGGTTTTTTTGTAAACGGAAACATGCTTGTTTCGGAAGGTTCGGAATTTACAGTGCTTTCGAACCGGATAATGCTGACTGTCGCAACGGTTCATGAAGTGAGCGAGCAGCTGCCCGAAAGATAAGGAGGTTCGCATGATAAAAATATTGTTAAAAACTATGTATGCGTCGTTATTTTTTTGCTTTTTGCTGGTTTGTTCGCGCACGGCGTTGTCTGCGCTCGAAGTGTTATTTGAATATACGGAACGGACGGAAATCGCCCGAGGTGTTTTTTACGAACGCAACCGGCAAATGACGACGCTCGGCATGAGGGACGTACACATACTGTCCGTGCCGCTTAACGACCCGTTTATAAATTTGTCGGCGGCGGAGTCTGCGCGGGAGCTCGGTTTAAAAGAGCCTGCAGCGGATTTGTTAAGGAGCGCCAACGCAATCGCCGGTGTCAACGGAGATTTTTTCGGATTGGCAGGCACTCATTCGCTTTCGTTTGGTCCGATAGCGTCAAACGGACGGCTTCATTCGGTAACCCGCGCGATAAACGCAGATTCTAACGAATTTGCCGCCCTTTTTATCGACAGTTCGAACAATCCGTTTATCGGATTTTTTCGCGCGGAGATACGCTTTTTAAACAACGGCCGCGAAAACATACGCGTGGGAGCCGTAAACAAAGTGACGGACATGGTCAACCCAATTGTCATAACCGCAGAGGCGATGAGCGACACCGCGCAATTGGACAGGCGCTTTCCGGACATGCTCGTAAAAATTGTCGTAGATAAAGGGTCAATCACATATGTTTCTAAAAAAGGAGAAACGGTTGCCATACCTCCGGACGGTTACATAGTCGTGCTCGGCGAATACGCAGACGAACGTGCGCGTTTGTTTGCGGCCGGGCAAAAAGCCGAGCTTCGCGTGACCAACAATTTAAACATTGATTTTAACAATGTGCAGATGTCAATCGGCGGCGGAGGCATAATTTTACGTGACGGTTCTGTCGTGTACGGCGAAGGAACAGTTGTTTCGGGAAGGCATCCGCGAACGGCGGCGGGCTATACGGCTAACGGCCGTCGTTTGATTTTGATGGTGGTGGACGGACGAACACATTCAATCGGAGCTACGCACGACGAGCTTGCGTCGCTGCTTGTCCGCTACGGCGCGCACAACGCGATGCATTTGGACGGCGGCGGCTCGTCGACAATGATTGTAGGAAATTCTGTTGTTAATACGGTTTCAGACGGAGCGCAGCGCAGAATAATAAACGCGCTCGGCATTATCGACACTTCGCCCACAGGCGAGATAAGACGGATCAACATGGAAGTTTCAAGCGCGATGCTCACATTGGGTGCGCTGCTTGAAGTCGAAGTTTTCGGCAGCGATTCATACCTGCATAAAATTGGGATACCGAGCGACGAAATAGTCTACACGATCGGAAACAGGTCGGGAGAGACGCGAGAGTTTACGGGAGGCTCGTTCCAAATTGACAGGACGGATTATGCGTATGTTTCCGCTTCCTATAAAAATTTTAACGCGAACCATTTAATAAGTGTGGTCGAAATATCGGAGCTTCGCAGCCACATGCAAAATATTCAAGTGCGCGAAGGTGAAACGGTTCCGCTGTCGTTTACGGGTATCGGGCCCTCGGGCGAAGAAATTTTCATACCCGGCGCGTCGGCCGGGCTTGTAACAAATGTTGTGCCCGCTTCGCTCGGCACAGTAAGAAACGGTGTGTTTTACGCGGCTGCGGGCAGGACCGGAACGGGTTATCTGCGCTGCGGCCTTAACGGAATATATACGTTCGTACCGGTCACGGTGGGCGTTAATAATCTTGAGTGGCCGTTGTTCGCGCGAATGACGCCAATTTTTTATATGCAGTACCCTGCTCGGCCGTCCGGCGGCAGCGTCCGCTACACGTCTGATTTGCCTGAAAACGCCGGCCGGGTAGCAAGGCTTGATTATTCGTTTGACGTAAGCGACGAGCCGCAGGATTCCGGTTTATTAATGGTCGGCTCGCTTCAAGCCTCAATCGACGCTTCGGCCGTCCGCCTGCGCGTTTACGGCGACGGCTGCGGCTTGTGGCTGCGCGGGCGCGTTACCGACAGCACGGGCAAAATCTTTCGGATAGATTTTACTTTCGCGGTTGATTTCGAGGGCTGGCAAATATGTGAAGCCGAATTGCCGAACGATTTGAAACCGCCGTTTAGGCTCGACTATATTTATTTGCATATGGAAGAAAACAATCAGCCGTTAAAAGGGACGGTCTTTTTCTCGAGGCCCGAATTGCTTTCGTTGCCGAAGAACGAACGAAAACTTCCCGAAAGCCATGTTTTTACGGACAGAATGCGCGAAAATTTAAGCGGAGCAAAAAACGAATACTATGACGCGGATTTGAACATCGCAGGGCTCGAATACGACGCATATTCGTTTAACCGCGCGGGCATAATAAAAATGACGGCGGTAAACGGCGGAATATTTTCTGCGGATATGCGGCAGTGGTCGAAATTTTCGCGCGACTTGGCAATGTATTCGCAGAGGTTTGTCATTGTACAGCTCGACGCAAATCCCGAGTCGTTTTCGCAGGCAAAGGAACGTGAACTTTTACATTCCGCATTAGTTGCGCAGCGTGATACCGGCAAAACGGTTTTTGTCGTCGCGCCGAATACGGTAGGCAACCGTCTGCACGAATGTGTGATTACAGACGGCATCAGATACATTAACGCGCCTGCGGGTTCGACGGTCAGGTTCAGGGTCGAAGGCAACAGGATATCGTACGACATAATCAATGAGTGACTGTTTGGGATTGAATGATTTGGAAAAACATTTTGTCAGAAGGCTGCAGCTTAATAAGTCATGTAATACTCGTGACGTCGGTTTTTATGTGGCAAGTGGAGGCTGCGTTATAAAACCGAACGTTTTGGTCAGAAGCGAAGCGATCGCTTATACAGAAGGGCCCGACATAAAAAAACTTGCCGATTACGGAATAAAAACCTTTATCGACTTGCGCTGCGAATATAATCAAGAGCATGACCTTAGCGAGCTTGTCCGTTACGGAATTGCCTACAAAAAAATCCCGATGCTCGCAGACGATTCAAACTGGGATTATGTGAAGTGGCTCGACATTTACGCGGCTAATATAAAAAAAATAATCGAAGGCATTTCGGAGAGCCTGCCCGCAGGTGTTTTGTATCACTGTTGGGGAGGCAAAGACCGTACGGGCGTGATCACCGCGTTTGTCCTGCTGTTGTGCGGCGTTGCGGAAGAAGACGTGATAGCGGATTATGCGCTCACCGCGGTTTACATCCATAAGGGCGCACCGTTCGAATGGACAAGCTCCGAAACCGCCAACCCATGGTTTATGTATAACTTTTTGCATCATTTAAAAAAACTGCATAAAAACGCAAAAAAATATCTGCTTTCGATCGGTGTAAAAAAAACATGCATAAATAAAATAAGAAAGTGCCTGATGCAAAAATATGATTAAACCGAACGAAAAAGTGTTGATGACACTGATGGGCATGGAGATCGGCGGCGCCGAAACGCATGTGCTCGAATTATGCAAAGCGTTAAAACGGACGGGTATGCAGATTTTTGTCGCTTCAAACGGCGGCGCGTACGAGCAGGAGCTTGCCGCGCACGGAATCGTTCATTTCAACGTACCGCTTCATAATAAAAACCCGTTTAATATGCTCAAAGCCTATTTGATGCTGAAAAAAATCGTCAAGCAAAACAACATCATGCTTGTGCACGCACATGCGCGGATACCGGGTTACTTATGCGGCAGACTGCAAAAAAAGCTGCGTTTCCGTTTTGTTACCACGGCGCATTGGGTTTTTTCAACGAGGTTTCCGCTTAACGTGCTGACCGATTGGGGCGAACTGAGTTTATCGGTCAGCGAAGATATAAACAAATATCTCATGCAAAACTACCGCGTGCCCGAAAAAAATATTTTTTTGACGATAAACGGGATCGATACGGATAAATTTTCACCGGGTACAAATTACGAACCGCTTAAAAAAGAGTTTCCGTCGCTGCGGGAGCGGCGTTTCAATATCGTGACGGTGAGCCGCCTCGACAAGGACAGGTCGCTCACGGCGCGTTTGCTGATAGCCTCCGTGCCGAAGCTGCTTGAAATCAATCCGAACATAGCGGTTTACATCGTGGGCGACGGAAGCGAATTCGATTCGCTAAAAAATGAAGCCGAAAAAATGAACAAAATATGTCCCGTTGTTTTTTTAACCGGTTCGCGTACCGATATTCCGATGTGGGTCGCGGCGGCGGATGTTTTCGTAAACGCGAGCCGTTCGGCGCTCGAAGCGATGTCTGCGGGCAAACCGTTAATCGCGTGCGGCAACGAAGGCTATATGGGTATATTGACCGAAGAAAAATTGCGGGACGCTGCAGGCACTAATTTTTGCTACAGGGGATACTTAACGGCGGACGCCGAAAAATTAACGGCGGACTTGACAGAGATAATGCAGATGAACGCGGCCGAAAAAAAACGCCTGGGCGAAGCGGGCCGCGAATTTGTCATGCAAAATTATTCTGCGGACAAAATGGCATCAGATGCGCTCGAGGTTTATAAAAAAGTTAAGGCGTCGCCGTACAGGAGGCGGAAAAAATATACTTCTGACGTGATGGTTTCCGGTTATTACGGTTTTAACAACAGCGGCGACGACATGCTGCTGCAGGCAATCGTCGAGGACATGCGCGAATTGAAGCCCGACATAAAAATTACCGTGCTGTCCATGAAGCCGCGCGAGACAAAAACGCAGTACGGCGTTGACGCCGTGCAGCGGTTCAACCTTCTTGCCGTATGGATGCGCCTGCGGAAAACCAAGATGCTCGTCACGGGCGGAGGCAGCCTTATTCAGGACGAAACAAGCACGCAGTCGCTTCTGTATTATTTATGGGTGATACGCGCGGCAAGCCGCCTCGGGATAAAAAACATGCTGTACGCGAACGGTGTGGGGCCGTTGATTAAGCAAAAAAATATTGAAAGGGCCAAATGTATTTTAAACCGATTGGATCTGATAACAACGCGCGACGAAGAAGCTGCGGAGCTGCTCGGAAAAATCGGGGTGGACGCTCCGTTTATACAGGTAACCGCAGACCCGGCTTTTTCGTTGAAAAAAATAAACGACAGCGACTTTGAACGCGAATCCGAAAAATATTTTTGCGTCGCGGTAAGGGGCTGGAGCCAAAACCCCGACGGTTTCGAAAATGAAATCGCCAAGTTCGCGGACAGCGTCGCTAAGCGGTACGGCTATTCCGCGCTGTTTGTACCGATGCGACCGTTTGAAGACACGGCTGTATCAAAAAAAATTATTTCGCTGATGGACCGGCCGGCGCGGCTTATCGAAACGGCGCCCGGAATCGAAGGTAACAACCGCATAAGATATTTAACCGGCTGCGCCGAGTTTGTGCTTGGGATGCGTCTGCACACGCTTATATATGCCGTTAACGGCGGTGTGCCCGTTATAGGGATAGTTTACGACCCAAAAATTTTGCATCTTCTCGGAACGTTTAATCTGCGCTATCACATGCCGGTATCGCAGGCAAAGGCCGAAACGCTGATCGGCTTCGCAGACGAAATAATTGCGGAGCGCGATAAAATTTCTTCGGCAATAAATTTAGTCGTGCCTGCGGAAAAAGAAAAAGCCGCGAAAAACGCGGCGATGTGTTTGTCTCTGCTCGGCGAATAATTTATCTGTGCAATCCTTTTTTAAAAGCATCGAGGGTTTCGGCTGTTTCGTCCAGCCAGTACGGGCGCGACTCGACGCCTTTTAAATCCGGGCGGAAATCGTGATCGGCATAATTAAACCAAACCGCGGCCGCAAGCCGCGGATATTTTTTTGCGTCGAGCGCATCAAACATACGCTCGATCCAGCGAGTTTTATCTCCGCCGTGGGAGCTTGACGCGAACTCCGTAATTATCCAGGGGAACGCGTCGAACAGCCCGCCGTAATGGTTTACTGCCTCGTCGTAAATCGAATTGAACTCGCGCCATTTTTCGCCGAACACGTCCGCGTAGTAGGTGCCGTTGTTATAGCCGGTCAAACCGAACATATGGACATATTCGTTGCCCGGATAATACGCGAGGTAACTGTTCCAGCCGTTTGGCGGGCAGTCGCGGTCGTTGGGGTTAAAAATCCATATTGCGTTGTCTACGCCTTCGTCTTTAAAAATATTATAAATCATACGCCAATTTTGCACGAACAGCGCAGGGTCGAGCAAATTATTTACCCCGCCGTAGCTCGTCCAGTCAGAATTCATCTCATTGTTCAAACGGAATAAAAACGGATGGCCGAATTCTTTTGCGGCGCGTGCGATCGCCGTAATTTCTTCGCGGAAACCTCCGCGCACCGAATCAAGCAGCGGCGACTTGGCATACAGATCCTCGTTGTTATTTAAAGTCAACTGGAACGTAAGCTGCACGAGCCTGCCCTCGCTGTGGCAACGGCGCATATATTCATGCGGGAACGGCTCGTTTAAATGAAAATATTTTAAGACCAATTCAAATTTGAAATCCAATTCTGTTTCGAGGGCACAAAGATTGTCTCCGCCGTCAAAAATTCCCCACATCAAACGATCCGGATTTTCAAACCGACCGTA
>Ga0123353_10002045_pt1 | contig 24898 bp, 23 predicted proteins | sample TergutLab28metaG_3_FD_92763 | JGI IMG/M metagenome (GOLD analysis project Ga0123353, IMG submission 92763) | Labiotermes labralis P3 segment gut microbial communities from Petit-Saut dam, French Guiana - Lab288 P3 | ecosystem: Host-associated > Arthropoda: Insects > Digestive system > Gut ...
CCCACGCGCTGCTGGAGGCCATGGCCCTTTGCGGTTACGCCACGGGCGCGGATGAGGGCTACATCTATGTGCGCGCGGAATATCCCATCGCGGTCAAGCACCTGGAGCATGCCATCGCGGACGCGCGAAAGGCGGGCTTCCTCGGCAAGGATATCTTCGGCTCCGGCTTTGATTTTGACATCGTGCTGCGCCTGGGCGCGGGCGCGTTCGTCTGCGGCGAGGAAACCGCGCTCATGACCTCCATCGAGGGCAACCGCGGCGAGCCCCGCCCCCGCCCGCCATACCCCGCGGTGAAGGGCCTGTTCGGCAAGCCCACCACGGAAAACAACGTGGAAACCTTCGTCAATATTCCGCAGATTATTTTGAACGGCGCGGAAAGCTTTAACTGTGTTGGTACTGAGAAGTCCAAAGGGACAAAGGTGTTTGCGCTGGGCGGCAAGATCACGAACACCGGCCTTGTGGAGATCCCCATGGGCACCACCCTGCGCACCATCGTCGAGGAGATCGGCGGCGGCTGCGCGAACGGCAAGCGGTTCAAGGCGGCCCAAACCGGCGGGCCCTCCGGCGGGTGCATCCCCATGGCGCTCATCGACACCCCCATCGACTACGACAACCTGCAGGCCATCGGCTCCATGATGGGCTCCGGCGGCCTGATCGTCATGGACGAGGACAACTGCATGGTGGACATGGCGCGCTTCTTCCTGGATTTCACCGTGGACGAAAGCTGCGGCAAATGCAGCCCCTGCCGCATCGGCACCAAGCGCATGATGGAGCTCCTGGATAAAATCACCGAGGGCAGGGCCACCCTGGCCGATCTGGATAAGCTGGAGGAATTGGCGTATCATATCAAGGAAAACTCCCTGTGCGGGCTGGGCCAGACCTCCCCGAACCCCGTGCTTTCCATGATGCGGCATTTTCGCGGGGAATATCTGGCTCACGTCAACGAGGGGAAATGCCCCGCCGGCGTGTGCAAGGCGCTGCTCAATTACTATATCGTGCCCGAAAAGTGCAAGGGCTGCACCCTGTGCAAGCGCGTATGCCCAACGAACGCGATTTCCGGCAACGTGAAAGAGCCGCACGTGATTGACCAGGAAAAGTGCATCAAATGCGGCGCGTGCGCGGCCGCTTGCAAATTCGGTTCGATTGTGAAGAAATAAGTGAAAGGAGCGTGTTTTTCCAATGGCTAATATGGTAAATCTAAAAATCAACGGCATGGATGTGAGCGTGCCCGCCGGGAGCACGATCCTGGAAGCGGCAAGGAGCATCGGCATCGAGATCCCGACCCTGTGCTACCTGAAGGAAATCAACGAGATCGGCGCCTGCCGCATCTGCGTGGTCGAAGTGAAGGGCGCCAGAACCCTCGTGACGGCCTGCGTCTTCCCCGTGGCGGAAAACATGGAAGTGTTCACCAACACGGAGAAGGTGCGCAAAAGCCGCAAGCTCACCCTGGAGCTGCTGCTTTCCACCCACGATAAGAACTGCCTGAGCTGCGTGCGGTCCGGTAACTGCGAGCTGCAGAAGCTCTGCAAGGAGTTCGGCGTGGACGACCCGGATTACTACAAGGGCGAAAACCCGCAGTACAGCTTTGACGATTCCATGGCTCACATGGTGCGGGACAACAACAAGTGCATCCTGTGCCGCCGGTGCGTGGCCGCCTGCGACAACCAGAATATTTCCGTCATCGGGGCGAACGCCCGGGGGTTCGACACCCACATCAGTTCCCCCTTCGACCGGGACCTGGACTGCGTGAGCTGCATTTCCTGCGGCCAGTGCATCGTCAACTGCCCTACTGGCGCCATTGTGGAAAAGGACGAATCCGCGAAGGTGTTCGCTGCCATCAACGACCCGGAGAAATTCGTCGTGGTGCATACGGCGCCCTCCATCCGGGTGACGCTGGGCGAAGCCTTCGGCATGAAGATCGGCACCAACGTGCAGGGCAAAATGGTGGCGGCGCTGCGCCGCCTGGGCTTCGACAAGGTCTTCGACACGGACTTCGGCGCGGACCTCACCATCATGGAGGAAGCAAACGAGCTCATTGAGCGCGTGAAGAACGGCGGGCCGCTGCCCATCATCACCTCCTGCTCGCCGGGCTGGGTCAAATACTGCGAGCATTATTATCCCGATCTCTTAGCTCATCTGAGCACTTGCAAGTCCCCGCAGCAGATGCAGGGGGCCATCATCAAGAGCTGGTACGCCAAAGAGATTGGAATTGACCCGAAGAATATCTTCGTGGTGGGCATCATGCCCTGCACGGCCAAGAAGTTTGAGAACAAGCGCGACGACCAGAACGCCGTGGACGGCATGCCGGACGTGGACGTTTCCCTCACCACGCGGGAGCTCGCCCGCATGATCGACAGCGCGGGCATCTATTTCCCCCACCTGCCCGAGGAGGACTACGACAATCCCCTGGGCGAAGCCACGGGGGCGGCGGTTATTTTCGGGGCCACGGGCGGCGTGATGGAAGCGGCGCTGCGCACGGCGGCGGAAACCATCACCGGCAAGGAGCTCGGGAGCGTCGATTTCACCGACGTGCGCGGGACCCAGGGCATCAAGGAGGCGGAATACGACCTCGCGGGCCTGAAGGTCAAGGTAGCCGTGGCAAGCGGAACGAAGAACGCCAAGGTTCTCATGGACAAGGTGCGCTCCGGCGAGGCGGACTACACCTTCATCGAGATCATGGGCTGCCCGGGCGGGTGCGTCAACGGCGGCGGACAGCCGGTGCACCACGCGGTGGTGCGCAACTTCACGGACCTGCGCGCGAAGCGCGCCCAGAGCCTTTACGAGGCCGACCGGTCCATGCCGCTGCGCAAGAGCCACGAAAGCCCGGCCATCAAGAAAATCTACGAGGAATTCCTCGGCGAGCCGGGAAGCCATCTCGCGCATGAGCTGCTGCACACCAGCTATGTGCCGAGGGCGAAGTACAAGTAGGAGACAGGGATCAGGAGACAGGAGTCAGGGAAACGCTACTCCTGGCTCCTGTTTGCCTTATCGCTTGCTTTATCATGCGTTGAATGATCCGGTTCTTATAGGCGGCGAATACCATTCGCCGTGGGCAAAAGATCATATCCATCAACAAGTGAGCCATTTTATGAAGAAGAAGCTTTTTGTCGCCGCGCTGATTGTTGTTTTATCAGCCGCTGCCCTTATTGGCTTTTATACCCGCTCGTCGATAACGACGGATTTCGTTATGGGCAGTATATTGACGCAAACATGGTGGGGATACAATGCGGCTGACATGGCTCTGGAAGATATGCAGCGGCTTGAGCAAGATTTGCTAAATGATACGCAAGCGCCACCTTTGGCCCTGGATATCATGGAAGCCAGCAATGGCGCATTCAATCCTTTCTTGGGCGCATTGACAACGCTCTGGAACATAGACGGCGATGCGCCTTATATTCCTACGCAGGATGAAATCGATGAAGCCCTGCAAAAAAAAGAGCTTGATTTGGGCGCTTACGGCAAAGGGGCTGCTTGCGATGTTGCTACGCGGAATATAACATTCATGCCATGGAATAGACCGCTTGGTGCTGTTGTTAACCTAGGTGGTAACATAGCAACCAAAGGCAGCAAGCCCTGGGGCAAGCCATTCAAAATCGCACTGCGCGACCCAAAAGGCGAGCTGAACGATATTCTGGGCATGTTTGCATTAAACGGCACGAATTTTATTTCTACTTCCGGCTCCTATGAGAAATATTTTGAGCGGGACGGCAAGCGATATCATCATATTTTTGACCCGGAAACGGGCTATCCCGCCGAGCGCGACCCGGGGCTCATCAGCGTGACGGTGATCACCACAGGCGAATATGGCGGAGCCATCGGCGACGCGCTTTCGACCGCTTGTTTTGTCTTGGGCTATGAGGCTTCGCAGGAATTGCTGGCGAAGTATCACGCGGACGCGATTTTTATTTATGAAGACAACACTGTGAAATATGCCGGCAGCGTTGAAGATTATTTTAGGCTGGAGAACAAATGAAGCGCGGCGATATTATCATTTTGCTGATTTGCCTTGCCGTGGCGGGGCTTTTGTTCCTGCCCCGGCTGACGCTGCCGCCCGCAAGCAAGCTTTTGGTGACATCAAGCGGGGGGCAGCTGGAATTTCCGCTGCAAGACGATTTTTTAAGGGAAATTGACGGCGTTGTGATTGAAATCAAGGGCATGCGGGCGCGCGTTGTAAGTTCTCCCTGCCGGGACCAGCTATGCGTGAGGGCTGGCTGGCTTTCGCGTCCGGGAGACACGGCGGTTTGTTTGCCGCGGCGTGTTGCCATACAAATCAAAGGCGGGCAAAGCGGGGTGGACAGCGTTGCGTACTAGAAACAAGGGGCCGGAAGCAAACAGCAGGAATGTCGCCTTGCTTGGAATTCTCAGCGCCCTCGCGCTGGCGCTTTCCTATGCGGAATCCTTCCTGGTTCCGGTGCTGCCCATGGGGGTGAAGCCCGGCCTTTCCAACATCGCGGTGATGCTGGCGAGCGCCGCGCTGGGGCTTCCCGCCGGGCTTGCGATCGCGCTGGTCAAGGCGGTCTTCGCGGGCGTCACGCGCGGGCTGATGGCCATGATGCTAAGCGGGGCGGGCGGGTTACTCAGCGCTTTGCTTGTCGGGCTTTTATTAAAATCAAGGCGAGTAAGCGAGACTGGTGCGGGCATTTTGGGCGGGGTAACGCATAATCTTGCTCAGTTGGCGATTGCCGCGATGCTGACGCGCACGCCGGGCATTCTGTGGGCAGCGCCGCCGCTGATTGTCTTCGGCGTCGCGGCGGGCGCCGTCACGGGGACCCTGGCGAAATGGATCGGACGATACATGAGATAGTTTCTATTATATGAGGTAGCTGCTATGGGACGGGGCATCAAATTGCCGCACAACAAGAATACCAAAGCGCTCAAGCCGGTGCGGATGGAGCAGGTCAAAACGGTGACGCTGCTGATGAAGCAGCACGCGGGGGCAGCCTGCGTGCCCCTGGTGAAACCCGGGGAGCGGGTGCTTGCGGGGCAGCTCGTCGGCGAAAGCGAAGCCCGCGTGACGGCCCCGGTGCACGCGAGCATTTCGGGCACGGTGAAGAAAATCGAAACGGTCCGGCTGCCGGGCGGCGAAGACGCAGCGGCCGTGGTCATAGAATCCGACGGCCGGATGGAGCGCGTCCGGGCGGTCCCGCCGCGCGTGGAATGTTTGGAAGACTTCCTGCGGGCCGTGCGGGATTCCGGGCTGGTGGGCTTGGGCGGCGCGGGGTATCCTGCCCACGCGAAGCTGCGCGCCGCCGTGGGGAAGGCCGAAATCCTGCTGGTGAACGGCGCGGAATGCGAGCCCTACGCCACCGCCGACCACCGCGAAATGCTGGACGCCGCTCCCGATATCATCGAAGGCATCCGGCATATCTGCCGCTGGCTCGATATTCATGAAGCGATCATCGGCATTGAACGCAACAAGCCCGACGCGATTGCCCTGCTGCGCGGCCTGTGCGGAGAAGCGAACGCCCCGCGGCTTCGCATCGCGGTGAAAGCCGTGCCCAGCCGCTACCCGCAGGGCGCGAACAAGCAGCTCAGCTACGCCCTGACGAAACGCGTGGTGCCTTTGGGGGGCCGGCTGACCGACGCGGGCCTTGTGATGAGCAACGCAGCCAGCACGGCCTTTTTGGGGCGTTATATGCGCACCGGCATCCCCCTGATCACGCGCACTGTTACGATAGACGGCTCCGCCGTTCGTGAACCTCTGAACGTAAGAGTACCCATCGGCATTTCCGTCGAGGAGATGCTGCGGCTTGTCGGCTATGCTCCGGAAGATGGCAGCGCCGCGAAGATTATTTTGGGCGGGCCCATGATGGGGACCGCGAGCCCGGATTCCAATGCCGTCATCAGCAAATGCACCGGCGTTGTGCTGCTGTTCGATCAAAAGCAAGCAAATCTAAAACCCGAGACCGCCTGCATCCGCTGCGGCAAATGCGTTTTGGCGTGCCCCATGCGTTTGCAGCCGCTGAAGCTCGAGCAGGCCTGGCAGGCAAGGAATACCGCTGCCCTTGATCGGTTCAAAGCCGCGGCGTGCATCGAATGCGGCTGCTGTTCCTATGTATGCCCCGCCGGGCGCGAGCTGGTGCAGCGGATTCGGCTGGGGAAGAAATTGTTAAGGAGCAGCAAGGAGAATAAGCCATGAGCCAAGAACATCTGGCCATCGTGAGCCCCTCGCCACATTTGCGCTCGAGGAACACCACGCAAAGAATTATGCTGGACGCGTGCCTCGCGCTTGTTCCGGCGCTTGCGGCATCCGTGTGGCATTTTGGGCCGAGGGCGCTGCTTGTCACGATCATCTCCGTGGGAAGCTGCGTCATATTCGAAGCCCTGTTCAGGATCATTACAAAACGCGCGCGGACAATCCATGACCTGAGCGCGGTCGTCACCGGGATGCTGCTGGCCTTCAATCTTCCGGCGACGCTGCCGTTTTGGATGATTCCCATCGGGGCGTTCGTCGCGATTGTCGTGGTGAAAGAGCTGTTCGGCGGCATCGGCAAAAACTTCGCGAACCCGGCCATTACCGCGCGGATTGTGCTCATGCTGGGCTTCGCGCTGCCCATGACATCGTGGAACGCGCCCCACGCGAACAGCTGGGACGCCGTCGCCACCGCCACGCCGATGAACATATTGAACGGGGGCGAGGGAACCCTGCCCACCCTGCTGCAAATGTTCCTGGGCCAGCGGGCGGGCAGCCTTGGCGAAACCTGCGCCTTGGCGCTGCTGCTGGGCTTCGCGTATCTTTGCCTGCGCCGGGTGATCACGCCTATCGTGCCGTTTTGTTTTGTCGGCACGGTGGCGCTGTGGAGCTTTATATATGCTGGATTTGACATCACGTTTATGGGATATCAAGTTCTGGGCGGCGGGCTGCTGCTGGGGGCCATCTTCATGGCGACGGACTATTCCACATCGCCAATTTCAACAAAGGGTAAAATCGTATTCGCGGTGGGCTGCGGGCTGCTGACCTGCCTCATCCGCTTTTACAGCAACATGCCCGAGGGCGTGAGCTTCGCGATCCTCATCATGAATCTGCTCACGCCGCATATCGAAAAGCTGACCGCGCCCAAGATATTTGGCTCCGGAAAGGAGAAAAAGCATGAAAAAGCTTAGTTTGAAAGAAATTCTCCTGCCCGCGCTTGCGCTGTGCCTGATTTGTTTCATAACCGCCGGGGCCATGGCCGTGGTGCGGCATTTCACCAGGGCCCCAATTGAGAAAAATCAACTGGCGGAAGCTTCTGACGCGCGGGAAGCGATTTTTCCCGGCGCGGCATTGGAAGAGCACGAGAATTACTGCGCGGCGTATCGAGACGGCACGCTGGCCGGTTATCTGATGGAAACCCAGGCGCAGGGGTATGGCGGGCCGATCCAGCTTGCTGTGGGAATCGACCCGGACGGGCGCGTGCTGCATGTCCAAGTGCTGGCGGCGGACAGCGAAACCCCGGGCCTTGGCCAGAAAATAAAGGAAGCAGGATTTTTGAGCCAGTTCGCCGACAAACAAAGCCTGGATGGCATCGACTGCATCGCGGGCGCGACGATTTCAAGCAAGGCTGTGGCGGATGCGGTCGATCATGCGCTGGAAATTTACAAAAGCATGGGAGGTGATGCGGGGTGAAAGAAAAAACAGCGCTGCTTCCGGAGCTCACCAAGGGCTTCATCAAGGAAAACCCGGTGCTGCGGCTGGTGCTGGGTACCTGCCCCTCTTTGGCCATCAGCGTCAGCCTGACCGGGGCGATAGGCATGAGCGCCGCGGTGTTCGTCGTGCTGCTGCTCTCGAATATCCTGATTTCGGCGCTGCGCCGTGCGATCCCCGAAAAAGTGCGCATCCCGGCGTATATCACCATCATCGCGGGGCTCGTAACCATCGTGCAAATGCTTGTGAAGGCGTATTTCCCGGCGGTTGACCGCTCGCTTGGCATCTATCTGCCGCTCATCGTGGTCAACTGCATCATCTTCGGCCGCGCGGACGGCTACGCGAACCGGCACGGCGTCGCGGCTTCCGCGCTGGACGCCGTGGGCATGAGCGTCGGGTTTGCCGGGGCGCTGTGCCTCATGGCCACCGTGCGCGAGGCGCTGGGCGCGGGGACCATCGCGGGGCTTTCCCTGGGGAACATGACCCCCATGACGATTTTGATTTTGCCGCCCGGCGGGTTTTTCGTCTACGGCTGCGCGATCGCCCTTTCCAACTGGGTTGCCCGCAAGATGGGCAAGCCCATCCTGAAAGAGGAAGCGGGCTGCGAAAACTGTGCCGGCTGTGCCGCGCAAAAAGAAAGCGGGGTATCATGACAAAAGAGCTGATTTCGATTTTCTTCGCCGCGATTTTGACCTCCAACTTCGTGCTGGCGAAATTCCTGGGGATCTGCCCGTTTTTGGGCGTCTCCAAGCAGCTGGGCACGGCCACGGGGATGGGCGTCGCCGTCATATTCGTCATGGCGCTGGCGACCGTTGTGATCTACCCCATCAACGCGCTGCTGGAACGCAGCGGCCTGGATTACCTGCAAACCACCGTGTTTATCCTGGTCATCGCGGCCCTCGTTCAGCTCGTTGAGATCATCCTCAGGCGCTATGTGAAATCCCTCTACCGGGCGCTGGGGATTTACCTGCCGCTCATCACGACCAACTGCGCGGTGCTTGGCGTCGTGCTGCTCAATGTGCAGGAGGGCTACGGCTTCGGCGCTTCGCTGGTCAATTCCGTTGGGGCGGGAGCCGGCTTTTTGCTGGCGATGGTCATCTTCGCCGGCGTGCGGGAACGCATGGAGGAGGCCGATATCCCGAAGGCGTTCGCGGGGCTGCCCTCCACGCTGATCGCGGCGTCGATCGTATCGCTGAGCTTCCTTGGCTTCGGCGGGATTGTGGAAAAACTATTTGGATAAACGGAGGTGAAGCTTGTGACGGCCATCATTTTGGCCATTGGCATCGTATCAGTCATCGGCCTCGTCTTGGGGCTGGGCCTTGCCTTTGCCGCCGGCGCTTTGCAGGAGCAGGCGGACCCCCGCGTGGAAGAAGTAACGGCGGCCCTGCCTTCGGTGAACTGCGGCGCGTGCGGCTATCCCGGCTGCGGTGGCTATGCCGAGGCCATCGTGAACCAGGGAGCGCCCGGCAACTTATGTACGCCCGGCGGCGACGCGGCGGCGGCGGCCATCGCGGCCATCATGGGCACGCAGGCCGAGGCCGTTGCGGGCCATAAGGCGTTCGTGCGCTGCGGCGGCGGAAACTGCAAGCTTCGCTTCGAATACAGGGGCGAGCCCTCCTGCGCCGCGGCTTCCCTTCTATTCCAGGGACAAAAGCGGTGCGGCAGCGGCTGCCTTGGCTTCGGCGACTGCGCGCTTGTTTGCCCTTATCGCGCGATTTCTATGATCGGCGGCGTCGCCGCGGTGGACCGGGACCTCTGCGTGGGCTGCGCCCTATGCGCCGGCGCGTGCCCCAAGGGCGTCATCGGCATGACGGAAGCCGGGGGCAAGGCCATCAACCGCTGCCGTTCCGAGGCTTCGGGGCCTGTGGCGCGCCGCCAGTGCGAAGCCGGATGCATCGGCTGCAAGCTGTGCGAAAAATTTTGCCCGAAGCGCGCGATTATCGTCAAGGATTATCTTGCCCATATTGACCCCGCGCTGTGCGACGGCTGCGGGCTGTGCCTGGAGAAATGCCCGGCAAAGTGTTTGGTGATGCTATGAAACTGAAACCCATCAAATTCGCAATGCGTTCCACGCGGCTGTTCCGCAAATATTTCTACACGTTTATCAACATTTTGCTGGTGAGCTTCTTCGTGCTGGGCTCCGTGATGACGCTGATTTCCACCGTGACCTGGCTGAACGAAAAAGGGGACGCCCTCAAGACCAATACCGAGCAGGTCGCTCGGCTGGTCAGCAGTATCTGCGGGGACGACCCGGAGGAACCCCTTGACGCGTCCCGCAAGCGGATCATCACTTCTATCCTCATCTCCTATTCCGACGTGCTGGACGCGGATTTTTTTCTGTGCAACCCCAGGGGCGAGGTCGTCGCCTGCCGCGAGGACGTTTCGGACCTGGCCTCGCCGGCGCTTTGCACCCGGCACAGCACGCGCCGCATCCCCATTGTCACGGCGGCGCTTGCCATGACCACCAATGGCCACCGGAGCATTTCCGACCCCGGCGGCGTGTTCGGGGAGCAGATGCTGCTTTCCTTCGACCCGTTTACCGTCAAGGGCAAGCCGGCGGGCTTTGTGGCGGCGGCGCAGCAGGTGAACCGCGGCATATTGGATTACATGAAGACGCTGTTCCGCGCGTTTTTGCTGGCGGGCCTTACCGTGCTCATCATCGATTTCATCGGGGTCTACTTTATATCCTCAAAACTTGTGCGGCCTGTGGGCGAGATGGTAAAGGCCACCAGGAAGTACGCCAAGGGGGACTTTAGTTTTCGTGTCGAAGTAAGAGAAAAAGATGAGCTGGGCCTGCTTGCGGAGTCCTTCAACTCCATGGCCGTGAGCCTCGCCACCCTGGAACGCTCGCGCAGAAGCTTTGTGGCAAATGTTTCCCACGAGCTGAAAACCCCTATGACTACCATCGGCGGGTTCATCGACGGCATGCGCGACGGCACTATCCCCAAAAAGGATCACGCGAGATATCTGGATATCGTCAGCGGCGAGGTCAAGCGCCTGGCCCGGCTGGTCACGGGCATGCTCAACCTTTCCCGCATTGAAGCGGGCGAGCTGGAGCTCAAGCGCGCGGCCTTCGATCTCAGCGAGATGCTGTTCACCACAGCGCTTTCGTTTGAGCGGATTATCGCCGAAAAGCGCATCGAGCTGCAGGGGCTCGACACCCTGGAGGCGATGCCCTTCTATGGCGACAAGGACCTGCTGACCCAGGTGTTTTACAACCTCATCGACAACGCCGTGAAATTCACCCCCGATGGCGAGCGTATCATCATATCCGCAAGCCGGAGCAAGGAGGAGTTTCGCGTCGCCATAAAAAACACCGGCGTCGGCATCGCGCCGGAAGAGATCGCGCGCGTCTTCGAGCGCTTTTACAAAACCGACCAATCCCGCAGCTACGACGCCAAGAGCGCGGGCCTGGGCCTGCACCTGGCCCAAACCATCATGCACATGCACGGCGGCCAGATTGCCGCGCAAAGCGACGGGGCAAGCTATACGAGCATGGCGGTGACGCTGCCGCTTGGTGGAATTGAGAATTGAGAATGGAGAATGATGGGTGAGCTGCATTGACAAAAAAGTTTTGTCGCTCCGCGATTGCTTCCCCAGTCATCGCGCCACAGCTGTGCAATGGATTAAGCTCGATCGCGATGACAGCCCCTTCGAAATCGAAGGGGCCGTTCGGGCGAAACGCCGTTAAGTTTTTTATGAATCTAAAAAGCCCTCTTCCGTTTCGAAGGGGGTGGCCCAAAGGGCCGGGGGAAGTAATCGCGGAGCGACAAAAGCATTCCATGCGGAATTCGGAATTATGTTAGGAGTTGGGCTCATGACTCGAATCGAACTGAGAGATATTTTTCACGCGCCGGAACAATATGCCGGCCGGGAGCTTACCGTCTGCGGATGGGTGCGCACGCTGCGGGCTTCGAAATCCGTGGCGTTCCTGAGCCTGAACGACGGCAGCGCGTTCGGGAATTTGCAGGTCGTGCTGGAAGCAGGCGCCCTGGATAATTACGCGATGCTATGCAAGCTTGGCGCAGGATCGGCCGTATGCGTAAAAGGGACACTGGTCCTCACGCCGGGGGCGAACCAGGCATTTGAGCTGCATGCGGAGGAAATGCATATCGAGGGCGAATGCCCGGGCGATTACCCGTTGCAGAAAAAGCGCCACAGCCTGGAATTCCTGCGCGCCATCGGGCATTTACGCCCACGGTCCAATACCATCGGGGCCGCTATGAGAATACGAAGCGCCGCGGATTTTGCCATCCACAGCTTTTTCCAAAACCGCGGGTTCGTGCTGGCGCATACGCCCATCATTACCACGGCGGATGCCGAGGGCGCGGGCGAGATGTTCGCGGTCACGACCAACCGCGAGGAAGAGTTTTTTGGCAAGCCCGCGTTTCTCACCGTATCCGGCCAGCTGCAGGGCGAGGCCATGGCAATGGCCTTCGGCAAAATATATACCTTCGGCCCCACCTTCCGGGCCGAAAAATCCTATACCCAGCGCCACGCCGCCGAGTTCTGGATGGTGGAGCCGGAAATCGCCTTCGCCGATTTAAATGACGATATGAATTTGGCCGAAGATATGCTGAAGACCGTGATTTCCGACATACTGGCCCGCTGCCCGGATGAAATCGCGTTCTTCAACCAGTTCGTTGACCCGGGTTTGATGGAACGCCTGCGTCATGTGGCCGATTCCAGTTTTGAGCGCGTGACGTATACAAAAGCAATCGAATTGTTGCAAGCTTCCGGCGGGGCATTTGAGTATCCGCCGGAATGGGGCCATGACTTACAGACAGAGCACGAGCGCTATCTCACGGAGCAAATCTTTCAATGTCCCGTATTTGTCGTTGATTATCCAGAAGAGATCAAGGCGTTTTACATGCGCCGCAATGACGACGGCAAAACCGTCGCCGCCATGGATTTACTTGTCCCGGGCGTTGGGGAGATGATTGGCGGGAGCCAGCGCGAGGAGCGCCTGGACGTCCTGGAGGAGCGCATCGCTACGATGGGCGGCAACCCCGCGCATTATCAATGGTACCTGGATTTGAGAAAATACGGCGGATGCAGGCACTGCGGCTTCGGCCTTGGCTTTGAGCGCCTGCTGATGTACCTGACCGGGCTTTCGAACATCCGCGACGTGATCGCCTTCCCACGCACTGCCGGAAGCGCGGAGTTTTAGGTGGCTGTGCCGCAATAGCAGAATATGTTAGAGGAAAACAAATGATGCGCAACGATAATTCAGCAGCGCCGCAGGCGGCTAAGCCGTTGGCCGAGCGCCTGCGCCCGCAAACCCTGGACGACATGGTCGGCCAGCGGCACCTGCTTGGGCCGGATAAGCCCCTGCGCCGCATCGTGACAACGCCGGAGGCCAAGTCCGGGCAGCTGCCGAACCTTATCTTCTACGGGCCTTCCGGCGTCGGGAAAACCACCTTCGCGGGCATCATCGCCCGGCAGACGAATCGCCTGTTCGTGCGGCTCAACGGCACGACGGCCTCCACGGCGGACATCAGGGATGCCATCGCCAAGTGCGATACCCTCATGGCGCCCAACGGCGTGCTGCTTTACCTGGACGAAATCCAGTACTTCAACAAAAAGCAGCAGCAAACGTTGCTCGAGTGCATCGAAAACGGGGCGGTCACGCTGATTGCCTCTACCACTGAAAATCCCTACTTCTATGTTTACAACGCGATTCTCAGCCGGTCCACGGTGTTCGAATTTAAGGCGTTGGTTCCGGAAGATATTATACCGGCGGTGCAGCGTGCGTTTGCATGGCTGGAAAAAGAAGAGCTTGCAGGGGCGGCCTGTGGGCTGCCCGCAATCAAAATCGAACCCGGCGTGTTTGAATGGATCGCCAGGGCATGCGGCGGCGACGTGCGCAAGGCCATCAACGCGGCGGAGCTGTGCTGGCTGTCCGCGCTGCCTGTAGAGGCGGCCTGTGGGCTGCCCGCACGTAAAATCACCTTGGAGCTGGCAAAGGAATTGACCCAGCGCAGCGCGCTGCGGTATGACAAAGGGGGCGACGAGCATTACGACATCGTTTCGGCGTTCCAGAAATCCATGCGGGGCAGCGACCCGAACGCCGCGCTGCATTATCTCGCGCGGCTGCTGGAGGCGGGGGACATGCCAAGCGCCATGCGCCGGCTGATGGTATGCGCCTGCGAGGATGTGGGCCTGGCCTACCCGATGGTCATCCCCATTGTGAAGGCCGCCTGCGACGCCGCGCTGATGGTCGGCCTGCCGGAAGCGCGCATCCCTTTGGCTGACGCCGTTGTGCTGGTGGCCACGGCCCCGAAGTCCAATACGGCCTACCTGGCCTATGACATGGCGGCGGAGGACATCCGCCGCGGCAAAAACGGGCCCATCCCCCGCACGCTGCAGAACAAGCACTTCGACGGCGCGGAAAACGCCCGGCCTGGGCAATTTTATCAATACGCCCACGACTTCCCCGGCCGCTGGGTGGCGCAGCAGTATCTGCCGGACGCACTTGCCGGCTCGGTATACTACGAATACGGCGACAACAAAACCGAGCAGGCAGCAAAAGCCTACTGGGAGAAGATACAGGGAGAGAAAGGTGTGAATCAGGCGTGAGGAGCTATAAAATCAAGCGCAGCGCGCAAATCGACGAAATGCCGCAAGCCAAACCGGAAGCCGTGCACCGGGACGTTCGCCAGGACTGGCAGCCCCGCCCGGACCGGGAACCGCCGCCGCCAGCGAAGGAGCCATCCCATGAGCTGCCGTGGCTGGGCTCCTACATTATCCTGCTGCTGCTGGCGCCATTGATGCAGGACGAAATCCAATTTATCTTCGGGACCAACGAAATCACATCGTTTGCGTTTTCCGCCTATTGGCCGCTGCTGGCGACCGCCGTGCCGGTATTGGCCGCGGCATACTTCATACGTCCAACCGGCGATCTGTTTTATGTCGCGGCGCCGCTGCTGCCGGTGGCGGCGTATTTCTCGCTGCAGGGCGCCGTAAGGCATCACTGGATGTTGATTCCGGTATTCATCAGCATGTGCGGCCTGCCATGCTACCATTTCATCAATTCTTCCAAGCCGGATGAGTCGGAGGAAGGCATGCGGTACGATGGCGAGGTGCATGGCCGCTCCCTCGCGCAAAGGCGCGCCTACCAGCGTAAAGCGCTTACCTTCGGCGTTTTGTTCATGACCGCCGTTTTGGCGGTGACCGCCGTGGCGGGCCATGCGGTGCCGGAACGGCCAACAGAGGAAACGGAGCAGCGCGGGGAAAATATGAACATGATACAGCTCATGGAGGAGCTGAGCTATTGGCCGGACAGCGTGAACGGCCGCAACAAAATATTACAGTCGCTGCTGACCTGGGAGTGCAGGGAGCAAAACATCACCCCCGCGTACCGGCTGGACGATCCTTCGATCCGTGAGATTATGTACGATATAAAGCGTGACACGGCTGCGAAGCGCAAGACCTACGATAAAAAGCGCGCAACGCTTGCGGCGCGCAAAACCGCGGAGGATGAACTGGAGGAGCGGATAAAAATCATTTGCTACATCGTGCATATTCAAAAGCAGCTCGGCCCGGCTGAAGAAAAAGGCAAATTCAAGCGGCTCGAGAAAAATGTCCTCAGCGAAGCGAGGAGCTACGCCGCCCACAGAGTGGAGTACTACATGAGCCACTACAGCATTGAGGGATGAGCGAAAGGGACGGCCAGCCAGCCGTCCCCTTAAAATTTTGTACAGCCCTTAGTCTATTTTGTTTGCGACAGGGGCGCTCGGAACCGCAATAGATAGCTCCGCTCAAAAAAAATCTTGCATTTCCCTTCAGAATCATATATAATATTTTATATTGGCATACGATAAAATTCTATTTAGTTAAGGAGAAACCATGAACCGCGTATACAACTTCTCAGCCGGCCCCGCCTGCCTGCCCCTGTCCGTTCTGGAACAGGCCGGGGCGGAAATTGCCGATTACAAGAACAGCGGCATGTCCGCCATGGAGCTGTCCCACCGCTCAATACTCTTCGAGGAGATCATCGCCAGGACGGAAGAACTGCTGCGCGCGGCTATGAACATCCCGGACAATTACAAGGTTCTGTTCCTGCAGGGCGGCGCGTCGCTGCAGTTCAGCGGCATCCCCATGAACCTGCTGCAAAACGATACGGACAAAGCCGATTACATTGTCACCGGCCGCTGGTCCAACATGGCATATGAAGAAGCCCAGCGCTACGGCGACATCAAGCTTGCCGCTTCCTCGAAAGACCGGAATTACTGCTACATCCCCGAGGTCAACCCCTCTATTATAAGGCCCGGCGCGAAGTACCTGCACATCTGTTATAACAACACCGTCTTCGGCACCAGGTACAAGGAGGTCCCAGAGACCGGCGGCGTCCCGCTGGTGACCGACGTTTCCTCCTGCATCCTTTCCCAGCCCTTCGACGTCACCCAGCACGCGCTGCTCTACGCCAGCGCCCAAAAGAACATGGGCCCCAGCGGCCTGACCGTCGTCATCGTGCGCGACGACTACATCGGTAAGGCAAAGCCCTACACACCCTCGTACATGGACTTCAAGGTCCAGGCGGATCTGGAATCCATCTACAACACCCCTCCCTGTTATTCCGTCTACGTCGCTATGCGCGTGCTCGAATGGCTGCGGGACGAAATCGGCGGCGTGGACGCCATGTATCAAATCAACCTTGAAAAAGCCGCCATCCTCTACGGCTACCTCGACGAATCCAAGCTCTTCAAGGGCACCGTGGACCGCGAATACCGTTCCCTGATGAACATCCCCTTTGTCACCGGCAACAAAGCCCTCGACGAAAAATTCATCGCCGAGGCCGAAGCCGCCGGCTTCACCACCATTGAAGGCCACCGCCAGGTCGGCGGCATGCGCGCGTCAATCTACAATCCCATGCCGGTCCAGGGACTGGTCGAGCTGGTGGACTTCATGAAGAAGTTTGAGATGGAAAATAGATAGCGTCATTAAAATTTTTAGCATGAGAGGAAATACACTATGACAATTGGCGTGCCAAAAGAGATCAAAAACAACGAAAACCGTGTCGGCATGGTGCCGGACGGCGTGCGCGAGATCGCGGCGCTGGGCCATAAGGTCGTCATCGAAACCGGGGCGGGCGTCGGCAGCGGCTTTTCCGACGAGGACTACACCGCCGCGGGGGCGATCATCGCCGGCAAAGCGGCCCTGTTCGCCGAAGCCGACTGGATCGTGAAGGTGAAGGAGCCCATCCCCAGCGAGTACGATTATTTCCGCGAGGGCCAGCAGCTGTTCACCTATCTGCATCTGGCTGCCGACCAGCCACAGCTCCGGATGCTGCTGGATAAGAAGATCACGGCCGTGGCTTACGAGACCGTGCAGGCCCCCGACGGCACGCTGCCCCTGCTAACCCCCATGAGCGAGGTGGCCGGGCGCATGTCCGTCCAGGTGGGCGCGACGCTGCTGCAAAAATATTACGGCGGCAAGGGCGTGTTGCTGGGCGGGGTGCCCGGCGTGGCCCCGGCGGAGGTCGTGATCGTCGGCGGCGGGGTCGTCGGCACGAACGCAGCGAAAATGGCCCTCGGCATGGGCGCGCGCGTGACCATCCTGGACGTTTCCCGCAAGCGCCTGGGCTATCTGGACGACATTTTCGGCGGCAAGGCGGCTACCGTGATGAGCAGCGCGGGCAGCATCGCCGCGGCCGTGAAAAAGGCGGACCTCCTCATCGGCGCGGTGCTGGTGCCGGGCGCGAAGGCCCCCCGCCTCGTGACGGAGGACATGGTCAAATCCATGGCCCCGGGCTCCGTGATCGTCGACGTCGCCATCGACCAGGGCGGGAGCATTGAGACCATCGACCGCATTACCACGCACGAAAACCCCTGCTATCTCAAGCATGGCGTGGTGCACTACTCCGTGGCCAATATGCCCGGCGCGGTACCCCGCGCCTCCACCTTCGCCCTGACCGGCATGACCATCCAGTATCTCAAGCGTCTGCTTTCATCGGAATTTAAGTCCCTCATCGCCAGCGACGCCGAGATTCGCACGGGGCTCAACACCTACCAGGGGCAGGTGACCAACAAGGGCGTGGCGAACGCGTTCGGGCTTGATTTTGTAGACCCGCTGGGGCTGTGACGAAACCGCGCGGGATACTTATTTTCGGGCCGAACGGCAGCGGAAAAACGACACTTGGACGCGAGTTGGCGCGCATCCTGGGCTTCCGGCACATGGACATAGAGGAGTATTATTTCGAACCGTCAGAGATCCCCTATACCGCGCCGCGCCCCCTTGAGAAGCGCTTGGCTCTCATGCTTGCTGATATTGAGAAGCGTCGTGGATTTGTCATTTCCTCCGTCACAGGCGATTTTGGCGATATCATCCCGCAATACTACGGGCTTGCCGTATACCTTTCGGCGCCGCTTGCGTTGCGCATGGAACGCATCAGGCGGCGCGCGCATGACCAACACGGGGACCGCGTTCTAAAAGGCGGCGATATGCATGAGCAGGAGCAGGCGTTTTTCGCCTGGGCTGCTGCCCGTGATTTGTCAAAAATCGACCAATGGGCCAAAACGCTCGCGTGCCCTGTCATCTATGTTGACGGCGCAAAGGATTGGCGCGTGAACGCGGCGGAGGTGGCGGAAGAATATTTGGCGCTGAGCAACGAATGATCTTTATGCGAAAAGCAACTCCCCCACATAGGCACATTTAAATTGCGAACCTAGCGCGTGACAAGGCATCTGCGGCCCCCTCATCAGGGGGCTCCTGACGATAGCCGTTAGCAGTTGCTAAATTGATCGTCAGAATCCCTCTGATGAGAGGGACAATAACGGTAAGTTAACACAAAGCTTTCGCAATTCTTATCCACTCATGTGGGGGAGTTCAATTCTATTTTTCACCGATCAACAAAAATGAAAGGACCTCAGCCATGCCAAACAAACAAAAGGCGAGCCTGAAGCTCCGCTTGGAGCGCGGGGTAATCCGCGCGTTTTCCCCCGCCGCGCAAAAGCTCATGGAGCCGCCGAAGCTTGCGGGCATCCAGCGCGCGCTGTTCATCCAGCCGCACCCGGACGACAACCAGATCGGCGCGGGCGGCACCATCGCCATGCTCGTTGACCAGGGGGCCGAAGTCTTCGAGCTCACGGCCCTGGACGACCGCTTCGTTGACCTGACTTATTCAGGCGAGGGCCTGACCCTGCGCCAAAAAGAGGTCCTGGCGGCGCAGGAATGCCTTGGCATGAAGAACGCGGGGTTCCTTGGCTTTGGCGACAGGACGAAGGCCCCCATGCGGGAAATCGCCGACGCCATCACGCAGGTAATCCGGAAGATCCAGCCGGACGCCGTGTTCACCTGCGACCCGAACCTGGAAAACGAGTGCCACGAGGACCATCGCAAGGTTTCCCGCGCGGTCGCCACGGCGGTCGTCGACGCGACGATCTCATTCCTGCCGGAGTACCAAAATGGAGCGCCCCGGGAGGATACCTGGAAAGTAAAAACGCTGGGGTTCTATTATACGGACAAACCCAATACCATCGTGGATATCTCGGATTATGAGGAAAAAAAGATCGCGGCGGTGGAATGCCACGCGTCGCAGCTGGCGCCGGGGCTGGTGCTGAGCGTGAAGCTGCTCGCGCAGCAGTTCGCGGCGGGCACGGAATACGAAGCCGTGGAGGTTCTGCGGATGATTTCCTCGCTGCACACGCACTGCTTCAATTTGCCGGTGGGGTAATGGAATGGGTATAAAATGAACCGCTCTTTGTTGATATCAAGGAGCGGTTCGTTCATCTGCGGCACAGCCGACTGTCTGCGGGCACTTGCCCGCCCGCTTAAATCACCGCCGCAAAATAAAAATTCAGCGTCACAACCCCGGCGATTAAGACCAGCGCCCCGGCGAGCCAGCTGAAATCCCAGGGGCGCAGGCGAAGCTGCTTGAGGCTTGTGCGCTTGCCCTCGCCGGTATAGCAGCGGCTTTCCATGGCGTATGCAAGCTCGGCAGCGCGGCGGAACGCCGAGACGAACAGCGGCACCAGCACCGGCACGAAGGCCTTCACTCTTTGCAGCAAACTCCCCGTTTCCAGGTTCGCCCCGCGGGATTTCTGCGCGTTCATAATGCGGTCGGTCTCCTCGATGAGCGTTGGCACAAAGCGCAGCGCCAGGGTCATCATCATGGCGAAGACGGCCACAGGTACGCGCAGCTTTGCCAGGGGCGAAAGCAGCCGCTCGAGCCCCGTGGTGAGCATCGAGGGCGTCGTGGTGTAGGTCAGCAGGGAGCTGACGGAAATCAGGCTCAAAAAGCGCGCCGTGGTAAAGATCGCCGTGAACACGCCCTCCCGCGTGATTTTAACTGTGATATGCCAAAGCTGGTACTGGAACCAGACATGGGCGTCCGGGCCGCCGGGGCTGAAGATGTTGAAGGCGCTGGTGAACAGAATCAAAATGAGTATGGGCCGCAGCGACCGCAGGAGCATTTTAGATGGCACGCCGCTAAGTACGCATAAAAGCGCCGCCGCCCCGGCGATCAGCCCCAGCGAAAAAAAATTCTTGCATAAAAAGATGATGACCATGTACGCAAGGGTAAGCACGAGCTTCATGCGGGCGTCCATGCGGTGCAGCGGCGAGCGCCCGGCGAAGTATTGGCCGATGGTGATGTCTTTGATCATGGCAGGCTCCTACATATGAATGCGTTGTTGAATTTCGCGATTAATTTGCTCGCAAATCAAAGCAAACTGTGTATCAATTGATTTATTGCTGAAGCGAACAACTTGATATCCGCAGGCTTCAAGATATTTCGTACGCTCTGCGTCGTATTCCATACGGGATTGCTCAAGGTGATGCATGCCGTCCAGTTCAATAATCAGCTTCGCCTGAATACAGCAGAAATCGGCAATGTAGCTGCCGATTACTTTTTGCCGCCAACAGCGGACAGGATAGGTTCTCAGGTAATCATACCAAAGATGGTTTTCTTGCCTGGTTGCCTTTTTTCGCAGCTCACGCGAGCGGGGAACCAGGTCCTTGTTGTAATTTGGCATGATTGGCCTCCTGTGAAATTCCACCCCCAGTCAGCGCGCCAAGCTTGCGGAACAGATCAGTTTCGTTGCGCTGACAGCCCCCGCACTGCGGTGCAGGGGCCGCTCGGGGCGGCTTTATCACGCGCTCTGCGAGGAAAATCGTAAGCCCCCTGCGCCGCAGCGCGGGGGGTGGCGCGAATGCGCCGGGGGGTGCTCACTTTGCCACCCTCCGCAGCTCTTCCACCCCCTGCTCCACCGTGAACACCTCATCCGACACAGGCAGCCCGGATTCCCGCAAGCGATTGAAAATTCTCGCCACTACCGGGACGGTTAGGCCCATTGATTGCAGCTCTTCCCCGCGGCTGAATACTTCCGGCACGGTGCCCAGCATGGCGGCGCGGCCTTTGTCCATCACGAGCACCCGGTCGGCCATGCGGGCCACCTCGTCCATGTTGTGGGAGATGAGGATCACCGTGCGGCAGGTCTCTGCCCGGTAGCGCCGGATCATATCAAGTATCTGCACCTTGCCGGCGGGATCCAGCCCCGCCGTGGGCTCGTCCAGCACCAGCACCCGCGGCTCCATGGCCATGACCCCCGCGATGGCCGCGCGCCGCCGTTCCCCGCCGGAAAGATCAAAGGGCGACTTCGATAAATAGGATTTGCCCAGTCCCACAAAAGCAAGAGAATTTTCTACCCGCCGCCGGATTTCAGTTTCATCCAGGCCCATATTCTTCGGCCCGAAGGCGACGTCTTTTTCCACGGTTTCCTCGAACAGCTGGTATTCGGGGTATTGAAAGCACAGGCCCACAACAAAGCGCGCCGTTCGGATGGAGCCCTTGGATTCCCATATGTTTTTGCCGTCCACGAACACCGTGCCCGCCGTGGGCCTCAGCAGCGCGTTCAGGTGCTGCACCAGGGTGCTTTTGCCCGAGCCCGTGTGCCCGATGATCGCCAGCAGCTCCCCCACCGCCACGGTCAGATCAATATCCTCAATGGCGGGGGGCATTGTTTTCGCCGCATTCGGGTACCGGAAGGTGAGCTCTCGCGTTTGGATCATGCCGCTTTCCTATCTATGCATTCCTGATTCCTGCCTCCTATTTCCTGCCTCCCGCTTTGTGTCCGCAGGCTTCGCACTTCAACGCCCCGCCGCGCTGCTTGAACATCGTCTTTTGGCAGCCGGGGCAGCGGTCGTCCACGGGCACGTCCCAGGTGATGAAATCGCATTCCGGGTAGCCGGAGCAGCCGTAAAACACGCGGCCGGTCTTTTTGGCCTTGCGCTGCACCATGGTTTTGCCGCACTTGGGGCAGCTGCCCTTGGATTCCACGACCAGGGGCTTCGCGTTCTTGCAGTCCGGGAAGCCGGGGCAGGCCAAAAACCGCCCGAAGCGCCCGGTTTTGATGATCATCATGCGCCCGCATTTGTCGCAGGGGGTATCCGTCTGGTCCTCCTGGAGCTTTAGCTTGACGCCCTGCATCTCGTCCTTCGCGCGGCCAAGGGCCGCTTCAAAATCATCGTAGAATACGCGCAGCACGTTAATATAATCCGCCTTGCCGCTGCCCACCTCGTCCAGGCGGTCCTCCAGCTGCGCGGTGAATTTCACGTTCACGATCCCGGGGAACCTGTCTTTGAGCAATTGCGTCAATGTTTCGCCAAGCTCGGTCGGCGAAAGCATTTTTTGCTGGCGCGTCACGTAGCCCCGGTGCAAGATCGTGGAAATAATACTCGCGTAGGTGCTCGGGCGCCCCACGCCGCTTTCCTCCAGGGTTTTGATGAGCGAAGCCTCGGTAAACCTGGGTGGGGGCTGGGTAAAATGCTGGCCCGGCAGCAGCTCCTTCAGGCTAAGCGGCTCGCCTTCCTTGAGCTCCGGCAGCTTACCGTTTTTCTCATCCTCCTCGTCATCCGTCCCGGCCACATAGAGGCGGCTGAAGCCGTCGAAGCGCACGGAATACCCCGTGGCGGAAAACGCGTAGTGCCTGCCCGCCCTTTTGTCCTGCTCACTGGCGGCTAGAATTGTCGCTTTGACTGTATCGTGCAGGCAGCTTGCCATCTGGCTTGCCAGAAAGCGCTTCCAGATCAAATCGTAGAGCTTTAATTGGTCAGGGCTCAGGGCGCTTTTCGCCTGCGCCGGCGACAACGACGGGATCGTCGGGCGGATGGCCTCGTGCCCGTCCTGCGCGCTCGCCCGGGATTTATAATGTCTCGGCTGCGGCGGCAGGTAATTCTTGCCAAACGCTTCGGCGATATACTCATTCGCGGCGGCCCTTGCTTCATCGGAAACACGCAGCGAGTCCGTACGCATATAAGTGATCAAACCCGTGGTGCCGTACCCCGGCACGTCCACGCCCTCGTAGAGCTCCTGGGCCACGCGCATGGTGCGCTGGGCCTGGAAGCCAAGCTTGCGCGAGGCCTCCTGCTGCAAGGTGGAGGTATTAAACGGCGGCGCGGGGTTCTTTTTGCGCGCGCCTTTTTTGACCTGCGCCACCCAGAACTGCGCGTTCTGCAGCCGGGCCAGTATCTCGTCCACCTGCTCCTTGCCCGTCAGCGCGATTTTTCCTTTTTGATCGCCCACAAAGTTGGCGGTCAAGGCCTTGCGCGCTGCGTTATTCAGTTTGGCCTCGATCGTCCAATATTCTTCCGGCACGAAGGCCCGGATTTCCAGCTCCCGGTCCACGATCAATCGCACGGCCACGCTCTGCACCCTGCCGGCCGAAAGCCCCCGGCGGATTTTCTGGCTCACGAAGGGGCTCAGGCGATAGCCCACCAGGCGGTCCAGGATGCGCCTTGCCTGCTGGGCGTTGACGAGATCGATGTCCACGCGCCGGGGGTGGGCCATGCCGCCCTGCACGCCGGTTTTCGTGATTTCGTTGAACGTCACGCGGTTTGCTTCCGCAAGGTCCAGCTTCAGCAGGCTCGCCAGGTGCCAGGAGATGGCCTCGCCCTCCCGGTCCGGGTCTGTCGCCAGAAAGACCTTTTCGCTTTTGGCCGCTTTGGTTTGCAGCTCCTTCACGAGCTTTTCTTTGTCTTTCATTACCACATACGTGGGCAGAAAATCCTGCTTGACGTCAACGGCAAGGCGGGCCGGCGGCAGATCCCGCACATGCCCCATGGAGGAGGCCACGATATAGCCGCCTCCCAGATATTTTTGAATGCTCTTCGCCTTCGCGGGCGATTCCACGATAATCAGCTTTGACATGCGTATGCCTTTCAATGAATAGCTTCATAGATTTTTCCGGGCGTTTGCTGAATTAGGCCTTCGATTTCAAGGGCCGTGAGCGCCGCGAAGAGCTCGCCAAAAGAAAGACCGGTGGCCTTGCTCAGCGCGTCGATGTGCAGGGGCTCCTGTTGCAGAAGATGCAGTATCCGCGTTTCCGTGGGGTTTCTGTCCGGCGGCGGCGCGATTGGCGCGGGCTTTGGTTTGGGCTTCACGGCCGCCTGTTTTCTGCTCCTGGCGATATCCGCGGGATTGAAGGCCGCGCGTTCCAAATCGCGCCTTGCGTGGCGCATGTTGAGCAGCTCCGGGTAGAGCAGCTCGTATTCTTCAAGAACGTCCATAGCGGAAAATATGGGCTTCGCGCCCTCGCGGATGAGCTTGTTGCCGCCGGTGTAGGTGGACCCGAAGGCGTCCCCCGGCACGGCGAATACGTCGCGGCCCTGCTCGGCGGCGCATGTGGCGGTGATCAGGCTCCCGCTGCGTTCGCCCGCCTCGATTACGATCGTGCCCACGGAAAGGCCCGCGATAATCCGGTTGCGGACGGGAAAGTTGCGCCCCATGGCTGCCGTGTTCCCCGGATACTCCGTGATCAGGGCGCCATGCGCGGCGATTCTCTCCCGCAGCGAAGTATTCTCCGGCAGGTATTCCGCTCCATGGCCGCAGCCAAGCACCGCGATTGTCATTCCATTCGCGTGCAGCGCGCCCCAATGCGCCGCGCTGTCGATCCCCAAAGCGCCGCCAGAAATGACTGCGCAGCCGGCCCTTGATAAATCCGCGCTGAGCCGCCCGGCGATGTCCACGCTTTTGTGATCTGCCCTGCGGGTGCCCACGATAGAAATTGGCAGGCGGCCCCGCAAATCACCCAATGAGCCCCGCACGTAAAGCACGAGGGGATAATTCGGTATCTGCCGCAGCCGTTCGGGATAATCTTCCCCTTGCGGTGTTAAGATATGCACATCCCGCCGCGCGCATGCATCAAAAATGCCTTCCGCTTCCCGCAGGGAGATGCGGCGCAGTTTGTCCAGCTGCATGTTCGTGAATACGCCTGCCACGCGGCGCTGGTAGTCGTCTGACTCATAGATTTCACGCGCGCCGCCCGGAAATGCCTA
>Ga0123353_10002046_pt1 | contig 24894 bp, 24 predicted proteins | sample TergutLab28metaG_3_FD_92763 | JGI IMG/M metagenome (GOLD analysis project Ga0123353, IMG submission 92763) | Labiotermes labralis P3 segment gut microbial communities from Petit-Saut dam, French Guiana - Lab288 P3 | ecosystem: Host-associated > Arthropoda: Insects > Digestive system > Gut ...
ATGGGTACCCGCCGGGGCGGCCGGCCGCCGCACCGGCGGCCGAACGACACCGGAAAGGCTCAGCCCAGCAGCGTCTCGACGAGAGACTCCTGGAGCCCGCCGAGCCACAGGTAGGCCATCACCAGCGGCTTGCGCGGGTCGCTGTCGGGCAGGTGGTACAGCTCGTCGCTGTCGTCCTCGGTGATCTCCAGCCGGGTGCCGAGGGTCAGCCGCAGGTCGTTGAGGCCGCCGAGCCACTGCCGGGCCTCCTCGGCGGTGAGCTCCAGCACCGGGCCGCCGCGGTCGAGCACCCGGATCATCGCCAGGGCGTCCTCGCGCTTGCGGGCCCGCAGGTCGTTCTCGGTGTAGCGGCGGAACTCCGAGGCGTCGGCGGGCTCTTCGTAGGCGTCGGGGAACAGCCGGGCGAGCGCCGGGTCCTCCGGCGGCTTCGTCGGGCCCTCCGCGAACAGCTGGGCCAGCGGGTCCTCCTCGGCGCCGGCCGGCTGGTCGCCGGGGCCGATGAGTTCCAGCAGTTGGACGGCCAGACTGCGCAGGATGGAGATCTCCACGTCGTCGAGCGCGACGGCGGCTCCACCGCCGGAGGCCGGACCGAAGTAACCGGCGCGGGCGCGTCGGCGGCTCATCAGCGGTCCTGCGACATGGTCGCCCAGAGGCCGTAGCCGTGCATCGCCTGCACGTCGCGCTCCATCTCCTCGCGCGTGCCGCTGGAGACCACGGCGCGGCCCTTGTAGTGGACGTCCTTCATCAGCTTGGTGGCCTTGCCCTTCGAGTAGCCGAAGTACGCCTGGAAGACGTACGTCACGTAGCTCATCAGGTTGACGGGGTCGTTGTGCACGAGCGTCACCCAGGGAACGTCCGGCTCGGGTACCTGGAAGGGCGCTTCGCTCGGCTCGGTGCGTTCGATCTCGACTGGCGCAACACTCACGTAACCCATGCTGCCGCTCATGTGGTCCGTGACACAAATGGCCTTGCGAGCGGGCAGGGATGCCCCGAGAAATCGTCAGAGTGACGAGATGTGGGGTAGCATCGTCGCCATGAGCACAGCAGACCTGGCTTTGCCGGTGGACGTGCCGTCCACCGCCCTGTTCACCGACCGGTACGAGCTGACCATGCTGCAGGCCGCCCTGCGCAGCGGCGCGGCGCACCGCCGCTCGGTCTTCGAGGCCTTCACCCGCCGGCTGCCCGAAGGGCGCCGCTACGGGGTCGTGGCCGGCACCGGCCGGGTGCTGGACGCGATCGAGAACTTCCGCTTCGACGGTCCCGTGCTGGACTTCCTGCGCCGCGAGCAGGTCGTCGACGAGGCCACCCTGGAGTGGCTGTCCGGGTACCGCTTCACCGGTGACGTGTGGGGCTACCCGGAGGGCGAGGTGTACTTCCCCGGATCCCCGATCCTGCGAGTGGAGGGCACCTTCGCCGAGGCGGTCGTGCTGGAGACCGTCGTGCTGTCGATCCTCAACCACGACTCGGCGATCGCGGCGGCCGCCTCCCGGATGGCGGTGGCGGCCGGCGGCCGCCCGCTGATGGAGATGGGCGCCCGCCGCACCCACGAGCTGGCCGCGGTGGCCGCCTCCCGGGCCGCCTACGTCGGCGGCTTCCGGTCCTCCTCCAACCTGGCGGCCGGCTTCCGCTACGGGCTGCCCACCATCGGCACCAGCGCGCACGCCTTCACGCTGCTGCACGACACCGAGAAGGGCGCGTTCACCGCCCAGGTGGAGGCCCTGGGCCGCGACACCACGCTGCTGGTCGACACCTACGACGTGGCCACCGCGGTGCGCACCGCGGTGGAGGTGGCCGGGCCCGAGCTGGGATCGGTCCGCATCGACTCCGGCGACCTGCTGCTGCTCGCCCACCGGGTACGGCAGCAGCTGGACGACCTGGGCGCGAAGAACACCCGGATCGTGGTCACCTCCGATCTCGACGAGTACGCGATCGCCTCGCTGGCGGCGGCACCCGTCGACGCCTACGGGGTGGGCACCTCGCTGGTCACCGGCAGCGGCCACCCGACGTGCGCGATGGTCTACAAGCTGGTGGCCCGGGGCACCTCGGACGCGCCGGACGCGCCGCTGATCCCCGTGGCGAAGAAGTCGCTGGGCGGCAAGACCAGCATCGGCGGCCGCAAGTGGGCCGCGCGCCGGCTGGACGAGGACGGCGTCGCCGAGGCCGAGGTGATCGGCAGCGGCCCGGTGCCGGACGACCTCGCCGACCGCCAGCTGCTGGTCCCCCTCGTGAAGGGCGGCGAGATCGTCGGCCGCGAGCCCCTCGACGCGGCCCGCACCCGCCACATCGAGTCCCGCGCCGGCCTCCCCCTCTCCGCCACCCAACTCTCCCGCGGCGAACCCGTCCTCCCCACGGAGTACCACACCCTTTAGAGCGACCCAGGTCACCCATCCAGGGCCGCAGCAGCGGACCAGGGCACCCATCCAGGGCCGCAGCTCCCCCCAGCGGACCAGGGCAACCCTCCAGGGGCGCGGGGAACTGCGCGACCAGCCCCCCACCGGCCCGGTGGTCCGGAGCGCACCGCACCACCCCTCCGGGACGGTAGTCCACCGGCCCGGTGGCCCGGAGCGACCCGCACCACCCACCAACAGCCGGCGGGCACCGCAACCCGCGCAAGGGCCCCTCACTTCCCCGCGACGCCCCCGCCCCCTACGCTCCGTAGGAGCGGCTCACGGCGGTCCCGCGACCGCCACCCCCGTCCCGATTCCGCCGGAAGGGCACCATGCACCGCGCACTGATCGTCGTCGACGTGCAGAACGACTTCTGCGAGGGCGGCAGCCTGCCCGTGTCCGGCGGGGCCGACGTGGCCGCCGCGATCACCGACCTGATCGGTGACGCATCGGGCGCCGGCGCCTACCGGCACGTGGTGGCCACCCGCGACCACCACATCGACCCCGGCTCGCACTTCTCCGACCACCCGGACTTCGCGTCGTCGTGGCCGCGGCACTGCGTGGCCGGCACCGAGGGCGTGGGCTTCCACCCGAACTTCGCCCCCGCGGTCGCCTCCGGGGCGATCGAGGCGGTGTTCGACAAGGGCGCCCACGCGGCGGCCTACAGCGGCTTCGAGGGCCGGGACGAGAACGGCGAGTCGCTCGCCGCCTGGCTGCGCGAGCACGACGTCACCGAGGTGGACGTGGTGGGCATCGCCACCGACCACTGCGTGCGGGCCACCGCCCTGGACGCGGCCCGCGAGGGCTTCGCGACCCGGGTCCTGCTGGACCTCACCGCGGGCGTCGCCCCCGCCTCCACCGAGCAGGCGCTCGCCGACCTGCGGGCCGCGGGCGTCGCCCTGTCCGGCACGCCGGTCGTCCAGGGCTGACCGCACGGCGGCCCCGCCCGCTACGGGATGGGCCCGGCCACCCGGCTCAGCGCGGAGATGGGATGCCAGGGGTCGGCCGTGCGCGCACGGTAGTCACGCCAGATCAGACCGTCCGGATGGTGCAGCACGGCGGTGATCTCGTCCGGGGTGGGCGGCTCCGCGTTGCCGCTCATCCGGGCGCCGCGAAAGCCCAGGTTGCTGAGCCGGGTCAGCGCCCGCTGCCGGCTCAGGGCGTGCACCACCACGCGCACGGTGTGGTCGGGGCAGCCCGGCTGCGGCAGCGCGAGGGCGACGATCACCGTGCCGCTCGGGAGCTTGGTGAAACCGCCGACGGCCATGGACACATCTAAGGCCGTTCGGCCGCCGCCCACCAGAGGACGACGGCCGAACGCCGGATCAATGCAGGTCAAACGGTATGTGAGCTGTCCTGCACATGACTGCTGAGGTCAGTGGTGGCTCGGTGCGACCTGCACGGTCATCGTGGAGCCGTCCTTGGCCTCGTTCAGGATGGTGATCCTGGTGTTGGTGTCCGGCACCTTGACGCCGCCGGTCGGGTTGCTGCTGTACCAGTAGGTGCCCTGGTGGTCGTCGAAGACCGGCACGCCGGGCTTGGCCGGGACCTTCGCCGCGACGCCGTTGGCGTGCAGCGTGAAGCCGTCGGTCGCGTACCGGCTGAACGGCGAGTCGTACGCCTGGATCCGGTTGCGCATGATCGAGCCGTCCGCCCACTTCTCGGGAGTGGCGTGCGCGTCGACCGGCAGGATCTGGCCGGAGCCGGGGTGGATGCCGACGTTGTTGTCCGGCTGCGAGGTGTCCCACAGCCAGATCAGCAGGCCGTTCTGGTACGGGAAGTGCTCGACCCAGTCCGGCCGGGTGCCGGTGAAGCCGAAGTTGTACGGGCCGGTGCGCAGCGTGCTGTCGTACGACACGTACTGCCGGTTCTCGGCGATGTAGTACTGCGGGTAGTCGCTGGAGAACGACCCGCCGATCCGCGAGAAGCCCTTGGCGGTCCAGCCGTTGTCGCCGTTCTCCGCGCCGTCGCTGACCACGGTGGCGCCGTCGGCGGTCACGGTGATCGCGTCGGCCGCGAAGCCCTTCTGCGCCACGCCGCCGTCGGTGAGGTAGCGGAAGCGCAGCTGGATCTGCTGGCCGGCGTAGGCGTCCAGCGGGAACGCCAGGTCCTCGTACGCGCCGGAGGTGCCGGTCAGCGCGGGCACGTCACCGCCGTCGCGCGGCAGGGACGCGCCGTTGGCGGTGCCGTCCAGCGCGGTCCAGGTGGCGCCGCCGTCGGCGGACACCTCGGTGTAGAGGAAGTCGTAGTTCTCTTCGATGTCCCACCAGCCCTTGAGGTTCAGGGAGGCGGTGCCGGCACCGGTGAGGTCGACCGAGCGGGTCAGCGTGTTGGACAGGTTGTCGCCCATGCCGCTCCACCACTGCGCCGCGCCCTCGGCCGGCGGTGTGATGGTGGTGGTGACCGCCTTGTCGGGCAGCTGGACCACCAGAGCCTGCTTGTCCTTGGTGTTGTACTCGGCGACGCCCAGCCTGGTCGTGGAGTGCGACGCGGCCTTCGCGGTCCCGTAGTCGAGCCAGCCCAGCTGCAGCTTGTCCCAGGCGCTCATGTCGTCGGGCAGATCGCCGATGGCGTTCCGGCCGGTGCCCATCCACGAACCGGACGACATCAGCGACCAGAACGCGACGCTCGACTCACCGGCGTAGGTGGTGTCGTACTCGTCCGGCAGGCCCAGGTCGTGGCCGTACTCGTGGGCGAAGACGCCCAGTCCGCCGTTCTCCGGCTGGAGGGTGTAGTCGCCGACCCAGATGCCGGTGTCGCCGATCTGCGTGCCGCCGACCTTGTTGTCCGCCGGGCCGGTCTTGCCCGCGTCGGTGCCGTAGGCGTACCAGCGGTGCGCCCACAGCGCGTCGGTCGCCTGGGCGCCGCCGCCCGCGGACTCGTCCTCGCCGGCGTGCACGATCTGGAAGTGGTCGATGTAGCCGTCGGGCTCGTTGAAGTTGCCGTCGCCGTCGTAGTCGTAGCGGTCCCACTGGTCGTACTGCGCCAGGTCCGCCTTGATCTGCGCGGTGGTGCGGCCCTGGGCCTTCTGGTCGGCGACGTACGCGTTCGTCGCGTCGCGGATCAGGTCCCAGGCGTTGGAGCAGATCGAGGAGCCGCAGTAGTTCGAGCCGTAACGGGCCTCGTTGTAGGGCACCTTGACCCAGGCGGAGACCTCGCCGTCGACCGAGTAGCGGCCCGAGGACTGCTTCTCGTAGTACTTCGCCAGGGACTCCTTGCCCGAGTCGTGCGAGAAGTACAGGTCCTGGAAGTGCTGCTGGTTGTAATCGGCCTGCCAGGCGGTGGAGTTGTCGTTCGCCCGGTCGGGCTCGGCGATGGTGTTGTGCGCCGGGCCCGGCGTGCCGCCGTACTTGGTCACCGGCGGCTTCGGGCCGTCCGGGCCGTCCGGGTCGTACTGCGTGGTCGAGTCGACCGTGTCGCCGAACTCCACGAGGATCGTGAAGATCTTGTCGGTCCTCTCCCGCCCCAGCTCGACGTACTTGCCCTTCTTGCCCTTGCTGCCGCCGAGTTGGACGACCTTGGAGCCGTCGCGCTGCTGGACGCTGGCCTCGCCGGAGACGACCTGCTGCAGCGCCGCGCTGCGCTCGGCCGCCTGCTGCTTGCTGAACGGGCCCGGCAGATCGTGCGGTTCGCTTGCCGCGGGATCGTGCGAGGCCGCCGCGCTTCCTGCGGATCCGGCCCGGTCCGGTACCGCCGCGTGGGCGCCGGCGGCGGTGACCGCGGGCACGCCGAGCACGGCTATCGCGAGGGCCAGGGCGGCGGGTTGGGTGATCCTCCGCTGAGTCTTCAAGATTCCTTGACCTCCCCTTGGGAAATGCCATTGCACCGGAGTGACGGAAGAAAAAACAGATCTTGACTTGAGCATGACGTGACAGTAGGTTTGCCGGTTTCCGGAGACGGGAACCCCGCTCAGCGGACGGCGCCAACTCCCCCGCGTGCACGTGCCGTCGGGCTACCGGTCAGGTGTGCGACCCCGTGCGCCCCCTCGTGCACCCCGACGGCGAGGGGCGCCTGCTTACCCGCCGCCGGGCCGGGGCATGCCGAACCGTAGAGTCAGCTCTGAGAGCCCGTCAGTCCGTGCGTACCCCGTCAGTGCCCGCCGGTGATCCCCCGCACCGGCGTACCCCCGAGGACGGATTCCCTCATGCCCCGAACCACGACCGCGCAGGTCACCTACGGTTCCCTGACCGTCGTCCTGACCACGGTGGTGCTGCTGATCGCCACCGACGCCCGCTCCGGGGCCGCCGTCGCCGGCCTGGCCGCGGGCGGGCTGCTGGCCGGACTGCTCGTAGCCGTGGCGCTGGCCCCGCGCGGCCGCCGCCTCGCCTCGGCGCCGGCCGCAGGGCCCGCCGCGAGTCCGGACCGCGCGCCACGGGTCTCCGTGCCCCGCGCCCGGGTGGCCGCCACGGCGGAACCCCGGGTGAGCGAGCACTCGCTGCGGCGCTGAGGCGCCCTCCGGGTCTAGAGGGCCGCCACGACCACGGTGCCTGCCGCCTTGTCGTGCAGGCACTGCCGGAACGGCTGGTCCCACAGGCACCACAGGGAGTTCAGCAGCCAGAACAGCGGGCCGACCAGGATCACGGTGAGGACCCCGGGCAGCGCGTACACCGCGGCCCGGGTCCATCCCGCGGGTCCCGGCACCGCCCCGTCGGACAGCCGCGCCGCGCGGATCCGCATCGCCATCTTGCCCAGCGTCTGCCCGCGGGCGGCCGTCATGGCGCCCTCGTACGCGAAGTACAGGACGAACATCAGCATGCCGACCAGGACCTGCCTGCCGTACGGGACGTCGCCGGGGTGCCGGACGTCGCCGCCGAGGAGCACCGCGGACACGAGGACGTCGATCACCAGCAGCACCCCGGTGTCGATCACCCGGGCCAGGAAGCGCTGCGAGGGTGTGGCCAGCGGGGCCATTCCCGACGGTCGGTCAGCGGTCATGGCTGATGAGTAAATCAGCCGACCGGGTGACGGTACAGAGGGCCGCGGGCCCGTCAGGTGGCCTCGACCACCACCGTCTTCGCCGCCTTGTCCTGGAGGCCCTGCTTGTACGGCCGGTCGAAGAGCACCGTGATCCCGATGATCACGAACCACAGGCAGCTGCAGCAGAACGCCGGCAGCCACAGGATGGCGGCGCGCACCGCGGACGACTGCGAGTCCGGCACGCTGCCGTCGGCCAGCGTCGCCGCCCGCAGGCCCATCATCCGCTTGCCGATGGTCTGCCCGGTGGACCTGGTCATGAAGAACTCGTACAGGAAGCCGAGCCCGGCGGTGAACACGCCGCCGACCGCCGACCGCCCGGCGGTCACGTCGCTGCCGTGCAGGCCGACCGCGGCCCAGTCCAGCAGGAACGACGGGATCAGCACGATGATGATGTCGATGATCCGGGCGAGCACCCGCTTGCCGCCCGGCGCGAGCGGCGGCATCCCGGCCAGCGGGTCCTGGCCGGCCGGCCCGCCCTCGTACGGGTTCTGGCCGTAGGGGCCGCCGCCCCCGGGGGGACCGTCCTGGCCGCCGCCTCCGTACGGACCGCCGCCGCCGTAGGGGCCCTCGCCGCCGCCCGGGGGCGGCGCGCCGTAGGGGCCGCCCGCGTACGGGTTGCCCGGCGGCGGCTGGTTCGGACCCTGGCCGGGCGGCGGGTTGCCCCCCTGGCCGGGCGGTTCGCTGGGCGGCGGCTGATCGGTGCTCATGTCCCGAGTCAAACCCGGCTGTGCGGGCACCGCCCGCCACAAGGCCCGTTCGGGGTAACGGGCCGCCGCCCGTCACCCCTCGGCGACGAACGTCCCGGCCGCCTTGTCGTGCAGGCCCTGCTTCCACGGCCGGTCGAACAGGCCCCAGGCGCTGCCCAGCAGGCCGACGACCGTCACGTCGAGCAGGGTGTGGGTCAGCCAGCGGCGCAGGCTCGCCCCGAACCGGGGCGGCAGCTGGCCCTCGATGTCCAGCACCTGAAGGCCCACCAGCTTCTTGCCCAGCGTACGGCCCCACTTGGCGGTCGGCAGCACTTCCAGCAGCAGCCCGGCGACCAGCAGGACGCCGACCACGGCGGCCAGGTCCGTCCCGGTCGTCCCGTCCAGCAGCCACACCTTGACGGTCTCTCCGGTCAGCTTCGCCTGGTCCACCTTGTCCTTGGCGTGGTGGTAGGCGGAGGTGCCCAGCGGGAACGCGGCGGCGCCGGTGACGGCGGCCAGCAGCACGCCGTCGATCACCCGGGCGGCGAACCGGCGCATCAGCCCGCCGGGACGGTCGTGGCCCTGGGAGACGCCGAACGGGTCGCTCGGCACCGGACGCCACGGCGGCTGCGCCAGGTCGTGCACCTGCGCGGCCCACGGCGCCGCCGGCTGGGCGGGAGCGGGCTGCCCGGCGGGCGACGGCTGGGCGGCGGGCCCGGGCCCGCCCTGCGGGACGGGCTGCGGTCCGGGGGCGGCGGGCTGGGCCGGGTGCCCGGGCAGCGGCGCCTGGGGCGCGGCCGGGCCCTGGGGGCCCGCGGGCGCGACCGGGGCGCCGGGTCCTGCGGACGGGGCGGGACGTGCGGGCGCGGCGGGGCGGGACTCGGCGGCCGGTGCGCCCGGCTGGCCGGGCACGGCCTGCACGCCGGGCGACGCCTGCGGCGGCTGGGCGCCGGGCCTGCCCTGCTCGGCGCCCCACGAGATCCGGGGCAGTTGCTGGCCGGGCCGCTGCATCGACGGCCAGGGGGGCGCGGCGTCCTGCCCGGCCCCCACGCGGGGATCCTGCCGGGCGCCGCCCTGGTCGGCGCCGCGCTGATCGGCGCCGCCCTGCCCGGGAACCGCCTGCCCAGGAGCCGCCTGACCGGGAAGGCCGTGGCCCGCGGGCCCCTGGCCGGCACCGCCCTGCGACGGCACCGCCGCCGGGCCGGTGTCGGCGCGGGGCGCCGCCGGGTCCTCGTCCAGGAACATCGGCCCGGACTCGTCGATCGCGCGCCCGCCGGGCCGCTCCTGGGCCGGCGGGCCGGACGGGGCCGCGTCAGCGCCCTGCGCGGCGGACCCCTCGGCGGCGGGCCAGGCCGTGACCGGCGCAGGCGCGGGTGCCGGCGCCGGGGCGGGCGCGGGGGCGCCGCCGGTGGGGTTCTCCGGGGTGGAGTCGACCGGTGCCGGGCGGCTGGTACCGGGGACCCAGGCGGAGCCGTTCCAGTAGCGGATGTAGTTCGGGATCGACGGGTCGGGGTAGTACCCCGGCGCCGCGGACGGGGAGGACGGCGACGGTGAAGAACCGGAGGAGCCAGATGGGGGTGCGCTCATGGTTCACGGGTTCCGTATCTGCTCGGCCGGGGGTGTGCGTCCACATCTACCAGAACGGCGGACGCGTCGGGCCCGCCGTGGCGCACACCGCTGTCGTTGACGCATCGACACGTCCTTACCCTCACGGGCCTCCCGCTGCCCAAGGTTCGGGAAATTTGAAGCGAATCGAGTCAACCCGCGTAATGGTTGGAGAGGCACGCGCTCTCTTCCAGGTGCAAGGCCCCGCGGGCCGACCGGCCCGGGGCCACCGCGCCGAGGGAAAGGACGTCGACAGATGCAGACCGTGGTGGAACGCGAACTCGAAATGCAGCTCGTGCTGTCACCGGAGCGCAGTATTCCGGTGCCGGCCCTGCTCGCCTACCGCGCGCACGACCCCTATGCCGTGCACATCACCTTCCACGTGGGCTCGGACGCGCCGGTGAACTGGACGTTCGCCCGCGAGCTGATCGTGGAGGGGGTGTTCCGGCCGTGCGGGCACGGCGACGTGCGGATCTGGCCGACCAAGGTCAACGGCCGCAGCGTGATCTGTCTGGCGCTCAGCTCGCCGGACGGCGACGCGCTGCTGGAGGCGCCGTCGTCGCCGGTCGCCGCCTGGCTGGAACGCACCCTGCGGGTCGTCGCACCCGGCACCGAGCACGAGCAGCTGGGCATGGACGACGGGCTCAGCCGGCTGCTCGCACCCGCCGCCGGCGACGAGTTGTGGCTGCGTGACCCGTGGAGCACGGGCGGGACGGACGACACCCCCGACGCGAGTGCGTAGCGGGTGCCGCCGGGCCGGACGGGCACGGAACGAGCGCGCGCGGCAGGACCGCGCGCCGGACGGCCGCGCGCGCGGCGGTCGCGCGCGGGGCCGCCCAACGCCGGGCCGCCCAGCGCCTGGCCGTCGCGCAACGGCCGGTCGGGACCCGGGCGGTGGCGGCCCGGGCGGTGGCGGGCCGGGCGGTCAGAACAGCTTGCCGGGGTTGAGCAGCCCCAGCGGGTCCAGCACCGCCTTGATACCGCGCTGCACCTCGACGCCGGTCTCGCCCAGCTCGCGCGCCAGCCAGTCCCGCTTCAGCAGGCCGACGCCGTGCTCGCCGGTGATGGTGCCGCCGAGTTCCAGACCCAGCGCCATGATCGCGTCGAAGGCGTCGCGGGCGCGCCGGGTCTGGTCGGCGTCCTGCGGGTCGAAGCACACCACGGGGTGGGTGTTGCCGTCGCCGGCGTGCGCGCAGACCCCGATGGTCAGCGCGTACGTCGCGGCGATTTCGGCGACCCCGTCGAGCATGTCGCCGAGCCGGCCGCGCGGCACGCACACGTCGTCGATCATCAGCGAGGGCGCCAGCCGCTCCAGCGCGGGCAGTGACAACCGCCGTGCCTGGAGCAGGAGTTCGGACTCCGCGGCGTCCTCGGCGGGCACCACCGCGGTGGCGCCCGCGGCCGTGCACAGGTCGCCGACGGCGGCCAGGTCGGCGGCCGGGTCCGGGGTGTCGAACGCGGCCAGCAGCAGCGCCTCGGTGGACTCCGGCAGGCCCATCCGCGCCAGGTCGTTGACGGCGCGCACCGACGTACGGTCCATCAGCTCCAGCAGCGACGGCGCGTGGCCGCGCTCCATGATCGCGCAGACCGCGGCCGCGGCGGCCGCGGTGGACGGGAACTCGGCCACCATCGCGAGCTGCGGGGGCGGCGACGGGCGCAGCGCGACCACCGCCCTGACCACGATCCCCAGGGTGCCCTCGGAGCCGACGAAAAGCCGGGTCAGGTCGTAGCCGGCGACGCCCTTGGCGGTGCGCCGCCCGGTGCGCAGCAGCCGCCCGTCCGCGAGCACCACGTCCAGGCCGAGCACGTACTCCGCGGTGACGCCGTACTTCACGCAGCACAGGCCGCCGGCCCCGGTGCCGATGTTGCCGCCGATGGTGCACTCCTCCCAGCTGGAGGGGTCCGGCGGGTAGGACAGGCCGTGCCCGGCGGCGGCGCGGGACAGCGCCGCGTTGACGACGCCGGCCTCGACGACCGCGATCCGCTCGACCGGGTCGATCTCCAGGATGCGGTCCATCCCGGCCGTGGACAGCACGATGCAGCCGTCCACGGCGTTGGCGCCGCCGGACAGCCCGGTCCTGGCGCCCTGCGGCACCACCGGCACGCGCAGCGCGGTGGCGGTGCGCAGCACGTGCTGCACCTCCTCGACCGTGCGCGGCAGCACCACGACGGCGGGCACGCCGGCGCCGGAGAACGCCGCCTGGTCGCGGGCGTAGGCCGCGGTGACGTCCGGGTCCGTGAGGACGGCGGACGCCGGCACGCCCTCGTGCAGCCGTGCGATCAGCTCGCGCATGCTCTCACCCTGTCACCGCGGGCGGCCGCGCGGAAGATCGTCCCTCCCCCGCCCGGCCCCGGACGCGGGCGGACCGGGACCGCCCCCTGTGCGATCCCGGCCCGATGCCGTGCGCCCGGCGCTCTGCGCGGAGCCCCGGTTCCCGGTTCCCCGGTCAGAGGTTGCCGCGGCGCTCCTGCTCGCGCTCGATCGCCTCGAACAGGGCCTTGAAGTTGCCCTTGCCGAAGCCCATGGAGCCGTGCCGCTCGATCATCTCGAAGAACACCGTCGGCCGGTCCTGCACCGGCTTGGTGAAGATCTGGAGCAGGTAGCCGTCCTCGTCGCGGTCGGCCAGGATCTTCAGCTCGCGCAGCGTGTCCACCGGCACGCGGGTGTCGCCGACCCACTCGCCGAGGGTGTCGTAGTACGAGTCGGGGGTGTCCAGGAACTCCACGCCCGCGGCCCGCATCGCGCGGACGGAGGCGACGATGTCGTTGGTGGCCAGCGCGATGTGCTGGACGCCGGGGCCGCCGTAGAACTCCAGGTACTCGTCGATCTGCGACTTCTTCTTGCCCATCGCGGGCTCGTTGAGCGGGAACTTGACCTTGCGGCTGCCGTCCGCGACGACCTTGGACATCAGCGCGGAGTACTCGGTGGCGATGTCGTCGCCCACGAACTCCTTCATGTTGGTGAAGCCCATGACGCGGTTGTAGAACTCCACCCACTCGTTCATCCGGCCGAGTTCGACGTTGCCGACGCAGTGGTCGACGGCCTGGAAGAAGCGGTGCTGCGGGGGCTCGGCCAGCGGCGCCGCGGCCACGTAGCCGGGCAGGTACGGCCCGTCGTAGCCGGACCGGTCGACCAGGGTGTGCCGGGTCTGGCCGTAGGTGGCGATGGCGGCCAGCACCACCGTGCCGTTGTCGTCCTTGAGTTCGTACGGCTCCTCCAGACCGGTGGCGCCGTGCTCGATGGCGTACGCGTACGCCGCCCGGGCGTCCGGCACCTCGATCGCGAGGTCGACCACGCCGTCGCCGTGCTCGGCCACGTGCGCTGCGAGGAATCGGCCGCGGTCGGTGTCGGGCTTGATGACGGAGGTGAAGACGAAGCGGGCGCCGCCCGACTCCAGGACGTAGGAGGCGGTCTCACGGCTGCCGTTCTCCGGTCCGGAGTACGCCACGCGGCGCATGCCGAACGCCGTCGAGTAGTAGTGCGCCGCCTGCTTCGCGTTGCCCACCGCGAACACGACGGCGTCCATGCCCTTTACCGGGAATGCATCCTTCTCAGTCATGGGAAAAGCGTCTCCCCGTGCCTCAGAGTGCGCAATAGTTCGCGTTTTCACTGGACACCTTGCCCAGTCGTGGCGAGGATCGTCGGGACAATCTGTGCAGTATGACCACAGGAGGCCGCGGCATGGGGATCGACGCGCTGGACGGCAGGCTGATCACCCTGCTGGCCGAGGAGCCGCGGATAGGCGTGCTGGAGGCGTCGCGGCGGCTCGGGGTGGCCCGCGGCACGGTCCAGGCGCGGCTCGACCGGCTCCGGTCCGGCGGCGTGATCCGCGGTTTCGGGCCGCAGGTGGACCCGGCGGCGCTCGGCTATCCGGTGACCGCCTTCGCCACCCTGGAGATCCGCCAGGGCCAGGGCCCGGACGTGCGCGCGCACCTGGCGGACGTGCCGGAGGTGCTGGAGCTGCACACCACGACCGGCGAGGGCGACATGCTCTGCCGGCTGGTCGCGCGGTCCAACGCGGATCTTCAGCGGGTGATCGACCGGGTGGTCGGCTTCGAGGGGATCGTGCGGGCGTCCACCGCGATCGTGATGGAGAACCCGGTGCCCCTGCGGATCATCCCGCTGGTGGAGCAGGCCGCCCTCGACGAGTAGCGGGCGGGACCCGGTCCGGCGGCTCCTCCCCCGCCGGTCCGCCGGGCCGCCCGCGCCCATGATGCAAAGATTCTTTGCAAAGAACCCTTGCAAAGAATCTTTGCATCTTCGTACGCTGGCGTCGTGTCCGAGACTCCCCAGACTCCCGAGGCCGGCCCGGCCGCCTCCTCCCCCTACGACAGCGACGCCATCGCGCCGCTGGACCCGCGCTCGCTGCGCGGCCTGGCCCATCCGCTGCGCATGCGGCTGCTGGCGATGCTGCGCGAGGACGGCCCGGCCACCGCGTCGGGCCTCGCCGCCCGGATCGGCGAGTCCAGCGGCGCGACCAGCTACCACCTGCGCCAGCTCGCCGCGTACGGCTTCGTCGTCGACGACCCGGACCGCGGCACCGCCCGCGAGCGCTGGTGGAAGGCGGTGCACCGGGGAAGCCGCTTCGACAGCCTGGAGGAGTTCCTGGAGCACCCGGACCCCGAGGTCCGCGGCGCCCTGACGACCTTCCTGCACACCGTGGCCACCGATCACGCCGAGCAGGTGGGCACCTGGCTCGGCACCCTGCACGAGTGGCCGGAGGAGTGGCGGCAGGCCTGGGACCTCAGCGACTACACGATCCGGCTGACGCCCGAGCTCGCCCTCGAACTCGACAAGCAGGTCCACCAGTTGATCGAGTCCTACCGCGACCGGGTGCCCGAGGGGACCGAGGACAGCGCACGGGTGCGGATCCACTTCCACGCCTTCCCGCGCCGCACCGGCTGACCGCACCACCGCGCGGCGCCGGGGGAATCCGCGCCGACCACACCGCACCGCAAGCACCGCACCGCAACGCACCGCATCCCGGGGGGACCTGTGCAGACATCCGACACCGACCGGCGGCCACTGGCACTGCTGCTGACGGCGAACGTCGTCTCGATCGCCGGCAACATGCTCACCCTGGTCGCCGTCCCGTGGTTCGTCCTGGAGACCACCGGCAGCGCCGGCCGGGCCGGACTCACCGCCTTCGCGGCCACGCTGCCGGTCGTGCTGGCCGCGCTGCTCGGCGGCCCGCTGATCGACCGGCTCGGCCTGGCCGTCAGCAGCGTCGCCTCGGACGGGGTGTGCGCGCTCGCGGTGGCGGCGGTGCCGGTGCTGCACCTGACCGGGCACCTGAGTTACGGGGCGCTGCTGGCGCTGGTCGCGGTCTCCGGGCTGTTCCACGCGCCCGGCGAGACCGCCCGCGAGGTGCTGATGCCGCGGCTCGCCGAACGGGCCGGCACCACCATCTCCCGCGCGTCCAGCGCCTACGAGGGCGCCTCGCGCGGCGCCCGGATGCTGGGCGCCCCGCTGGCCGGCGTGCTCATCGCGGCGATCGGCGCGGCCAACGTGCTGCTGCTGGACGCCGCCACCTTCGCCGTCTCCGCGGTGCTGATCGGGCTCGGAGTGCGCGACGGCGCCCGCCGGGCGGGCGGGCGGAAGGCCGGCGAGGCCGGCAAGGAGGCCGAGGAGAAGGCCAGTGGGGAGAAGGCCGGCGAGGCCCGCGAGGACACCGCCGCGGAACGAGGCCGCGAGGCCGGCACGTTCGCCGGGTACCGGGCGCAACTGCGCGAGGGCTACGCGTTCCTGTTCCGCGCGAGGCTGCTGTTCGCGGTGGTCGTCATGGTGATGGTGACCAACGCGCTGGACCAGGCGTGGTCGGCGGTGCTGCTGCCGGTGCACGCCCGGGAGAACCTGGGCGGCTCGGTGAGCATCGGCGTGGTCTCCGGGACGTTCGCCGCGTCCGCGCTCGTCGGCTCGCTGCTGTACGGCGTGTTCGGCCAGCGGCTGCCCCAACGGGGCCTGTTCATCGGCGCGTTCATCGTCTGCGGCTTCCCGCGGACCGCGGTCTGCGCGTTCGTGCCGGGGCTGGCCCCGCTGGTGGTCACCTGCGCGGTGTGCGGCCTTGCCGGCGGCGTGCTCAACCCGATCATCGGCACCGAGATGGTGCGGCTGGTCCCCGAGCGGCTGCGCAGCCGGGTGTTCGGCGCGGTGACCTCCGGGGTGCTGGTCGCGGTGCCGCTGGGCGCGCTCGCCGGCGGCTACGTCGTCCAGTACGCGGGGCTGACCGCCGCACTGGCCGCGGTGAGCGCCCTGTACCTGGTCACCACGCTCAGCCCGCTGGTACTGCCGGCCTTCCGCGCCTGGGAGACCGCCGGCCAGGAGGAACGGCCGCAGGAGGACGGGCCGCAGGACGCCACGTCCGGCGCGCCGACCGCGGCGGAACGCGCGCCGGCGACGGGCTGAATTGTCCCGCCGGGCACGGTGGCACGGCCGGCCGGACGGCGCCGGTCAGCAGGCCGGGGTCGCCTGGCCGGCGCGCAGCGCGGACAGCGCGGACAGCGCGCTGGTCAGCGTGGTGACCGGGATGAGCTTCATCCCGGACGGGAGTTCGGCCTTGGCGTCGGAGCACTCGTCGCGCGGCACCAGGAAGATCGTGGCGCCGTCCCGGCGGGCCGCCTGCTCCTTCAGCGGCACCCCGCCGACCGCGCCGACCTTCCCCGAGGCGTCGATCGTGCCGGTGCCGGCGATGTTCCGGCCGCCGGTGAGGTCACCGCCGTGCCCGTCGCCGTCGATCTTGTCGATGATGCCGAGGCTGAACAGCAGCCCGGCGCTGGGCCCGCCGACGTCCGCGAGCCGCAGGGTGACGTGCACGTGCGACGGCGACAGGCCCATCTGCTTGAGCGCCGCCGAGGTCGCGTCGTTCTGCGACTGCGTCATCTCCTTGAGATTGGCCTTCTCGATCTGCTGCACCGAGCCGCCGCTGGGGTAGACCGCGTCCCGCGGCATCGCCGCCTCGTTCTTCTTGAACCAGGCCCGCCACACGTCGCTGAAGTGCACCGACGCGTTGGGCGCGGTCGCCTGGATGGTCACCAGCCGCAGCTGGCCGCTGGTGGTGCGCACCGGCACCCCGGTGACCGTGATGACCTGCGTGCCGCTCTCCGCCCCCAGCACGTTCGCGGTCAGTCCCGGCTCGACGATCGCGAACGGCAGCGGCGCGAAGGCGGCCACGGCGAGCAGGGCGGCCACGACCGCGGCGCACACCGAGAGCACCACGGACCGGCGGGAGAGGTTCGGCATGGGCCCGACCCTAATTCACCGCGCGCCCTCCCCTCGAACGGGGCGCTGCCGCGGGCCCGAGGGGCGCCGGGCCCGGGCCGTCCCAGGGGCCGCCGGGCAGCCCCGCCGCGGCCCTACCGGAGGGCGTCCGCGACCTCCAGCGCCGCCTCGACGACGCGGGCGCCGACCCGCTCGGGCACGGAGTCCGCGAGCATCACCACGCCGACGCTGCCCTCGACGCCGGGCACGCCCAGCAGCGGGGCGGCCGCGCCGCTCGCGCCCGCCTCCAGCTCGCCCGAGGTGATCACGTAGCGGAGCCGGCTCAGCCCGCCGCCCTCGCCGATCGCATGGTCCGTGCCGTCGCCCGGCTGGGCCCCGTCGGCGGGCGGGCGGCCGTCGGCCACGGCGGCCTCCAGGATCCGTACCGCCTGCGCCCCGGGGCCGCCCTGCTCCCCCGGCGCCGCCTGCTGCGCCAGGCCGTCCTCGGCGAACCGCTCCCAGCTGCTGCCGTCCGCGGTCGGCTGCATGCCGCGGCCGGCCAGGATCGCCCGGCCGGCCGCGCCGCGGTCCAGCGGGTGCCGGAAGCCGGTGCGGTAGGCCACGTGGTAGTCGGTCCAGGTCGGCTCGACGACGGCGACGGCGAGCGCCTCGGTGCCGTCGACCAGCGTCAGGTGGGCGGTCGCGCCGATGTCCTCGGCCAGCGAGCGCAGCGCGGGCAGCGCGGCCTCGCGCAGCAGCGGGTGCACCTGGTGGGCCAGCCCCAGCACGCCGAGCCCGACCCGGGCCCGGCCGCCGAGGTCGCGGCGGACCAGCGAATGCTGTTCGAGCGTCGCCAGCAGCCGGTAGACCACCGTCCGGTTGACGCCGAGTTTGGCCGCCAGTTCGGTCACGGTCAGGCCGTGGTCGGTGTCGGCGAGCAGCTTCAGGACCCGCAGGCCCCGGTCGAGCGTTTGAGACGTCTCCGCGGTCACGACGCCCCCTCCTCGTGAAATCGGCGGCGCATCTCACGGACGGATCGCACTGCCGGTCCCGCGGCAGTGCGCGGAGAGGCCGCCGGTTGGTGTCGGCAAACCGGCTGCGCTCCGCGGCTGCTCTGCCACGGCGCGTGCGTGAGCGGCACCGTAGCGACCGAGTACCGCTCAGCGGAAGAGGTCGTCCACAATCCGGGCGCCGCCTTGACCCGAGTTTGAGGTTCGGACGGGGGGCGTTCACGGTGAATCCACCGCAGACCCCCGCATTCGGATCCGCGCGTCGCCGGTAACGGATCGGTGGACCCGCGGCAGTGGAACCGTGGATCACCGGATGCGGATCACCGCATCCGGGTGGCCCACTCCCGGACCTTCTTGATGCGCTCACCGAGCTGCCCGGCGGTCGCCTCCGCGCTCGCCGGGCCGCCGCACACCCGGCGCAGCTCGTTGTGGATCACCCCGTGCGGTTTGCCGCTCTGGTGGTTGTAGGCGGCGACCAGGGTGTTGAGCTCCTTGCGCAGTTCCAGCAGCTGCCGGTGGGTGACCACCGGGCGCCGCTCCGCGGGCAGTTCGAGAAGATCGGCCTCTTCTGCCGGTTTCTTCTTGCTGTGGGCGATCTGCCGCGCCTGCCGCTTCTGAAGGAGTATCTGCACCTGGTCGGGTTCCAGCAGGCCGGGGATGCCGAGGTAGTCCTGCTCCTCCTCGCTGCCCGGGTGCGCCTGCATGCCGAACTCGGCGCCGTCGTACAGCACCCGGTCGAAGACCGCGTCCGACTCCAGCGCCTCGAAGGGCAGCATGTCGTCGTCGGTGGCCTCGTCCTCGGCCCGCTCGGCCTCGGCGAGCAGCTGGTCCTCCTCGGCGAACAGCTCGTCCTCGCCGTGCTTCTTGGGCCGGTCCAGCACGTGGTCGCGCTCGACCTCCATCTCGGAGGCGAACTCCAGCAGCATCGGGATCGTCGGCAGGAACACCGAGGCGGTCTCGCCGCGCCGCCGGGAGCGGACGAACCGGCCGACGGCCTGGGCGAAGAACAGCGGCGTGGAGATGGTCGTGGCGTACACCCCGACCGCCAGCCGCGGCACGTCGACGCCCTCGGAGACCATCCGGACCGCGACCATCCACCGGTCCTCGCTCGCGCTGAACTCCTCGATGCGCTTGGACGCGCCCGCGTCGTCGGAGAGCACCACCGTGGCCTTGTGGCCGGTCAGTTCCCTGATCAGCTTGGCGTAGGCGCGTGCGGAGTCCTGGTCGGTGGCGATGACCAGGCCGCCGGCGTCCGGGATGCCCTTGCGGACCTCGGTGAGCCGCTGGTCGGCGGCCTTGAGCACGTTGGGGATCCACTCGCCGGTGGGGGCGAGCGCGGTGCGCCACGCCTGCCCGACGGCGTCCTTGGTCATCGGCTCGCCCAGCCGGGCGGACAGCTCGTCACCGGCCTTGGTGCGCCAGCGCATGGTGCCGCTGTAGCTGAGGAAGATCACCGGGCGGACCACGCCGTCGTCGAGCGCGTTGCCGTATCCGTACGTGTAGTCGGCGGCGGACCGGCGGATGCCGTCGTTGCCCTCCTCGTACGTGACGAACGGGATCGGGTTGGTGTCCGAGCGGAACGGCGTGCCGGTCAGCGCGAGGCGGCGGGTCGCCGGCTCGAACGCCTCCAGGCACGCCTCGCCCCAGGACTTGCTGTCGCCGGCGTGGTGGATCTCGTCGAGGATCACCAGGGTCTTGCGCTGCTCGCAGCGGTTGCGGTGCAGCATCGGGCGCACGCCGACGCCGGCGTAGGTCACCGCCACGCCGTGGTACTCGCGGCCCACCGGGCCGGCGCTGTACTCCGGGTCGAGCTTGATCCCTATCCGCGCGGCCGCGTCCGCCCACTGCGTCTTCAGGTGCTCGGTCGGCGCGACGACGGTGATCTGCTGCACCAGGTGGTTGTGCAGCAGGTACGAGGCGAGGGTCAGCGCGAAGGTCGTCTTGCCGGCGCCGGGCGTGGCGACGGCGAGGAAGTCCCGCGGCTGCGCGGTCACATACGCGTCGATGGCCCCCTGCTGCCAGGCCCGCAGCTTGTTGGCGGTGCCCCAGGGGGCGCGCCCGGGGAAGGCCGGTGAGAGGTGGTGGGACGAGTGCGACGGGTGCGAGGCGGCGGTAGTCACGGTCTCCGTGGGGGTCGGGGGCCGGGCGCGCTCGCGCCCGTACGAAAACCGCCTCAGCCTACCGGCCGGCGGCGGGCGAACCGCCGACCCACGCCACCGGCCGCGCGGGTGCGACCCACCTCACACGGCGGCCCCGCACCCTTTCTGCCGGGCTCCTTCCGCCGGCCCGCGAAGCGGGCTCGGGACGCGGGCTCGGGACGCGGGCGGGGAAGGGGACCGGGACGCGGGCCCGGGGCGCCCGGGACTGCTTCCCGCGAACCGTCAGGAGGACCTGGGGTGGACCCTGGGGGCCAGTGCGGCGCCCACCAGGGCGATGGCGGCGGCCGGCAGGAACACGGCCGTGAAGGCCGCGGGATGGGCGGCGGAGGCGGCGGTGACGGCCGTCGCCGAGGGCGCGATGGAGCCCCCGCCGAGCGCGGTGAAGACGGTGCCGGCCGCGGCGACCAGCAGGACGTTCGACAGCGAGTCGCTGACCTGGAGGGCCGCGGAGTTCGCCCCGGCGTCGCTGGGCGGCGACACCTTCAGCAGCAGCACGCTCAGCGACGAGATCACCAGGCCCATGCCGAGCCCGCCGACGCACCACGCCGCCGCGACGATGCCCGGGGGCACCGCGTGGTCCAGCGCCAGCGGCACCGCCGCGATGGCCACGGCGGACAGCACCATGCCGAGCCGGACCATCCGGCCGCGCGCCTCCTCCAGCCGCGGGCGGGCCTGGATGTACGACCCGAGCGCCCAGGTGAGGCCGCCGCCGGCCAGCGACAGGCCGGCCATCGTGGCGGACAGCCCGCGCTGGGTGACCAGCATCAGCGGGACGAAGCTCTCCGCCGCCAGGAACGTGCCGGCCGCGATGCCGCGCATCAGCACGACCGAGGGCAGCCCGCGCACCGCCCGGAACGTGCCGGCGGGCAGCAGCCGCAGGGCGGCCGGCACCAGCAGCGCCGCGCCCAGCACCGCGGGCAGCACCGACAGCGGCCGCAGGTCCTGCCCGGCGTACTGCAGCAGCACCGCCCCGGCGGCCAGCGCGACCGCCAGCCAGATGCGGCGGCCGTCCATCCGCTGGGGGGCGCCCTCCTCCGGCGTGTGGGCGGCACGCCGCAGCGCGGGCAGCATCACCATGAGCGGCAGCACCACCAGGACCGGGATGGCCAGGAACACCCAGCGCCAGCCCAGCTGTTCGGTGACCGTGCCGGACACCAGCGGCCCGACGATCGACGGCACCACCCACGACGCGGAGAACGCGGCCATCACCGCGGGCCGCAGCCGCTCCGGGTAGGCCCGGCCCACGACCACGTAGAGGGCGACGATCACCAGGCCGCCGCCCAGGCCCTGCACGGCCCGCCCGAGCACGAACACGCCCATGCTCTGCGCCGTGCCGCTGATGACCAGGCCGGCCGCGAACCCGCCGATGCCGGCGGCCAGCGGGGGCAGCGGGCCGCCGCGGTCGCACCACTGGCCGCTGACCACCATGGCCAGCAGCGAGGTGGTGAAGAACCCGGAGAAGGCGTACGCGTACAGCCCGAGCCCGTCGAGGTCGCGCGCGGCGATGGGCATCGCGGTGCCGACGGCGGTGGCCTCGAAGGCGATCATCAGCACCACGGACACGATGCCGAGGGTGAGCGCGCGGTACTCCCGGCCGAGCACACCGCCGTCGTCCCCGGCACCCTCTGCGTCGTGTATCCGCTGGTCACCCTGCTGACCCCGCGTGGTCCGTACATCAGTCACCCGCCCAGGGTAAGGGGCGATCCTCGCTTTCACCCCTGCCGTGCGACCGGTCCGCCTCCGACTTTCGTCCTCGGCCGCGGGACCCGGTTCGTGAACGCCGTATGGCAGTCGTGTGGCACGGCCCGCGGACCCGTTGACCCCCCGCCGCGGGCACGCCATCGTCGAAGCACGCACCCCGCACACGGCCGTGTGCCCGAGTGGTTGAGGGACTCGCCTGCAAAGCGAGTTACGCCGGTTCGATTCCGGTCACGGCCTCCGCAGCACCCGGCCGACCGCGCTTCCCGCGGTCGGCCGGGTGTTTTTTTCGGGGTGCTTCGCTTGCGGGGGTTTGCGTCCTGCACCCGTGCCCCGCCGCACGTGTCACGGGGTGAAAGGACAGGACCAGGCGGCCCGGAACGGTTGAGCGCGGCGCATCGGGCTGGAATGCTCGACCGTCGGACGGGGGCGTCCACCGGACAAGGGGGCGAGCAGTGGGAGACGTGGAACTGGAACGCGCCGTGGTCGTGATCACCGGCGTCATGGCATCGGGCAAGTCGACGGTCGCGCAGTTGCTGGCCGAGCGGCTGCCTCGTGCTGTGCACGTCCGCGGCGACGTGTTCCGCAGGATGATGGTGTCGGGACGGCACGGGCTGGCACCGGAGCCGGACGAGGAGGCCGAGCAGCAACTGCGGCTGCGCTACCGGGTGTCGGCGTCGACCGCCGACCTGTACACGGCCGCGGGCTGGACGGCGGTCGTGCAGGACGTGGTGCTCGGCCCGTACCTGGAGCCGTATCTCGACGCGATCGCGAGCCGGCCGCGGTACCTGGTGGTGCTCGCGCCCTCGCAGGAGGCGGTGACCGCGCGGGAGGCGGCCCGCGCCAAGACCGGGTACGGGACGTGGACGGTCGGCGGACTCGACCGCGTGCTGCGCACCGAGACGCCGCGGATCGGCCTGTGGCTGGACAGCACCGGCCAGACGCCGGACCAGACGGTCGACGCGATCCTGGACCGCCTCCACGAGGCGCGGATCAAGGACTGACCGTTCCGGCGACGGACGCCGGGGACGACCGCCGCAGACGAACGCCGGGGCCGCGGGGACGTGCGGTCGACGTCGAACGCCGGGGCGGCGCGCCCAGCGTCAGGCCGGGTCGGCCGCGGGCGGGACGTCCTGCGGCTCCCACTCGTCGTGCAGCAGGCCGAGGATCACCTCGTCGACCTCGCGGCCGTACACCCACCCCGCGCGGCGCAGCGTTCCCTCGCGGCGGAAGCCGGACCGCTCGGCCGCGGCGAGCATCGCCTCGTTGTCCGCCAGCGTCTCCAGCTGCAACCGGCGCAGCCCGCGGACGGTGAAGCCGTAGGCGCACAGTGCCCGCACCACGTCGCTGCCGAGGCCGCGGCCGCGGAACGACGGGCGCAGCCCCAGGCCCAGATGGGCCGACCTGTGGTGCAGGTCGATGCCCCACAGCACCGCCATGCCCGCCAGCTCGCCCGAGGCCAGCTCGACGACGGAGAAGGCCGCCAGCTCGTCGGACGGCTCCACCAGCTTGTAGCCCGCGTCCTCGGGCGTGGACGCGGGCCGCCACGGGCGGCCATCAGCCCGGCTGAACCCGAGGACGTCGTTGTACATCTCCTCGTGGAATACCGGCAGATCGCTCTCCTGACGGGCCCTCAGCCCGATCCTCGCTCCACGTATCATCCGGCCTTCCTACCAGATTGGCCCAAGAATTCGCGCACTGATTGGTCCACGGGTGCGGAGCAATCCGGCCGTAGGTTCAAGGCATGACGAACGCACCAGAGATCACCCGCACCCGCAGCGACTACGCCCGGCAGGCCCCCGACATGTTCCGCTCCATGCTGGCGTTCAGCAATGCCGCCGCCAAGGGCGTGGACCCGGTGATCGCCGAACTGGTCAAGATCCGGGCCTCGCAGATCAACCGCTGCGCGTACTGCCTGGACATGCACATCGCCGACGCGCGCAAGGCCGGCGAGAGCGACGAGCGGATCTTCCTGCTCAGCGCCTGGGAGGAGGTCGAGGGCCGCTACACCGAGAAGGAGCGGGCGGCGCTCGCCCTGACCGAGGCGGTCACCCTGCTCACCGAGGGATTCGTGCCCGACGAGGTCTACGCGCGGGCCGCCGAGCACTTCGACGAGGGCGAACTGGCCCGGCTGGTCGCGGCGATCGTGTCGATCAACGCGTGGAACCGCTTCAACGTCACCTTCCGCACGCAGCCCGGGGCCGGCAAGTGAGCGCGGGCGCAGGGCGGTTGCGGGAGCTGCACCACGGACGGGCGGCCGTCGACCCGCTGGTGCTGCCGGGGCCGTGGGACGCGGCCAGCGCCCGGGTGTTCGCCGACGCCGGCTTCGAGGCGCTGGCGACGCCGAGCGCCGGCGTCGCCGCCTCCCTGGGGTACGCGGACGGTGAAGGGACGCCGCCCGCCGAGATGTTCGCCGCGATCGCCCGGATCACGCGGGCCGTGGACGTGCCGGTGACGGCCGACGTGGAGGCCGGATACGGGCTGTCCGCAAAGGAGTTGGTGGAGCGGTTGCTGGAGGCGGGGGCCGTCGGCTGCAACCTGGAGGACTCCGACCCGGCGAGCCGGCGGCTCAGGGAGCCGCAGCGGCAGGCCGACTGGCTCGCCGAGGTGCGGGCCGAGGCCGGTGACGCGCTGGTCCTCAACGCCCGCGTGGACACGTTCCTGCGGGGGGACCGGACGACCGCGGCGGCGGTCGAGCGCGGCCGCCTGTACGCGGCGGCCGGGGCGGACTGCGTCTACCCGATCATGGCACCGCCCGCGCAACTCGCCGAGCTGGCCGAGCAGATCGGGCTGCCGATCAACGCCTTGTGCAAGGCGGGTGGGCCCGCGCCTGTGGAACTCGGCGCGTTCGGCGCTTCCCGGGTCACGTTCGGCGGGGGTCTCCATCTCCAGGCGATGGCCTCCCTCACCGAACTCGCGGCTTCCCTGTCCCGCCCGGCGCGCGGGTAGCCACCGGCCGTCCGACGGCAGCGATACCCCTCCGGGGCAGGACGAGCCCCGCAGGGGCGCGGGGAACTGCGCGACCAGCCCCGCACGAGCCGTCCGACGGCAGCGATGCCCCGCGGGGCAGGGACGTGCCCCGTTAGGGGCGCGGGGAACTGCGCGATCAGCCCGCGCGGCGCCGCGGGTCGTCACCGCCCCGAAGGGGCAGATCGGTCCGTCCCGGACCACCGG